>ERZ1034882.1024-NODE-1024-length-11039-cov-5.269028_pt1 | contig 11039 bp, 8 predicted proteins | sample MGYA00520606_ERZ1034882 | MGnify/ENA primary metagenome ERZ1034882 (study PRJEB33766, sample SAMN09781726) | gut metagenome | biome: gut microbiome | host: Homo sapiens | place: Madagascar | study: EMG produced TPA metagenomics assembly of the PRJNA485056 data...
CCCCGCGCCGGGGCGCCGCGCCGCCAGACCCCCGGCAGCACAGCCTATGTTCCCGCCGTTGCCGGGCTGCTTTTGGCGGGCGAGGTCATCAACGATCTGACCGGCAGGCACGGCATTATGGCATAACCGCCACCGCAAAAACGCCCTTTCCGGCACCTAACACTTATGCAAGGAGAACCTTCCCGTGGAACGTCAAATGGACGAATGTCAAAAAATCGAGCGCAGCATCATTAAAAAGTATCGCAAGCAGCTGTGGACGCCCTTTATTGTGGCGGTCAAACGGTATGAGCTGATCCAAGCGGGGGACAAAATTGCCGTCTGCATTTCGGGCGGCAAGGATTCCATGCTGATGGCAAAGCTGATGCAGGAATTGCAGCGCCACAGCGAGGTACCCTATGAGCTGGAGTTCCTTGTGATGGACCCCGGCTACAACACCCGCAACCGCCAAAAGATCGAGAGCAACGCTGCCTTGATGAATATCCCCATCACGGTATTTGAAACCAACATCTTTGATGTGGCAAACCAAGCCGAAAAGAACCCCTGCTATCTCTGCGCCCGTATGCGCCGGGGACATTTGTACAAAAAGGCGCAGCAGCTGGGCTGCAACAAAATTGCATTGGGGCATCACTTCAACGATGTCATTGAAACCACGGTTATGAGTATGTTCTACGGTTCGCAATTGCAGGCGATGCCGCCCAAGCTGCACAGCACGAACTTCCCCGGTATGACGCTGATTCGCCCGCTGTACTGCATCCGCGAGGAGGACATTCTCGCGTGGTGCCGCTACAATAATCTGGAATTTATCCAGTGTGCCTGCCGCTTTACCGAGAATATGACCGTCAGCGCCTGCGGCAGCAGCTCCTCCAAACGGCAGGAAACCAAGCTGCTGCTGCGCCAGCTGCGCCAGACCAACCCGAATATCGAGAACAGCATCTTCCGCAGCATCCACGCCGTTGCGCTGGACACGATGCCCGGCTTTAAAAGTGAAGGGCAGGAACACAGCTTTTTGGAGCGCTTTGACCGTATACAAGAGCAGCTGGACACCGCAGACTGATGCGCCAACCCTGCCTTATCGCCGCACCCTTGCCGGGGTGCGGCTTTTGTTTTGCCCGGCTGCATAACTGCGCCCCGCGCCGCCCACACTCTAGCGTGAAAGGGGTGGGGTATATGCGCTCCCGGCGCGGTTTTTTCTGGCAAAGTCTGGTATTTACGCTCATCTTACTGGTTCCGATGATGGGGGTCACACTCTGGCTGCAGCAGGGTCAGCAGCAGCAACAGGCGCTGCGGCAGGCAGCGGCACAGCGGGGCGGCATCACCGTGGAGGCAGGCTCGCAGAGCGTGTGGCGGTTCTTGCTGGTCGTCCAGCAGGAGCAGCCCGCCTTTGTGCTGGCGCGGGCGGACAGCCTGCAGCAAACGGTAACGCTGTGCGCCCTGCCTGCCGATTTGCAGGTCAACGCACCTGCGGGTACCACCACTTTGGGCGAGTGCGCCCTGACCGCCGGGGCGGGGCGTGCGGCGCAGCTTTTGCAGCAAACCTTGTTCGGGGACGAGGCTGCTCCCGCGCTGTACTATCTGGCAGCCACCCCTGCCACATGGCAGGCTCTTTCCGATGCGGACGAGGTGCGGTGGGATACCGCGGCGCTTTTTGACGCTGCCAACCAACGGCGGCTGGGGTTGGACGCCGACCCCATCGCGGTGCTGACTGCCGACACCGCCGCCGGGCTTCTTGCCAAGGCGCAGCGCGTTCTCGCGCCGGAAACGGCAGCCGCCGCCCGCGCCGCCGTCTGGTGCGCCTTTTTGCGCCAGCAGCCCGCACTTTTGCCCGCGCTTGCCGACCGTTGGCGGCAGTACAGCGCCCGCACGCTGACAAACCTGCACAGCGGCGATCTGACCGGGGCAGGGGAGTGCTTTGGCTATCTGTCCCGGCAGGAGGCGCTGCGCATCGACTACCTGCAGGTACCGATCCAAGACAACACGCTGACCGCCGAGGCAATGCGCACCCTGCGGGAAATGCTGGGATAATGAAAAGTGCCGCCCCATCGGGGCGGCACTTTCAGTTTGTAATGCAGAAATTTACTCTTGGCGGAAACGCGCCAGAAATTCTGCCGTGCGGGGGTTCTGCGGATGGTCAAAAATCTCGGCAGGGGCACCTTCCTCGGCAATGACGCCGTCCGCCATATAGACCACATGGCTCGAAACATCGCGGGCAAAGGCCATCTCGTGGGTCACCACGATCATTGTCAGCCCGTCGGCTGCCAGCTGGCGCATAACACTCAGCACCTCGCCCACCATCTGGGGGTCCAGCGCGGAGGTCGGCTCGTCAAACAGCAGCACCTCCGGCTGCATCGACAGGGCGCGGGCAATCGCCACGCGCTGCTTCTGCCCGCCGGAAAGCTGACGCGGCTTGGCGTGGATATACGGCGCCATACCGACCTTTTCCAGGTTTTGCAGGGCGGTCTTGCGGGCGGTTTCCTTGTCCTGATGCAGCACATAGCGCAGCCCCGCAGTGCAGTTGTCCAGCACGGTCATATTGTTGAACAGGTTAAAGCTCTGGAACACCATACCCACCTTGGCGCGGTAGGCGCAGGGGTCGCTGCCCTTGGCGGTGATGTCCTGCCCGTGGAACAGCACCTGACCGTTGGTCGGGGTTTCCAGCAGGTTGATGCAGCGCAGCAGGGTGGACTTACCGCTGCCGGATGCGCCGATCACGCAGGTGACGTCGCCGGGATTTACGGCAAAATCCACATCGCGCAGCACGACGTGCGTGCCGAAGCTCTTGGAAAGATGCTTGACTTCAATAACAGCCTCAGACATGGGCGTGACCTCCCTTCATATCCAGATTCTGCGATTCGTGGTTGGGGGCGGGGGCGTTGTACATCCCGCTGGTGTAGGCAAGGGTATCGGTGGTGTTCAGGTCGTAGTTCTGCGGTCCGTCCAGTGCCTTTTCCCACAGGCGCAGCAGGTAGCTGGCCAGCAGCGTCATCGACAGGTAGATGACCATCACGATGGCAGCGCTCTCAAAATAGGTGTACAGCGCGCCGACAACGCTCTTGTGGACAAAGAACAGGTCGGTGATGGAAATGACCGACAGCACCGAGGTGTCCTTGATGTTGATGATAAAGTTGTTGCCGATCTGCGGCACGATGTTGCGCAGCGCCTGCGGGAAAATGACGTGCAGCATCGTCTGCCAGTGGTTCATACCGATCGCCTTTGCGCCCTCGGTCTGACCGGGGTCAATGGACACAATGCCGCCGCGCACGGTTTCTGCCATATAGGCGCCCGTGTTGATGGACACGATAAAGAACCCGGCGCTCCACATCCCCATCTTGATGCCGAACACCTGCATCATACCGTAGTAGATGAACACCGCCTGCACGATCATGGGCGTGCCGCGGAACAATTCCACATAGCAGCGCAGGATAACGTGCAGCAGCTTGATCAAAAAGCGCTTCCATACGGGGTCGCGCTGCTTGTCAACGGGGATGGTCTGCAAAGCGCCGACGGCAAAGCCGATCACGCAGCCGAAAAACGTACCCACCAGCGCCAGCAGCAGCGTCGTGCCCGCGCCGCGCAGATAGCTGGGACCGTACTTGGCAAGAACCTTGGCGCAGTTTGCCATAAACAATTCCATGGAAAATTCTCCTTTTGAACTGCCGCAGCCCCTGCCGCAAAAAACGGCAGGGGCAAGGGCAGAAATGTTCTTATTCGCTCAGGGGCTGGGCGGCAATGGCTTCGTCCATCAGGTCGTTGTAGTCGTCGGCAGTCATACCGGACAGTACCTTGTTGATGGCATCGCACAGGGCGGTGTTGCCCTTTTTCATCGAGATACCGATGTTGATGTCCTCCTGGCTGACTTGGAAGTCGTTCTCACCGCCGCCGAAATCCAGCAGCGTAAAGTCGGGGTAGGCGACCAGCGCGGCCTGGGCGGTGGGGCGGTCGGTGACGACTACGTCGCAGGCGCCACTGTTCAGTGCGACCAGCATGGCGGGCGCGGTTTCCTGTGCGGCAAGAATGTTGCCGTTGGGGATCTGCGGCAGGCAGTTGTCATACCAGATGGTACCCAGCTGGCTGGTAGCGGTGGCGCCGTCAAGGTCTGCCACGCTCTTGGCATCGGCGTACTTGCTGTCCTTCTTGACCAAGGTCACGATGGAGGCGTAGTAGTACGGGTCAGAGAAATCGACCTGCGCGGCGCGCTCGGCGGTGATGGACTGACCGGCAATGACGCAGTCCACGTCGCCGCTGGTCACGGCGGGGATCAGGCTGTCCCAGTCCAGCTTGACGATCTGGACATTCTGCCCCAGCGCCTCACCGATCTTCTTTGCCATAATAACGTCGTAGCCGTAGGCGTAGTCGCCGGAATCACGGATCTGAACGGCGCCGTTGGCATCGTCACTCTGCGTCCAGTTGTAGGGGGCGTAGGCGCACTCCATGGCAACGGTCAGGGTGGTGGGGTCGCCGTCCCCGTCGGGGACGCTGGGGTCCACGGCAGGGGAGGCAGCGCTCCCGCAGGCGGTCAGACCCAATGCCAGAACGGCGCTCAGCGCCAAGGCGGCAGTGTTCTTCAGTTTCATAATGCACTCCTTTTTTTAAATCGCAAAAATCCCTCTATACTTCCAAAAAAGCCCCGGCATCCTTAGCGGAATACCGGGACTTGGAACCTAAAATGCAGCCTCCATATGCGGCACATCGCGCAGCCCGCCGTTGCGGCTTTACTAAAGTATCATACGCCCATTGGGCGGATTTGTCAAGAAACATCCGTATTTTTATACAGAATATTCAAAAATACATCAGGCAGTAGCTTTTTCGCTGTTGTGTTTGCTTGCCCGGTAGCTCTTGACGCTGGTCACTACAATGCTGATGCCCAGCACGATCAGCAGCACACCGATGATCAGCTGCAGACCGTTGGCGATGAACACCGCACCCCAAGTGGTTTCCCCGGCGGGGATACCCACCGCTGCGGCGGTGCGGATCGCCTTGACCATCGCCATAACGCGCTGCACCAGCGCGGTAAAGGTGACGCAAAGCATAATGACCAGCGGGGGGAACAGCATTTTGTTGCTGCGCCCGGTCACCTTCAGGAACACGCACAGGGTAACCAGCACCAACGCGCTCAGCAGCTGGTTGGCAGAGCCGAACAGCGGCCAGATATTGGCATAGCCGATTTGGGTCAGCAGGAAGCCGAACGCCAGCGTCACAAAGGTGGAAAAATAGGTGTTGCACAGCAGCTTGCGCCAGCCCTCGGCGTGCTGCATATCGTCCACGCTGAACAGCTCCTGAAAGCTCATACGTCCGATACGCGCCACAGCGTCCAAGCTGGTCAGCGCCAAGGCGGAAACGCACATCGTCATAAAGACGGTGGCGGCATAAACGGGCACGCCGAACATCTCAAAGAAGCCGGCAACGCCGCGGCTGAAAATCTGGAACGGGGTACCGGCGGCGGGGGTGCCGTCCGCTGCGGCGGCAGCACCTGCCACGCAGAGTGCCAGCACTGCCAGCAGGCTTTCCAGCACCATGGCACCGTAACCGACCTTGAGCATATCCTTTTCATTTTCCACGGTCTTGGACGACGTGCCGGAGGAAACCAGGCTGTGGAAGCCCGACACGGCACCGCACGCCACCGTGACGAACAGGATGGGGAACATCGTACCCAGCTTGTCGTTGGTAAAGCCGGTAAACACAGGCAGGTTCATCGTGGGGTGGGCGACCAGCAGACCGATGGCAGCGCCGCCGATCATACCGATAAACATAAAGGTGGTCATATAATCGCGCGGCTGCTTGAGCATCCACATCGGCAGCACGGCGGCAAAGAAGATATAGACAAAGGTGATGTAGCTCCAAGCTGCCTTGCCCAGAACCAGCGGGAAGCTGGCGCCCACGGCAAAGGACAGCGCCAGAAAGACGATGCCGCAAACAGCTTCCTTCCAGCCGGAGAAGTTGAATTTCTTCTGCACAAAGCCGAACACAACGGCAAACAGCATAAACATAATGCTGACCATACCTGCCGCACCGTTGGTGGTGGCAGCCTCGACCAGGGCGCCGTCGCTGCCGTAGGCGTTAAAGGTACCTGCGACCATATCGGCAAAGGCGGCAATGACAATGCCGCAGAACAGCCAGCAGAACAGCAGGAACAGCTTGCGTCCCGCCTTGCCGATGTACTTTTCGATCAGCATACCCATGCTTTTGCCGTCGTTCTTGACCGAGGCATACAGCGCGCCGAAGTCGGTGACCGCGCCAAAGAAGATGCCGCCGATCAGCACCCACAAAAGAACGGGCAGCCAGCCGAACGCGGCGGCTTGGATCGCGCCGGTGACAGGACCCGCACCGGCAATGGAGGAGAACTGGTGGCTGAACACCGTCCAGCCGTTGGTGGGGACATAATCCTTGCCGTCATTCAGGCGCACAGCCGGGGTCTTGGCGGCGGGGTCGATGCCCCATTTGTTGGCAAGCCAGCGACCATACCCGGCATAGGCTGCTACCAGGCAGACCGCTGCGATCAAAACGATTGCGAGCGTATTCATAATCCATTCCTCTTTTCTTAAACCTCTCAATAGACGCCTTGCCTATCTCTTGCGGTGTACTTACTGTAACGCTTTGGTGACGGTTTGTCAACGGTTTGTTCACACTTTAGCAATTTAGTAAAATTCACGTCACAAATGAGAAAAACTATCGTCACATTTGTCAAAAGAGATGCCTCTGTTCAGAATTTCCCCCTGCCATTTAGCTTTCCACCGTTCAAGGTTTGCTTTTTCGCGCTGCTTACACAAAATAATTGTTGCTTTTTTGTCAAAGTCAATGTATAATAGGTACATAAGCGCGCAGAGTTCTTCTGCGGCTGGCTTTTATGATTAACTGGAGGTATGAACAATGCTGGTAAATGCTACCAATATGCTGCTCAAAGCACGCGACGGCCACTATGCGGTCGGTCAGTTCAACATCAACAATCTGGAATGGACCAAGAGCATCCTGCTCACCGCACAGGAGATGAACTCCCCTGTGATCCTCGGCGTTTCTGAGGGTGCCGGCAAGTACATGACCGGCTTCAAGACGGTTGCCGCTATGGTCAAGGCCATGGACGAGAGCCTGGGCATCACCGTTCCCGTCGCCCTGCATCTGGATCACGGCTCCTACGAGGGCGCTAAGGCCTGCGTCGCCGCCGGCTTCACCTCCATTATGTTCGACGGCAGCCACTACGCCATCGAGGAGAACGTTGCCAAGACCACCGAGCTGGTCGCTCTGGCTCACGACCACGGTCTGTCCATCGAGGCCGAGGTCGGCTCCATCGGCGGCGAGGAGGACGGCGTCATCGGTATGGGCGAGGTCGCCGATCCCGCTGAGTGCGCCAAGATCGCCGCGCTGGGCATCGACTTCCTGGCTGCCGGCATCGGCAACATCCACGGCAAGTACCCCGCCAACTGGAAGGGTCTGGACTTCGAGGCTCTGGATCGCATCCATGCCGCCACCGACAACATTCCTCTGGTTCTGCACGGCGGCACCGGCATCCCCGCCGAGATGATCAAGAAGGCCATCGCTCTGGGCGTTTCCAAGATCAACGTCAACACCGAGTGCCAGCTCAGCTTTGCTGACGCCACCCGCAAGTACATCGAAGCCGGCAAGGATCTGCAGGGCAAGGGCTTTGACCCCCGCAAGCTGCTGGCTCCCGGCGCCGATGCCATCAAGGCTACCGTGCGCGAGAAGATCGAGCTGTTCGGTTCTGCCAACAAGGCCTGATTTCTGCCGTAATACCGCAATAAATTTGCCCGCAGGCGTTTTTGCCTGCGGGCTTTTTTATTAAAATTCTTTTTCGTGACCTTTAAAAAATTCCCATGTAGCGCGCACATTTTCCAACTGCGTCCATCGTTTGGTCACTACCGGCTCTGCATCCAAATCGTACACACGCGCTCCCGGCATGGCCAGCAAAAAAGGCGAGTGCGTGGCAATGACAAATTGACAATTATAGAATCTGGCCGAATCATGCAAATATTGTGCAAGCTCCTGCTGACGTTGGGGCGAAAGACTATTTTCCGGTTCATCAAGAAGATACAAGGCATTCTCGCGGATACGTTCATTGAACACCGCAAGGGCGCTTTCCCCGTTGGATTGTGTGCGCAGATTGACCGGCAGCATCTGTCTTGCCGCCTGCGAGTTGGACAATCTGCGCGCAGCACTGACCTGCTTGAGTTCGTCATAATCCTTCATGCTGTGCAGCTGAAATTTCCGTCGCCGCAAATCATCTAAATCATCAAACAATTCTTCCCTCCGGGTGTCAATTCTATCGTTTACCGCCCTAAGGTCAAGCATATAATCAAAAACATCATCGCTGGTCAGTATCAGGCTGTTCCGTGGCACCGGGCGTTCTGTTTCGGCAGCGGAAAGCCCCACATAGCTATCAAAAAAAGGGGTTCGATTATACTCAGCGTGTCGTTGCAACCCCAACGCATCCGCCATCACGTTCAGCAAGGTTGTCTTTCCGGAGCCGTTGCCGCCATACAGGATCGTGATTTCCAAAAATTCCAGCGTAGGTAGGCAACGTTCTGCAAAAAGTCCAAACGGGTAGTATGAACTGTAACAATTTTGCTTAGCACGCCAGTTATCAGCCAGAAAACGTGCTTCATCCTCCTCACCGGGGAATCGAAACTTTGACAGGTAAATCATTTTCGTGCCTCCTTGTTTATATTGTAGCACAATCTTCCTCTCCTGCATAGCCTGAGGGCAGGAGGTGTTTGTATGCCCACTGGCAGTATTTTTGTCTATGTTTCGGTGGCGGGGCAGGCGGCGCCGCTGCCCGGTGCTCGCGTGCAGCTGTTTTCGGAGGCGGACGTTGCGCTGCAAAGCCTTACCGCCGACGAAAACGGTCTTGCCGTCTTTGATGCCCTGCCCGCGCCCGACAGGCAGTACAGCTTAAGCGAATCCAACACGCAGGTGCGCCCGTACAGCGTGTACGGGCTTGCCGTTTCCGCCGACGGCTGGCAGACCCATCGGCTGGCTGGCGTGCAGGTGTTCGACGGTCAGCAGACGGTGGCGCGGGTGGAGCTTCTGCCCGCAGAGGTTGCCGCGCGGGGGCGGCAGGGCGATGTCACGGAGATACCGCCCCACGCCCTGTTTGCCGGGGACGGCGGCACCGGTCCCGCCCCGCTGGAGTTTGAGCCGGGCGAGGTGCTGAACGAGGTCGTCATCCCCCGCAAGATCACCGTGCATCTGGGGCGTCCCAGCGCAAACGCCCGCAATGTAACGGTAAGCTTTCAGCACTACATCGCCAATGTTGCCTCCAGCGAGGTGTACCCCACCTGGCCCGAGCAAGCCCTGCGCGCCAACATTTTAGCCCAAATCAGCTTGGCGCTCAACCGCATCTGGACCGAATGGTACCCCAGCCGGGGCTATACCTTTAATATCACCGGCTCGCCGGGGGTCGATCAGGCGTATGTGGCGGGGCGCACCGTTTTTGCGGTGATGGAGCGCCTGACCGCCGAGCTGTTTACCACCTATGTCCGGCGCAGCGGCGACCGCGAGCCGTACTATACCGAATACTGCGACGGGCGCACGGTGACCTGCCCGGGTATGAAGCAGTGGGGAACCGTGACCCGCGCCAAGGAGGGCAAAAACGCCCTGCAAATTTTGCGCTATTACTACGGCGACCGGGTGCAGCTTGTGACCAGCCGCAACATTGCCGCCATTCCGTCCAGCTATCCGGGTCAAAGCCTGAAACGCGGCAGCACCGGCACGGCGGTACGGGTGATCCAGCGGCAGCTTTCCCGCATTGCCAAGGATTACCCGTCCTTCGGCAAGCCCGCCGTGACCGGGCATTTTGACGAAACCACCGAAACCGCCGTCAAGCGCTTTCAGCGCCAGTTCGGTCTGAACGCCGACGGCGTGGTGGGCAAGGCGACGTGGTACAAAATCAGCTACATCTATGTCAGCGTCAAGGATTTAGCAGAGCTGACCAGCGAGGGCGAAACCGCCGAAGGGGTGCAGTCTGCCGGGTCGTGGCCGGGTACGGTGCTGCGGCGCGGCTCCACAGGCAGCCATGTGGAGCAGGTGCAGTTCTGGCTCAGCGGGCTTGCCCAGTACGACAGCGCACTGCCCGACCCCGGCGTGGACGGGCAGTTTGGTCCCACAACCGAGCGCGCCGTGCGCAGCTTTCAGCGTGCCAACGCCCTGACCGAGGACGGTGCCGTGGGGCGCGTGACATGGCAGACGCTGTACCGCGCCTGGGTGCAGCTGCAAAGCGACCTCGGCGGCACCGCATGGCCGGGGCGGGTTTTGCAGCAGGGTGCTGCCGGGCAGGAGGTCCGGCTGCTGCAATTCTGGCTGCGGCTGGCGGCAGACAACTACACCGCGCTGTCCCCCGTGGAGGTGGACGGACAGTTCAGTGCCGCCACCACCCGCGCCGTGCAGGCGTTCCAGACGCAGTTCGGGCTGAATGCCGACGGCATCGTGGGGCGCACAACGTGGAACAAGCTCAAGGAGGTCGGCTTGGCAGTCGCCAATGACCTTGTCGCTCCCGACACCGCCCCCGGGCAGTTTCCCGGCACGATGCGGCAGGGCAGCAGCGGCAGGGGCGTGCGCGCCGTGCAGTTTTACCTGCGGCGGCTGGCGGCGTATTACAGCAATATCCCCGCCGTCACGGTGGACAGTCGCTACGGTGCCGCCACGACCCGCGCCGTCCGCGCATGGCAGGAGCAGGCAGGGCTTACCGTGGACGGCACGGTGGGCAGCCTGACATGGCAAAGCCTGTATGACGCCGTGCAAAAGCTGGACACCAGCGGGGCGGTGGTGCGCGCCGCCGCCCTGCCCGCGCTGGAGCGCACCCTGAAGCCGGGGGACAGCGGCACCGATGTGCTGCGCTTAAACCGCACCCTGCTGTTCTTGGGGCAGTGGCTGCCGGACATCACCTTTTTAAGCAGCTTTGCCCCCAGCGACACCTTTGACCCCGAGCTGGAGATCGCCGTGCGCAGCGCACAGAATTACTTCGGTCTGCCGGAAACCGGGCAGGTCACACCGGAGGATTGGCGTGTCTTTGCCGGGGTCGCCAGGGAGCTGTT
>ERZ1034882.1025-NODE-1025-length-11030-cov-5.057039_pt1 | contig 11030 bp, 10 predicted proteins | sample MGYA00520606_ERZ1034882 | MGnify/ENA primary metagenome ERZ1034882 (study PRJEB33766, sample SAMN09781726) | gut metagenome | biome: gut microbiome | host: Homo sapiens | place: Madagascar | study: EMG produced TPA metagenomics assembly of the PRJNA485056 data...
CTGCTGTTTCATGCTTTACTTCATCTTCAACAGTCTTTAATAAGTATTCTTTTGCCTGTTCAGAGGTTAATCCTGAAATTCTTTCAAGTTCCTGTAGTTTCTTTGCCTGTAGCTCATCGATCTTTGCCTTCTGCTTCTCAATAGCGTTTTCCTTCTGCGCAAGACTGTTTTCTTTCTTTTCAACAGCCTCTGCCTTACGGTCGATGTTCTCTTCCCTGGCAAGTATTCTCTTTTCCATACGGGATAACTCGCCACGTCTGTCCTTTACTTCTTTTTCAAGTTCATTACGTGTCTTGAGAGCATCTTCTTTGGCTTCAAGCATTGCTTCACGCTTCTTAGCTTCGGCGGTCTTCTGAGCTTCATTTATAATCTCCTTAGCCTGCTCTTCTGCTGTACCGATCTTAGCCTCTGCAATATTCTTACGATATGCTATGGCAACAAACCAGGCAACAACAATAAGGACAAGGGCAATAACGCCTTCGATTATATAATATCCCACAGGAGCACCTCCTTATTTAGTTTTCATTGTACAAGAATACAACATTGATATTTTATTATTTTTTGTGAATTATGTCAAGTAAAATCTAATCTTTTATGTATACTTTAACCAAATAAGTAAAGGAATTACACACCTGTATACTCATCTATGCATAATTTTATATCTCTGTATTTAAAACCTTTTCGCAGAAAAAAAGCAATGATCCTGTCCCTTTTTTCAAGACAGTCATGAACATCATACCGTCTTTCAAGCACCCTCATAATGGTTCCTTTCTCATCCGGAATATCTGACTGGGATATGGCCTCATCTATGATATCTCCCGGTACTCCCTTTGCTATAAGCTCATAGCTTATGACATTAATGCCCTTTTTATTAATGCGGCTCCTAATATATGCTCTGCTATACCTAAGGTCATCAATATAACCGTATTCCTTTAATTTATTCATGGTGGCATCGATTATATCCTGGTCGCAATAATACTCTTTCAGCTTCTTTCTCAGTTCTGCCTCACACTTGTCGGTGCATTTTATACATCCAACAGCTCTGTTCATGGCTCTCTTATAAAGGTATTCTTTCCTGAAGTTATCCAGAACGGCAGTATCCACTTCCTCTCCCACAATCAGCTTAAGCCGTCTTATATCCGAAGTATATACCACGGAATAAGGCTCATAGTCTGTGTACAGAACATACTTGCCCTCTGAAAGCTTCTTTAATTCAGTAACCTGCATGGATCAAATTTAGTCCTCTTTATTCCTCTTTATTCTCTTCCTGCTTAGAATCAGTATTACCTATACCAACCTTCTCCAGTACAAGTGCCTCTATCTCATTGCATACATCCTCATGCTCAGAAAGGTACAGCTTTGCATTCTCACGTCCCTGGCCTATCTTATCACCCTTATATGCATACCATGCACCTGCCTTGTTCACGATATTATGTTCTACTGCCAGATCAAGTATATCTCCCGTCTTTGATATACCTTTACCGAACATAATATCAAACTCAGCCTCCTTAAATGGTGGAGCCACCTTATTCTTAACAACCTTAACTCTTGTTCTGTTACCAACTATCTCACCGCTTACACGAAGTGTATCTATTCTTCTTACATCCATTCTTACGGAAGCGTAAAACTTTAACGCACGTCCACCGGTGGTAACCTCAGGATTACCGAACACTACACCAACCTTCTCTCTTAACTGGTTGATGAAGATAACCACACAGTTTGTTTTGCTGACAACAGCTGTAAGCTTTCTTAATGCCTGTGACATAAGTCTTGCATGGAGACCCATATGGGAATCTCCCATCTCACCATCTATCTCTGCTTTTGGAACAAGGGCTGCAACCGAGTCAACGATCACCACATCAACAGCTCCCGATCTTACCATTGTCTCTGTTATCTCAAGTGCCTGCTCTCCGCAATCAGGCTGTGAAATATACAAATTGTCGATATCAACGCCTATATTCTTGGCATATGTAGGATCAAGGGCATGCTCTGCATCAATAAATCCTGCAATTCCGCCACGCTTCTGTATCTCTGCAACCACATGAAGGGCAACAGTTGTCTTACCTGATGACTCAGGTCCGAAGATCTCGATTATCCTTCCTCTTGGGATACCGCCAAGTCCAAGTGCTATATCAAGACTTAAAGATCCGGTAGGAATAACCTCAATATTCATGTTGGAAGCTGAATCCCCAAGCTTCATAACCGATCCCTTACCATACTGCTTCTCTATATGTGCCAGTGCGGCGTCAAGTGCCTTTATTCTCTCTTCATTATTTACTGCCATAATACAATTCTCCTCCTATGAACATCTGTTCGATTTAACTACATATTATACAACTACGGTTACTTTGTCAATACTTTTTCAACTGTAAATAATAAAAAATCCAGATCATAACGCTTTTTGATTATACTACATTTTACAACAGGATATAATTAATATATAATAAACTGATCATAAATTATTTAGAAAACGGAGGAACCAAATGTCCACAGTAGGTATAATCGCAGAATACAATCCCTTCCACAACGGTCATGTGCTGCATTTAAACAGAGCCAAAGAGCTTACCGGTGCAGACCATGCCCTGTCCGTAATGAGCGGAAATTTTCTCCAGAGAGGACTTCCTGCCTTCTGCGACAAGTACAGCCGTGCCTTTCTCGCCGTATCCTGTGGGCTTGACGCTGTGTTTGAGCTTCCCTTCATATACGCAGTATCCGGTGCAGGGGAATTTGCAGCAGCAGGAATATCATTGCTCAACAGCCTCGGCGCAGTGGACTATGTAGCCTTCGGAGCCGAGGACAACGCGCCGGAGCTTTTTGATGAGATATCCCAACTGCTGGCAGAAGAACCTGAGGAATACAGCCTACGCCTTAAAACCCTGTTAAAGGGCGGTTATTCCTTCGCCTCAGCCAGAGCAGCTGCCCTGTCGGAGGTATTTGGTGATACCTGTGCGGCTATAATAAACAAGCCTAACAACATTCTTGCCATAGAATACTGTACAGCCCTTAAGAAAACCGGCTCCCATATCAAACCGGTGATAATAACAAGAAAATATTCCGATTACAACAGCACAGAGCTTAATCCTGCCGTGTCCTCCGCCAGCGCCATTAACCGGGCAATATATGACTCCGGAAGCTACAGCAATATCAAGGACAATGTGCCGGAAGCTGTCTATAGTTTTATTGCAGACAACTTCAACAGAAGGCTGCCGGTATATCACGATGACATGTCACAATTGCTGCAGCACAAAAGATTGTTTTCAAATACAGCAGATCCGAATGACAACCCGGGTGGCAAAAAATATGGCAACATAAATCCGAACGGCAAATATACAGGTACAGAAATATATGACATGTCCACAGAGATTGAAAACCGTCTGAAAAAGCTGCCGGTAAACGACACTATAAGTAATGTTGCCGGAGCCCTTAAGACCAGGAACTATACTTACACCAGAGTATGCAGGGCTCTTGTTCACTATATATTCGGAGTTACCGGTGAGGAATTTCAAAGAGAAAAGGCAGACGGCTATATAAGATATGCAAGGCTCCTGTCCTTCAGAAAAGACTCAGGAGCTATGTTAAAGGAAATCAAAAGCAAGGCCACTGTTCCTGTCATCACCAAAATGGCGGATACCGCCCCTGAAATCATAGGATCCCTTCAGATGAAATATGACCTGATGGCTACAAATATATACAACAATATGATCTACAACAAGTTCGGAGAGATACTTCCAAACGATTTCACTGCAAATATACCAATATATTAACACGAATAATATAACAGGCAAAAAGCACATATAATAAATAAAAAAGAGTATCCATCATCATGATCTCAGTTATATTTATCATATGTGTTTTATTTTCCTGTATAAACAACAAAGTCATTATTGAGGGATGTCGCGAAGGTCTGCTGGTATGGTATGACTCTGCTCTTCCTGTGATACTGCCCTTCCTTCTGCTTACGTCCCTTTACACATCCTATCTGTCCTTAAAAAACATATCCCAAAAAAGATCCATCTTAACAATGCTCATAACAGGACTGTTCTGTGGCTTCCCAACAGGAGCATTGACCTGCTGTAACCTGTTAGGAAGTCATCAGACCGACAAAAAAACAGTATATGCCCTTATGCCTCTGTGCAACAACATAAGTCCCATGTTTTTATTTGGATACATATATCCCATTATAAGTCCTCTGGGAGCAAGCCTGCCCCACATGCTTATATGTCTGTATGTGCCGGAGTTGTTATTCTGTCTCTCATACCTGGTGCTCCATCAGACACATAATGAAAGAACAAACGAAGCTGCTGCCACTATCTCCCACATGCAAAAAAATGAAGCAGTGATTCCCTGCAGGAAATCACCTGAGGATCCTCTTATGTCATCAATAAAGGCAATAACCATGATCGGCATATACATAATCATTTTCTCCATACTGTCTAATATCATAGAATATATAAGTCACAGTAATAGTTATGTAAACTTTGTACTTCCTATGCTTGAGATTACAAAGGGAAGTCTCCTTCTTGAAGGCCTTATAATTGCAGACAAAATAAAAACAGCCCTGATCATCTTCTTAACATCCTTCGGAGGAGTATGTGCCATCCTCCAGGCAGGACATTTCCTAAGAAAATCCGGACTGTCTTTATTATTCTATACAACATCTAAAATAACATGTGCCATAGCGTCAGTTGCACTGCACCTGTTGCTTACCATGATATAATCACTCGTCGATCTGATTACTCGTCAAGGAAATCCTCATCGTAATCTTCATCATCCTCATCAAAATCAACATCATCCGAGTAACCTGCATCGCCGTACACATTAAACTTCTCCTCAGGAGCAGCTGTTGCGGCACTCTCATCCTCTTCAGGCACAAGCTTTGTATCACCGTTCATAGCTGCAATGCTTGTGTTAAGCTCTGCAACATTTCCTGTAACTGTATCAAGCTCTGACTGAAGTGACGCAATAAGGTTCTCATAATTTGTCTTTTCTGCCTCAAGAGTAGCAGCAAGGAAATTCTGTATACCCACAACCTGATCCTTTGAGTAATACATTGAACCAAGTCTTACTTCATTAGCCTGGGCATTCGCCTCTGACATGATCTGGTCAGCCTGTGCCCTTGCTGTCTCAACGATCTCATTCGCACGAATGTTGGCAAGCTCAACTATCTGGCTCTGCTCAACAAGCTTGTTAGCCTGAGCGATAGACTCTGTAACAACAGAATCAGCACGAGTTCTGGCATCAGCAAGGATAGCTTCCTTGTTTCTCATGATCTTCTTACATCTATCTATCTCCCCAGGGAGCTTCATCTTTAATTCATCCAACATCTGGAGCAGATCTTCCTTTGGAACAACGATCTTGCTGGAAGATAATGGCTGGAATTTACAGTTCTCAATAAATATCTCAATCTCACCAATCATATCTTCAATGCTCTTCTTACCCATTTTCTTATCCTCCTAATAATTAACTGTACACACTGCTACTCTATTGTATATTTCTCTTTAAGCTTCTGCAAAACACACTCAGGAACAAAACCATCAACGCAGACACCGTATCTGGCATATTCCTTTACTATACTTGAACTCAGATACGCATACTCAATGCTTGTTGTAAGAAATACTGTGTCAATATCCGGAGCAACCTTTCTGTTGCTCTGGGCTATCTGGAGCTCATATTCAAAGTCTGTAACGGCACGAAGTCCCCTCACCAGAACATTAATATCATTGTCTCTTGCAAAATCTATCAAAAGTCCGTCAAAATTTTTTACTGTAACATTCGGGATACCCGCCACAGCCTCATTCAACATATTAACACGTTCAGTCACGGAAAACAACGGCGTTTTTTGAGTATTGTTCAAAACCCCCACTATTACCTCGTCAAATATATCTGCCGAACGCTTTATAATATCCAGATGTCCTAAAGTAACCGGGTCGAAGCTTCCCGGATATATTGCTCTGCTCATATCAGTCTCCTGCGGATAAATGTATGCTTGTTTGTCTTGTACACTTTTGATTTGTACGCCTCAAAACCAGCATCATACAAATAATCAAACTCTGTATCAATATCGGACTCTACGATCACAACCGTATCAACGTCAACGATGCCGGAAGCTGACAGCCTCAACAGAACTCTCTTCTCAAGTAACTTACCATAAGGCGGATCCATGAAGATAACATCAAACACAAGTCCCTTACTTTCAAGAAGATCGATCACTCCCACCGCGTCTCTCTTGTACACAACAGCATTCTCGCCAAGATTGGTAAATTCAAGATTTCTCTCTATACACGCCACTGCCTTTCTGCTGTTTTCAACAAAACAAGCACCGGCTGCACCACGGCTCAGAGCCTCAATACCTATGGCTCCGCTTCCTGCAAAAAGATCAAGGAACCTGCATCCAGGCATAAGTACATTTATCATGTTAAACAAGGTTTCCTTTATCCTGTCTGTTGTGGGTCTTGTATCCAGCGAATCAATGGTTTCTAATTTTAAACTTCTTGCTGTTCCTGATATCACTCTCATATGTCTGTCTTATTCTACCCTTATACTCTGCTATGTCTGACCAAATTCCAAGCCAAACACAATGTATATTTTATATAAATGTTGGATTTTGTCAACCATTAATTTACATAACTAATTACCAAGTATTTTATCTCTTATATATTTTCCTGTGTCGGATATGTCTGATTCACTGAAATCTGATACCGTCGTTGAAGACGATGAGAACAGGGAAGCAGTCTCCGCCTTGTTAGACAGGCTCCAGGATGCATAGCTTAAATTATATTTATCGATAAATTCAAACCAGGCATCAGCCTCATTATAATCTATGGCTCCGTTTCCCGATGCATCACATATACTGAACTCACTTATAAATACAGGAAGACCGTTGTCTATAGCCTTGCTTATCTTATCCCTCAGCTCCTGCTTGTGAGTTGCCGCATAGAAGTGGGCAGCATACATTATATTGTCATATCCTGTTACAGGATCCTCTGACGCAATATCCACATCCTGTGACCAGGTAGGTGTGCCAACTATGATGATGGCATCCTTGTCATTTGCCCTTATAACCGGGATTATAGTCTCCGCATAGCTCTTAACATCGGTCCATGTGGTTCCGCCGTTAGGTTCATTACATATCTCGTAAAGCACGTTGTCATACTCTGCGTATTCCTTTGAAACCGTATTAAAGAAATCCTTAGCGTCCTCAATATGATTATTAGGATTATTGTCATTTAATATGTGCCAGTCGATTATCACATACATACCAAGATCTGATGCATAGCCAACTCCGTCATCAAGAAGCTTCTTTATCTCAGCCTTGTCTCCTCCGCTGCAATAACCATAGGAGTCGCCTGTATCGGTATACATGGCAAGTCGGATGAGATTTGCCCCCCAGTCATCCCTTAAGGTTTTGAATGTTTCTTCACTTACATACTGTGGAAACCATGTCATTCCATGAGTACTTAATCCCTTAAGCTGGTACTTATCGCCGTTTTTGTCCACAAGATCAGTGCCCTTTACGCTGAGCCTTCCATGATTTTCAACAGGTGTGCCACTCTCCGGTTCGGGCTTCTTTTTACTTTCAGCCTCTGCCTCCGCTTCCTCAGTTTCGGTCTCTTTCTTCTCTGTACCTGTATATAACTCGCCATTTATATACAGCCTGTAGTCCTTCACTGTAACATCATCCGCCTTCACATTGAAGCCAAAATTAACATTTCCGCCTGCCTTAAGTTCAGCAGTATAATCATATCCCACTACTGTAATGGTATCGCCGTTTACCTCTGCCTTGCCGCCCCATATATCCGCAAGCTCAGGCTCCGATGCAAATACCAGCTCGATCTTCCAGTCAGTAACATCCTTCTTGTCCTTATTGTAAATGATCACATTCTTGGTTGCAGCGTTCTTACCGTTTTCCTGCCATGAAGAATTGTCCGAAACGCTGGCATAATACAACATCTCCACATCCTTCGAAGCCGCTTCCGTGCTCTCCTCTGATGAAGTATCTTCCCCCTCATCCTTTGCGCTTTCCGTAGCTGCCTCTGTAGATACGGAAGGAACCGTATCGTCATTACCTGTTTTGTCATCCTTTTTTCCTGATAATGAAATAATAACCGCTGTAAGTACCCCTATAACAAGTACAAGTCCGATTATCACCCCAAGCATTATCTTACTTTTCTTATCCTTCATCATTCTCTCCTCCTTGAACTTCAGCCTATTTAAAATTTGTCTTCGGCAACATAGCAAGTTTTTATACAATATTTGCCATGCTCTATATCACTTAACGCTTTATTTTTCTTATGGCTCTGTTTAACTCCGACATTTCTTTTACACCGGCTCGTCCTCTTCCGTACCTTACCCTGCGGTACACATCTGACACATGACTGAAATCTTCATCTGTGGTCTGCTCTATGGCAGTATCTATGTCCCTGGTGGTCATCTGAGCCTTAAGTGTTATATCATACCTGTAGTTCATAACCGCATATCTGTAGATCTTTCTGAACCTCTCCTCAAGGCTTAACTGCTCCTTTATCCTTTGGAACACATTCTTTTTCTCCACATCATAGTCCACACTCATATCAGCCTTTTCTACTATGTCAGTCCGGACACGTCTTGCCATTACCCTTTTTAACAGCCACCTGATCAGTCTGTACATTAAATACAGTGCAAGCACGGTCATTACGAAGTATAACAGCACATCAAAGTTTTCTCCCACATACCCCGACGCCTGCCGGCTTCTTTCGTTTTGCACCGTATCAGCTCCCGAAGACGCCTGTCCCGTATACGACACGAAGCTGTACAGTAAATGATATGCCAGATATATGGCAGCGCCTATGTACTTCACCACGGTAACTATCATATCAAGCATCCTGTTAAAGATCCTCTCAACCATATCAACCCTGGATACAAAGAAGCACAGGGAAAATATCAAAAGAAAGGTGATAACAAAGCCGGAATTTATCCTTATTATGTTTCTGAATGGTATCATTTCTGTATCAGCGGTACAACCGATATACTTATCTATTCCTTCCGCATACATGCTAAGAAGATAAAAAAGAAGCAGCACCAGCAGGAACGCAAATGCCACATTCTTTAAAAGACCGCTTCCCACATATGCTCCGTATATATATATGATGAGACAGGTTAAGAACATGACCCATGGCACATCATCCACCTTCTTCAGGTTCATTCCGCGTCTGTTGTATATGACTGACTCACCTGCATTGTGAAATATGAGCAGTCCGAAAAATATCCTGTATCCAACTGTGAATACCGGAAAAAACAAGGGGACAACAAGAATCAAATGCAGTGCTTCCATAAGGAAATAGTAAGGTACCATTTCCCTGATAACCCAGGACAAAGCAAATATCCCTGCAATATATACCATATCCCATGTCCTCGGTTCCTGTTTTACACATATGATGCAGAAGAAAAAGTACAGTAGAACAGAATACAGAACATCATATATACATGCAAGTATCCTTCTGCCTGCATACAGCCTATGTTTCATTATACCCTATCTCCACTCCCTTCATATATCCCCGGACAGACTCAAAGCCGTTTATATCATAATATGGCACCAGCATACTTATACCTACGCCATTTGCCCACATATGATCAAGCTTCTGTAACAGATCAGCCTTATAATAAGGGGAAATCACCACATAATATATATCAGGATCCACATTTCTCACTTCCCTGTCCAACACCTCATAAAAATCCTGAATACCGCTGTTGCCGTTTATCCTGGCCAGGCATTTATTTACAGATTTAAGAGCCTCGGATCCGTTGCCCTTAAACATACAATTCTCCTTAGTTTCAAGGATATCCCTGCCATTTGAATAAAATTCAATATCCTGTTTCCTGCCAACCAGGCTTTCAGCCACAGTCCTCACCAGACTTATGCTTACCTCCTGAAGCTTCTCCGGCCTGATCATGGAATGAGGCTCCAGATTAAGAAGTATCCTTACGACTCCGCTGCACACACTGTTATGCTTGTTCACCATAAGCCTGTCATTCATGGCGGAGGCCTTCCAGTTGATACTTCTCATGCTGTCTCCGTGCACATACTCCCTTATACCTGCATAGGCAAATGGGTCGGGCATAAGCCGTCTCCTGACCTCTATCTCCCCAAGGATATCATTCATGCTGTCCTCTATCCTGTCATATGGATACGCCAAAGGGAATACATACACACCGGCATCAAGCTTAAGATATCTGGCATACTGCTTCACCATAAAATAATCCCTGGCAATAATGCTTACAGAGCTTATGGAATAAAACCCACGTTTTCTTGCAACAAAATCTATATTTCTGGTTATCTTTTCATTGCTCATTACAGAAAATCCGTCATTCCTGTAATTCATATCCGTAACATCAGTATTCACCCTGTCACAGAACTCAAGATATCTGGACACGGCGAATTTAACATGAAGTACTGTAAGCGGTAGCACCTTGGCATTATTTATCCGTTCTGATATGTAGGCCTTCTCACCGATCTCCATATGGGGAACCGAAAAGGAAACGTCAATATCCAGCCGCCTGTCCCAGTTCTTTTTAAATATTTTTTGCTGAGCATAATATATACATATACATATAATAGCCGAAACAACAAGTACCATTTATCTTTCCCAACTTTCAACAGGAACCTGTATCTCCCCTACAATATTCTCAATCAGTCTGTAGGAATTTCTCGTATCACCCATGGAATTGACGGCTATGATCCTGTGTCCCAGCACATAAGGTGCAACAGCTCTCACATCATCCGGTTCAACATATCCACGCCCCCTCATGGCAGCATATGCCTGACTGCACCCGGCTAACATCAGCGTTCCTCTGGAGCTGGCGCCACATGAAATATGAGAATTTTTCCTGGTTCCCATAATTATGTCAACCATATATTTCTTTACACATTCATGGACAAATACACCCTTGATGCTTTTCTTCATTTCCATAATATCAGAAATATCCACAACACTTTCTATCTTTATCTCCTTTTCTCCTGCGATAAATCTGTTTATTATGGCAAGCTCCTCATT
>ERZ1034882.1035-NODE-1035-length-10958-cov-14.181601_pt1 | contig 10958 bp, 10 predicted proteins | sample MGYA00520606_ERZ1034882 | MGnify/ENA primary metagenome ERZ1034882 (study PRJEB33766, sample SAMN09781726) | gut metagenome | biome: gut microbiome | host: Homo sapiens | place: Madagascar | study: EMG produced TPA metagenomics assembly of the PRJNA485056 data...
TTATCTGCATGAAACCGGGACTTAGTGCGATTGACAGAGACAATTATATCGTACCGGTCTGGATGATCTAAAATACAGTCCCTGCCCCACATGTGGGCAGGGATTTTCCTGTTTTTTCGCCTTAGTAAATTCCACCCGTATAGGCAGGCATTTCCTGCCCATACAGAAAAGAAAACACATCATAAGGGCATTTATTTCCCAGACTTTCCCGGCTGTAAGAATTGATATGATCCATCATGAGACAGATAAAGACCGGTTCTGGCTTCTGAAAGAACATCCCGGTATTCCCGGTGTGCAAAGTCAGCATTGTATACCTGTTTTTCCAAACTGCATACAGAACGTTTTCCACAGCCGTTACAGACATAGGGCGGTTTTAGAAGACGTCTGCAGGTTTCTTTTTCGAAATCCTTGCAGAAAGCATTGCATAAGGAACAGCGCCTGCATAAGGTATACTTTCTGGAAGCATGGCATTCTGTGCAGATATGGGATTTCGGACAGGAAACACGTTTGGCGCAGGCGTTATAGGTAAGATGATAAGCGCCCACTTTACGGTACTGGAGATGGTTTCGAACCTCCTTTGAAATAGTGGTTGGATCTTTTCCCAGTGCAGCAGCAATCAAGGAAAAAGACTCTTTGTTATCGAGCATCAGCTGAATTTTACATCTGTCATCCAGATTCAAGTGTTTATTTTTACTCATAAGAACACCTCCCGAAAAAGAACCGGGACACAGCAGCTAAACTATAACATGAAATAAGCCAGAGGTGTAAAATTTGCAAGAGTAACTTCCACTTTAGGATTTGCCGAAGTTACTTCAGCTTTGGGGATGGAACGGCCGGAATTTACTTTGGCAATTGAGGAAAATAAGAAAAGTCAAATATTTTTTCAAAAAGGGGTTAAGTTTCAAAAATCTTCTCCGATATACTTAACAAGTAAAGCAAATGAAACAATTGCTTACCTAACCATTCTTCTGAATTAAAGGTTTCGCACGCCGGAGAAACGGAAGATAATGGCGATGAAAGTGACAGGATGTGCGAACTTGAAACTGACATTGCCAAAGCAAACAACGGGGCGCAGGGAAGCGCTCGTCAATTCAAGGAGGAATATATTATGGTAGTACAACACAATCTTACAGCTATGAACTCTAACAGAATGTTAGGTCTCACCACCAAGACTCAGGCAAAATCTACTGAGAAATTATCATCCGGTTACAAGATCAACAGAGCAGCAGATGATGCAGCAGGACTTTCTATTTCTGAGAAGATGCGTCGTCAGGTAAGAGGTCTGACTCAGGCTTCTGCAAACGCACAGGATGGTATCTCCATGGTACAGACCGCTGAAGGTGCACTGACTGAAGTTCATGATATGCTTCAGAGAATGAATGAACTGGCTGTTAAGGCAGCTAACGGTTCTAACCAGTCTGTTGACCGTGATTACATTGATAGTGAGATTCAGCAGCTGAAGAGCGAAGTTGATCGTGTAGCAGCAACTACAACTTTCAATGAATTAAATCTGCTGAATTCTGATCAGAGCATCAATCTTCAGGTTGGTGCAGAAACAGAAGGAAAGAACCAGATTGCTGTATCTATTAAGAAGATGAATGCAGTTGGATTATCTATTAACACTGTAAGCGTTAAGGGTAGCGGAACAAAAGGAGAAAGTGCAGCTAAGAAAGCAATTACTTCTATTAAGGCAGCTATTCAGGCAGTATCTACACAGCGTTCTGATCTTGGTGCACAGCAGAATCGTCTGGAGCATACTATCAAAAACCTGGACAATGTTGTTGAAAATACTACCAGTGCTGAGAGCCAGATTCGTGATACCGATATGGCTACAGAGATGGTTAAGTACTCTAACAACAATATTTTGGCACAGGCGGGTCAGGCTATGCTGGCACAGTCTAATCAGGCTAATCAGGGAGTGCTTTCCTTATTACAGTAATACCATAAGCTATGAAAAAGGCCGACATGTATGTCGGCCTTTTTTTATAAGAGTATAAAATCGCGGAAGATAGTAAGAGGATATTATGAATTTGCTAATATATCATTGGAATTCATATTTTCAATATGATATTTATGAAATATGCCAGGAAAATAGTATTTCTTTCAATTCCTTTGAATGGAAATTTAAAAATAAAAATTATGATGATGAATTTATGAGCTGGTTTTATAAATCGGTTAACGTAAAAAAATATGATGCTTTATTTAGTGTAAATTATTATCCTGTGCTGGCACAAGTATGCAAAGAAAGAAAGCTAAAGTATATTGCATGGTGTTACGATAATCCACTAAATGTAGAAAATATTCAGGAAACATTGGGATACGAAACGAATTATGTGTTTGTATTTGATAAAATACAATATGCCCATTATCGAACAAATGGTTTTCAAACAGTATTCTATCAGCCACTGGGAATCAATTCGAGAAGACTTAAAAATTTATCAATAACGCTAGAAGACAAGAAAAAGTATGATTCAGAAGTATCCTTTGTAGGAAATTTATATGACTCTGCTGTGAAAGAATTGATAGACCCATTAGATGATTACACTAGAGGATATTTAAAAGCAGCAATGGATCTGCAATCTCAAATTTATGGGAGATATCTTTTGGATGATCTTATTACGGAGAAGCTCATTAATAAAATAAATATACAGTATATCAAAAGAAACCCGGATACAAAGTTGCAGGTTAATAAGGAAGCATTGACTTTTGCTATGGCTAGCGAAGCAACCAGACAGGAGAGAATATTACTACTAAATTTGTTTGGAAAGCGATGGAAGACGAAGTTCTACTCCTATGACAGATGCGAAAACGTTAGAAATGCCATAGAATGTGGATCCCTTGACTATATTCAGCAAATGCCCAAGGTATTTGCCTGCTCAAAAATTAACCTGAATCCTTCACTCAAAATTATTCAAACAGGGATTCCACTTCGCGCGTTGGACATTATGGCATGTGGTGGTTTTCTTCTGTCTAATTATCAGATAGAACTGGATGAGTTTTACAAAGATGGTGAGCAGATGGTTCAGTATGAAAGCATTGAAGATGCAGTGGAAAAAGCAAAGTATTATTTAGATCATGAGAATTTAAGACAAAAAATTGCAAGTCAGGGTCGAGTGGAAACTTTAGAGAATCATAATATGGAGGACTGCTTGAAAAATATTATCAAAGCAGCAGGGATAGGTGGATGAAAATATTAGTATATCAGTGGAAAGCTTATAGTACGCAATATTTAGTTGCGAACCTTCGCAGAATGCAAATACAAGTGATAGATTGGGCGGATCAGGGAATACAGGAAGAAGAGGAAACAGCGATTATAAAGCTGGAACATGAATTAGGTAAAAATTATGATGCTGTAATGTCATATAATTATTTTAAGGGAATTGCCTTAGCATGCCGCGACATGAAGGTTAAATATATATCATGGACACAGGATTCGCCGATGCTATCACTGTATGATGAAACGGCATTTTTTGAGACAAATTATTTTTTTTGCTTTGACTCCGAACAAATGCAGAGATTATTGAAAAGAGGCATTGAGAATACGTACTATTGCCCATTGGCTGTGGATACTATGGCATTATGGAATGCGGCAAGAGAGCATAGAGAGTCTATGGAAAGATATATTTCACAGATTAGTTTTGTTGGATCTCTATATTCCGAACGAAATATGTTGTCCGGACTTCCGATACCGGAATATTTAAAAGGATATTTTGAAGGTATCGTAAAGACACAATTATTAATTCCGGCGGTTAGATACTCACAGATGCAGGTTGCGCCAGATGTAGATAAAATGGTGCAGGAGTGCATAGTATTTGAAAAATTGGATAAATATCAGATAAACTCTATGGAGCTTATAGATAATCTGATTGATCGTCAGGTTACAGTAGAAGAACGTAGAAAAATGTTACAAATTTTTCCGAAGGAACTGGATTTTAAATTGTATACAAATTCGGATACTTCAAAATGGTCTTTGATCAAAAATATGGGTACGGTAGATTATTATACCGAGATGCCAATAGTATTTAAGAATAGTCTGGTGAATCTGAATGTAACATTAAGGTCAATTCGAAAAGGGATACCATTGCGTATTTTAGACGTAATGGCATCCGGCGGTTTTTTGCTGACAAATGCACAAGAAGATTTGTTCCTTTTCTTTGAGGAAGGGAAAGATATTGTTACTTTTTCTTGTTTGGAGGAGATGAAGGATAAGGCAATTTATTATTTGAAACATGATACCGAGAGAATGCAGATTATAGAAAAAGGCTTAAACAAGACGAGAAAGTATTTTGATTTCTCAGTATTGTTGCCGCAAATATTAGGAACGGCGGGCTTGATGAAATGAAAATAATTAAAAAAGCGGAATATCACCAAATACAGTGTAAGGCTATGGCTATAAAAAAACAAATAGATCAATTAATAGAAAACAAATGCTATATTGAAGTGTCTAATCTGTTAGATCAAGAAGAATCCCGAGATTTAGCAGGAAAAGATGCAGAATTATTTGCCTTGCAAATCATCAATAATATTCATAAGCAGGAACAGAAGCTGGGGAGACAAGGAATATTTTGTGATAGAAAAGTGTGTGAACTGGTAGATATCTATGAACAAATTGTACTATTTTTGAGGAGAATAGAATTTGATTTTCCTGAAGAATATCAGAATGAATTGCTTGGCTATATGGTACAACAGAAATTGAGCTGGATTTGTGTGGTCGGAGTAGCTCAGGGAAACCCATATATTTTGGATAAAGAGAAAGTTATAAATAAGTTTTTAAAAATGATGAAGATAATGTAAAGGCATAATCTATGAACGATAAAAAAATATGTTTTATTGCTTGCGTAAATGATAAAAAGAAATGGGAGGAATGTCTTATATATATAGAAAGACTAATTGTCCCAGAGGGATATAGTATAGACGTTTTATCGGTAGAGGGGGCATCCTCCATGACATCGGGATACAATGAAGCGATGCAGTCAACGGACGCAAAATACAAGATATATTTGCATCAGGATGTCTTTATAGTGGATAGATTTTTTTTAATGGAGATAATAGATACATTTAAAATAGACAATAGAATTGGCATGGTCGGTATGGTGGGAACGAGTAAAATGCCGAAAGATGGTATCATGTGGAATGGAGATAGAGCATTTAGTATTTATTCCAAATATAATAAAGATAAGAGTTTGTGTGAAAAGTATGTTCAACCTACCGGGGACAATGTGGCAATAGTAGATGCGGTAGATGGTCTCTTGATTGCAACTCAATATGATCTTTCATGGAGAGAGGATTTGTTTACACAATGGGATTTTTATGATGCATCGCAAAGTTTTGAATTTCGTAGACAGGGTTATTATGTAGTTGTTCCAACATTGGAAAAGCCGATGTGCGTTCATGATGATGGATATATATTGAATTTGGAAAACTATGAGGATAACAGGAAAATTTTTCTTCGGGAATATGGGAGCATGTTGTAAATGAAAATACTTTTTTTGGAATGGAACAGTTTTTGCACAGAGGATATGCTAGAGGCGTTGATAGCTTGTGGGCATACCGTTTTTAGAGAAAAATATTCAGATACAGAGGAGTGGGAAGAACAAAAAAATCGGATGAATACTGTATTGGAAAAAGAGAAAAGCGAGATTATTTTTACCTTCAATTATTTCCCTGAGATCTCGGAATACTGTATGGAAAAAGATTGTCTCTATTTCTCCTGGGTATATGACAGTCCATATATCAACATTTTATCTTATACGGCAGTGAATCCCTGCAACCGTATTTTTTTATTTGATTATGGAGTATATCAGGAGATGAAAGCAGGAGGAATTTCGACGGTATATTATTTACCGCTTGCTGTAAACCCGAATAGATTGAAAAAAATAAAAAATAATCCAAATATGACTAGAAAGCATACTTGCGATGTGGCATTTGTAGGATCTATGTATACAGAAAAAAAGCATGATCTATATTCACGGTTTTGTAATATGGATGCCTTTAGTAAGGGCTATTTAGATGGAATCATGAATGCGCAGCTACAGATATATGGCCAGAACTTTTTACAGGAGTTACTAACGAAGGATATTATTGATGAAATGCAAAAATATTATCCTACAGATCCAAATGCAAGAACGATAGCTACACCGGAATACATATATACAGAATATGTATTGAACCGCAGGGTCACAGCTATGGAACGTAGAAAAGTATTATCCAGGATGGCAATAATGGATACGCATTTGTATACTCATGAAGAGGCAGACCCCATACCTGGAATTAAGATGTTTGGACCGGTGGATTATTATGATGAAATGCCTTATGTTTTCAAAAATGCAAGAATTAATTTAAATATTACACTTCGTAGCATAAAAACGGGAATTCCGCTGAGAGCTTTTGATATTATGGGAAATGGAGGATTTCTTCTTACGAATTATCAAGAAGAGTTTTTGGAATATTTTGAACCAAATAGGGATTTTGTTTTTTACGAGGATATCGATGATGCAATAGAAAAGGCTATTTACTATTTGAAACATCCGCAGGTCAGAGAACAAATAGCGATAAATGGACAAAAGAAAGTATGTAATGATCACACATTTGTGAGAAGAGTTGAAAGTATGATGACGAGGTGAAAGTATGGCTGAGGAATTTTTGGAAGATATATACAAAGAAGCTATGGTAATAGTAAGATTGAAACAGATTATTGCATGGATTAGAATAGATGACGTGCAGCGTGCTGTTGAAGATTTGAACGCACTATTTCCACAGATAATACATATTATGAATGACTATCAACAAGCGAATATTTATGATGCTGGAAGAATATGCAAGTTATTGGAAAAAATATCTCAGGAATCATTAGATCGTACAATTCTGGCAGATTTGCTGGAGGCAGAATTGATACCTTGCCTGGAAAGATATATGAAAAGCTTAGGACAGATTAGTGTGGAGGATGATAATGGGCTGGAACTTCTATCATCGGAATCGGGCTTTTTGGCACTTAGAGATACCAGGGAAAATGTTTTGTTCCATAGCAGACTGGATCCTATGTGGGAGGCAAAGATGCTTGCGAAGACGATATTTGATCCGAAAAAAAGAAACTATGCACTTTTAGGCTGTGGATTGGGCTATTTGCCATATCAACTTTATCTGATATCTAACGGATCCGCTGTGATTCAGGTATTTGAAAGAGACCACGTTATCGCTGAATATGCCAAAACGTACGGAGTGTTGGACTGGATTCCGAGGAATGTTTTAAATATGACCGTAGATGAAGATATTATTTCCTTTTTAAATTGCGCTGAGAAGGAAAATACAGTATTTTATATATCACCCAAGGAATTGGACAGAATGCCGAACGAAATCAAGGACATAATGAAAAAAATATGTATCAATAATATTACAGAAAGAATGATGCACCATGATGAAGCAATTAATTTTTGGAGAAATATAAGTTGTGGAGCTAGAAACGTGTCAGAACTAAAAAAAAGTCTGGATATGGAGGAATGTAAGGAATATATTGTAGTTGCCGGAGGACCCTCGTTAGATCAACGCATAGATTGGCTCAAGGAACAAAAGGGAAAAAAGAGAATTATTGCAGTGGGGACTGTATTCAAAAAACTGTTGGAAAAAGGCATAGAACCGGATATAGTAACAGTTTTAGATCCTCAAAAGAGAACTCTGCGGCAATTTGAAGGTGTAATGGATCGGAAGATTCCACTGCTTATTTCGTTAACTGCCTATTGGGAATTTGCTGAGGCATACCAAGGGAAAAAATACATTGTACCGTTGGATAGCAGTTTACAGGAGGTTGCAGACTATGCCAAAAATAGACAGCAGAAAGTTTGGAAGTTTTGTGGTACAGTAACTGCACTTGCTATGGAAGCAGCAGTGTATTTCGGAGCCAAGAGAATATATTTAATAGGAGTTGATTTAGCATATCCGAATGGATACACACATGCGCTTGGAACTATGGACAGACGGAAAATATCGAATACGGAGGAACTGTTGGAAGTAGAGCGGGTAGGCGGTGGAAAGGTAATGTCAACAGCAGTATTTGATCTGTATAGGCGGGATATGGAAGACATGATTGCAGAAAACACAAACATCCATTATTATAACATGTCGCAGTGTGGCGCAAGAATTAAAGGAACATTGGAGATAACAACTGATTTCATGAAGAATACATAATATTAATAAAGAAAAGATATAGCTCTGTCGATATAAATAATATAATTACTAAGTCATATTGTGTTCAAGGATGAAGATAAAAACAAGGAGGTTATTACATAAAAAAGCAGATAAACTTTATAAATATAAAGTGTATTTGCTTTTTTATATGTAAAACTTAAGAAGAAAAGTATGCAACAGAAAATATTAGTTACGCAATCTACAATGCCACCGTTCGAAGAATATATAGAAGCAATTCGACCTCTATGGGAGAGCCATTGGCTTACAAACATGGGAAGTTATCACAAGCAATTGGAGAGTGCTTTAAGAGAGTACTTGGGAGTTCCAGAATTATCATTAATGGTAAATGGGCATATGGCGCTTGAGTTAACACTCCAGGCTTTTGAGTTCCCGGAAAACAGTGAAGTGATTACCACACCGTTTACGTTTGTATCAACTACACATGCGATAGTGCGGAACCATTTGAAACCAGTGTTTTGCGATGTAAAACCGGAGGATGGTACTATTGATGAGACAAAAATAGAAGAACTGATTACAGAGAATACAGTGGCAATTGTTCCGGTACATGTGTACGGAAATGTATGTAATGTGGAAGCAATTCAACATATAGCAGAGAAGTATAATCTTAAGGTAATTTATGATGCTGCACATGCATTTGGTGTGACATATAAAGATAAAGGAATCGGTAATTTTGGAGATGCATCTGTTTTTAGCTTTCATGCAACAAAAGTATATAATACTATAGAGGGTGGAGCAGTAGCCTTTTCTGATCATAAGTTATATGAAAAATTATATAATTTGAAAAATTTTGGAATTAGAAATGAAGAACTGGTTGTAGCGGTTGGAGCAAACGCTAAAATGAATGAATTCTGCGCGATTATGGGATTATGTAATCTTAAGCATTTAGATCAAACATTTGAAAATAGAAAATATAAATATGAGTATTATATGGAAAAATTGAGTAAGATTGAGGGAATCCGTTTTTTTGCCCAAAAGGAGTATGCAACGGTGAATTATGCATATTTCCCGATTGTGATAGAGAATAAATACGGTATCACAAGGGATGAATTATATGATCAATTACATAAAGAAAATATTTATGCACGAAAATATTTTTATCCGATAACAGCGGATCAGGCATGTTTCCGGAACAAATATAGAAAGAATGATTTAGAAGTTGCCAGGGATTTGTCTAAAAAAATTTTAATATTGCCTTTTTATGAAGAGATAGAGAATGCAAATATAGATAAGATTGTAAAGGTTATAAGGGCTAACTTAACTAAGGCAGATTGTAAATAAATATGAGGAGTTGAAAAAATGCAAGAGAAAATTATAGAAGAAATTCAAAGCGTTATTATTACTTTATTAGAAAACCCAGATCAAGATCAGAGATTTGATAATCTCGTAAAATTATATCAATTAATTAATAATTTGAAAAAAATGTTTCCGGAAAAAATGCTAAAGGATTATTTAGAATTCATAGATAGTATGGAAATTTTTTTGGAAAATTGTTGTAATGCAAGTTTTCTAAATGAAAACCAGGAGATGTTACTCCCTTCACTTGAAGTATTGTCAGAGATGTGTTTGTTGTAATTCGAAGGTGATTTATTTACCTGCGGTTTTAAAGGATGAACAAAACAATATGCGGGATAAATTACAACGAACAGAAAAGCCTAAAAGTTATAATGAAGAAAATATATGTCCTGTTTGTGGGGCAAGTGGTAGAGACAGGCTAATTCTTTCATTTCTTCAAAAAGAAGAACTGCAGAAAGCGGAAGAAAATTATAGTGTATTACAGATTGCACCTTCACCAGCTATATCATGCTGGTTACAAATCAAGTGTCCACATATAAAATGTGAGATAATGAATTTGACTGAAGAGGAGGACAATTTTAAATTTGATATAGAGAGTATGGAAAAAAATCCGGATCCAACATATGATTTGATTATATTTTCCCAGGTGCCGGCGCAGGATAGAGATAATAAGAGGATGTTGGATAGCATAAAAAAAATATTGAGGAAAGATGGAAAATGTATTTTGGGTGAGTCTAATTGGCTTGAGAGCAGTGACCCATGTATCCATCAATTGGAGAAAAAATATTTTGGAAAAAAACTATTTGAGCAACAAGGTTTTTCAGATAATTATAAGCTATATGTACTTACAAAGAGCAGAGAAACGTTGTTAAATATGGCTGAAAAAATCAGAATTAATCAAGAGCTGTTGAAAAATGGACCATTAGTAAGCGTTATTATGTCTTGCTACAATCATGAACAGTTTGTAGAAGAGGCAATACTAAGTGTATTACGACAATCATATAAAAATATTGAATTTATTGTAGCAGATGATGGATCAAAAGACAATTCGGCAGAAATAATGAAAAAGTATTCTCAATATTTTGCTTATGAATATTATTCAAAAGAAAACACTGGTGGTTTATACAATACTATCAAAAAGCAGGCAACAGGTAAGTATATTGCGCTAATGAATTCGGATGATATATGGGAACCAGATAAAATTGCGTTACAGGTAGAATATATGGAGAATCATCCGGAATGTGGAGTGTGTTTAACTTGGTGTAAATATGTTGATGAAAATAGAAATGAAATAGATGATGATATATTTATAAAAGGAAATGGAGACAGTTATCAATGGATGAATTATTTTTGGAAACATGGTAATGCATTATGCAACCCTTCTTTTCTCGCTATTAGAAAATTTGGTCTTGAGGATGTTCGATTTGGTGCGGCTTGCAGGCAACTTCCGGATTTCTTTAAAT
>ERZ1034882.1036-NODE-1036-length-10954-cov-9.202129_pt1 | contig 10954 bp, 15 predicted proteins | sample MGYA00520606_ERZ1034882 | MGnify/ENA primary metagenome ERZ1034882 (study PRJEB33766, sample SAMN09781726) | gut metagenome | biome: gut microbiome | host: Homo sapiens | place: Madagascar | study: EMG produced TPA metagenomics assembly of the PRJNA485056 data...
ATATAATTGTCTATATAGTTGTTATATAGTTGTTATTAAACGTGCTTGCGCACGTTTAGGCAACTCACTACGTTCATTTAGAGTTTTCCAAGAGTATGTGGAATGATGCCATATGCCGCAAAGATTGATATTTTTCGATAGACCTTGGAGTGATTCAGAATATGCTATAGATTTCTGGTTTCAGCGCAATTGTTCAGTTATGGAAGTAAATGGCAAGAATTTAAGTTATATAGATGGAAAAATTATTCCGTGGGATATAGCGCAAGAAGTTGGTATGAGTGACAGGAACATTCGCCGCAGTATACGTAAATTAGAGGATACAGTGCTGAATCATGCGGACAACCCCAGTGAAATAGATGATGTTGACATGGGCAAGTTTGATATGCTAGAATATGATATGAAAGAAGATAAGACGTATTGGCATAACAAGTTCGATGAAGGATGGAGATTCGTCAAGGTAGATAAAAGGGTATATGATAGAATATATGATTATACAATGGGCCGCAAAGAATTGGTTATGGTATTGAGGGTATATGGTGCCTGCAAGGCGATTGATAATTGCTTTAAAGAGCCTGAGATAACGAATAAGGTTATCTGCGATACTCTTGGAATAAATAGCCACGGTTCTCGTTACACACAGGTGGGTAAGGCAGTTGAAACGTTATCTGAGATTGGTGTCATAGGATATAAGTATAAAGTAGCCAAGGTATCTGGTGAGCAAGGGTGTAGATTCAGAAAGCTGACCTATATAGAATAAATAAAATAAAATGGTGCAGGATAGTTGGCTATTGGACATGAAAGTTATGGCAAAAGCCCATATAGCATCAAAAATGATTACATTAACTCACAGAGTGAATGCGACATTTTACCAGTTCAGCAAACAAAAGTCAAGAAAAAAATCTTACCCTTACTAATTAATTTTCGATTCCAACGCGCTATTGGTTTATGAAAATGGTTTTCAATTTCAATTTTGATTTTCATTTTCGATTTGCTTTTCATTTTCAAAACCAAATTCATTCTGAAAAAGTTCTTGCGGCCAGTGAAAACTTATAGTATAATATAATTAAAGAAAGGGAGGGGATAAGAAACCTCCCGTGGGTTCCAAGAGAAAGAAGATTAACATGACCCAGTTCGAGATTTACAACACCATCAAGTCCGCCATGTCCGACAACGCAGACGTGGTAGAGTTCTGCGACAAGCAGCTTGCGGCTATCGAGCGCAAGCGTGCCAAGGATGCTGAGAAATCCGCAGAGAAGCAGGCTTTCCTTGACGAGATTTACGCAGCTCTCAAGTCTTTTGACGAGCAGGCGGGAGTCACCTCCAAGACCGTAGCCATGCACATGGGCGAGGATGTCAGCTCCCGCAAGGTCGCAGCCAACATGCGTTTCCTCGTTGAGGACGGTCGTGCCGAGAAAGTGGCAGTGAACAGCAAGACCTTCACGTACAAGACTCTGTAGCGAAATATTTAATAGGTAGGGTCTACTTATTAGAGTTTTTAATTAGAAGGGCCGTGGAGTCCATTTGACGAGACTCCCGGCCTATTTTAAGAGATAGAAGGAAGTAAGCATATGCGGCACACCTACTATGATATGAAAGGTAACGAGCATACCATAGAGATTCCTGACGAGTATATCGAGTCCAAGAGACAGCAGGCAATACTCAAGGCAAGTGCGGTCAACCTCTATCTGCTAGAGCATGGCATCGAGTATGACGCAGCTTACAGACCTGATACAGACAAGAAGGAGAAGAAAGTGCCTGAAAAGCGATTGATTATGAATTCCATTGCTGACGCACTGGGAGAGCTTACCATGACCATCGGTGACTGGGAGGATTCCCCGCATGGTATCGAGGTCGGCGATGATGGTAAAATCCGATTCATTCTTAATTCCAAGACGTATGAGATGTCTATGGTATGCAAGCGCAAGCCTAAGAAGAAGTAGACGCGGCCAAAATTTTTGGGCAGGAAAGTGTAATTTATACTTTAATAAAAACATATATTAAAAAACACTTTTTAAATGTAACTAATTTAGTTACATTTCCGCATTGATTTTCACTTACAAAGGCATGTGCCGCGCACTTCTTTTCTTCTGTCTCTTGGTTTATATGAACCTATTTGGCGATTGACTTTGAGTTTCTACTGGCCGCAGGAATCAAGACAAATCGACTTATTTTTTCTGTGCAGCACAGGGGTACGCAGAAAAGAGATTAAAATTCATTTTAGAAACGCTCTTGGCTTACACCCGTGCCAGTTCTATCCCTTCTCGCCATATAGGCGGGGAGGGATTTTTTTATTTAATTTTATGACGCGCAAGCGCGCCGAAGGCGATTGACTTTCGTTTTAGGATTTTGCGGGCGCTGGGCTAGCAAGCCCCATTTCTACACATTTTCGCCATATAGACGCAACGGCGGCAGTTCCAAATATGGTATTATTGTATAGTATTTCTCTATTATAGTATACCATACATTTTCTGATTTGTCAATACCCTTCACAAAACTAACACGGAATCTCCATAAATAATAGTTAGGTACCTCACAACGATTCGAAGTTAACCTAGGGTAACACTTGCTCGGGTCGCTCGGTACCTAAATTAATTTTTTTCTTGTTTGCGGCCCTGTAATGGCTCTAGAATGGGCGATAGCCAAAAATGCCTAGGAACGCAAGGGCATAGTGTGCAGGGCCGTTAAAACGCGTTTCAGGAGGCCAAAAAGTTGTGTAAAAGTTGTGTTTTTGCTTGAAAAATCTTGACAATAAGGTACCTAATCGTGTAAAATCGACCCAACTATGGAATTTCTGTGAATTTTTTCAAAATATCTTGACTTTTCTGCGCGTTTGTGCTAGACAGAGCGATCTTTTTCATACCTTTTTAGTAGGAATTAAACGCAAAAGTAAAGCGCCCTACTTTAAAAGTAGAGCGCTTTTATTTAATTATGTTATTTTATTGTAAATTGCGCTAGTAGCATTTGCGCGCATTGCGTGAGCGTTTCGGCGTTTTTAATTTCCCCGCTAGCGTAGGCGTTGCCGCCTAGACGCGTTAGCGTGTGAATTAGGTCGTGAATCTCATGAGGTAACAAAACTACGTTACCGCTTGCCATGCAATTCACGTGATGAGCGTCTAAGCCCTTACCGTATCTTTGTAGCTCACGGTCGCTTAGGTCTCCAAAGACTTTAGCTAGCGCGTCACGTCTATAACCATCCAACTAGTACCATCCTATGCCGTTGTATAGGTGCAAGGTGGGGAGGGCTTGCGCCCTCCCCTAGACGCTACGCTACGATAACGTAAGCAGTCTTGTTATTAATAGGTGCCGCCTTGCGCACGCGCTTCTCGGCAAGTAGAACGTTCACGACCACGCCAGCCTTGCTAAACGTCTTGACCTCGTTGGGGTGCTTGCTCATAACGTCATTGAGCGTGAACGGCTCACCATCGGCGAATTCTGCCGCGACCTGCTCGGCAAGCGTTTTATTAAGCTCTGCCGTCTTGCTCGGTGCCTTGGGCTTAGCAGCGTTCTCCTTGAGAACGTGGAACTTATTGGAGACCTTGCGGGCAAGGTTCTCGGGAGTGTGCTTCTCGGGGTCATAGTTGTCCCCGAGCGCGGACTTGATGACCTCGGGCGAGACCTCTCCCGCGATGCTCACGAGAGCCGCGAACATCTGGTAGTCGGTGAACTGGAACTTGGTGCGAGTGGTAGCCATAGCTAACCCCTTCCGTCCCCGAGACGCGAGTGAGCCGCCGTTCGGCTCTTTTTTCTCTGTCCCCTTTGGACAACTATTACTATACGCTTGCATAAGCCTTTTGGCAAGAATTATGTTAAAAATTGTGTTCAAAATATGAAAACAGCAGGTAAACGGGCTAGTTTTTCTAGATTCCCAAACTTTTCGGCAAAATGCCAGTAGAGCCAAAATGAATAGAATCAGGCTATTTGCGGCCATTCACGCATAAAATCACCTAGGTTTCAGGATGTGTTGTCTTTGTGTTTTTTCTCCAAAATCTCAAAAGATTTTTCTTGACAAATCTAATCTGGTGGGTGTAAAATTTTTGACCCAACCTCGGGTCTACGGTTGTTTAAACAAGTGTATTTAAAACGTTTTAAGAGTCGAAGCGTTTTAATCGAGCTATTTAATTAGTTAGGTACCTAACAATGATTCATGGTTAACCGTAGCTAACTTCTTGCTGGATAATGCGGTACCTAAATAAAAAAATATCGCTATAGCGGCTATGAGACGCGTTTTAAAGTGCCATTAGGGTAAAAGCCTTATTTTAATAAAGGGGTTTGCCGCACGCCCTAAAGCCTTAGAATCGCTCTAGCTCTTGGCAAAAGAAAAGGGGAACCGTTAGGCTCCCCAATCTTTAAAGCTCTAGCACTTTAAACGCCGCGCTTGCGTCTCTCCAACCTTGACCACGTGAGCCGTGGCGCGTTTTTTTGTGCTTTGCCTTTGCCGCAAGCAAAATAGCGGCCTCAATTCGTGCGTCTGATAGCGCGGTATGGTCTTCGGTAAAATCGTGTTCCTTGTTGATGAAACGGTAAACCGACTCCGCGCTAGTAGACGGGTTTCCACTAGGCGTAAACGCGCCCGTCTCGATACAATACTTTAGATAGCGCTTAGAACTAGTAATGTTACTTGCGTAGTCCCAAACGTCTTTAAGTTGTAGCTTAAAGGGCATGAACCACATAGCAAAACCGTTTGAATACGTGCGCAACGTATTGTTTAGCGCTATCTCGTCAAACCGACAGTTGTAAGCCCATGCCGCTTTAACGTTGTACTCTTTACAGTCTGCTTTGAACGTGCGCCAAACCTTATTAAAGGACGACTCAACCCATTCGCCCGACTTGATACCCTCAAGATAGGTAGGGATTTTATCAGCGTAATAAGCGCTTTTCATCAAGTCGATTTGATAGAACGTATCCGTCACAACAAACGAACGCTCACGAATAACGTGGTTGTCGTTGTCGCGGATAGTATAGCCAAAGTCGTAAACCAAAGACGTCTCGGGGTGCGCTTTATTATCCTTGTGATTGACAGTGGGCGCGGTCTCGGTATCAAGCACAACAAAATTAGCCATTGGAAACTCCTTAAACGTTTGGGCTAATTACTACACTTATAATAATAGTTGTTTGCGCGAATAATGCAAGAACTATTTTAGATTATTTTTGTTTACCTTAACTAACTTTGGCAAAATTTACCTTAGCTAACTTAAAGTACCTAACTGTAGAGAACGTGTAAGTCATAATGAGTGGGCTATGTTCGGTGCCGTTGTCCTCCCGACTAAGGTTAGTATAACACTTTTAGGACGTGCCGCACGCGAGAAAAAAGAAAAAGTTTTTCTAATTTTTCTCTTGCTTTTGGTTGTGTGTTGTGGTAAAATCGCCGCCAACTATGGTTAGACGGTTTCACGTGAAACCATGATAAGAAAAGGGGAACGTTTCCGCTCCCCTAACTCTATTCTAGCTCTTGGATAATAAGAGATTCTAGCGCGTCTAGCAAAGTAGTATCGTCTTTAATACGTACCGCTCTACCGCTTGACGTATCGCGTTGCCAACCGTGTACGTTACCGCTTTCATCGTCAAACAAGATACCGCCCTTGTAGTTTGATACGCGCCACTTGTTAGTGCCATATTTGACCACGTGAACGTTATTCAAGTCGATAGCAGGGTAATACTTGCGCAGCCATGCGCGTTTATTCTTGCGTACCGCGCTATCAAACTGTTTCGTGGTTTCGCCCTTTGCCAACCAACTTACAACCTCAACCGCGTAACCGTAGCCCTGCAACGCCGCCAAAAGGCCATTAAGTTTCTTGTAGTCACCCAACGGTTTAGCGATTAAGTAAGGCGCGGCGTTTTCTGCCTGCAACATAGGTAGCCAACCGTTGACGCTGTAAAAGTCAACAAGAACGCCGTCCAAATCAAGTACAATAGCTTTCATAAAACCACCTAAAATAGTAGGACGTGGAACGTTTGCCCCGCGTCCTAATTGTATCAAATGTTTTTGCTTAGCGTAACTGAATAAAAGCGTTCGCGGCAATAAGTCCAAACGTTAGCGCAAACATAAACCAACCCTGCACTTTATCAGCTCTTGGACGGTCTAATTTAACATTTCGCGTAACAGTGATAGCATTTGCGAGTAACCATGTACCTTGGCCTAAAAAGTAGTTAACGCCAATAAGAATCTGCCCAACCACTGTAAGGAATAAAACAACGTATTGCACGTTTTCCCACGTAACAATTTTTTTCATCTATCTGTATCCACCTTCAAAGAGCCGGGTAGGGCGCAAGCCCTACCCTTTGACTAACTAAAGACGTTTACCCTTGCAAATGTATTCAAGGTTAATGTTGTAGTCGAACTCTTCGCCCAACTCACGCACACGCCAAACAGAACCGCCAAGCTCTTGAGCGTCCGTACCGCCATCAAGACGGTCGGCAGCAATAGCAGCGGCAAGATTCTCTTCGTCCTCCGCTTCAACGATAAAGTTCTCATAATCATCAAGCATCGAACCCGCGCTAACGCCGCTCACAGAAACAAAATACAACATAATAAATATCTCCAATTCTAAAGGTGATGGGCGGGGTATTCCCCGCCCTAGCTATCAGAAACTAACGCGCCTTGTAAACATAAAGGACGTTAGTACCGTTCGACTTAAACACCATCGTGTCAACCTCAAAGGCCTTAGCCTTAATCAGACGGTCGAAGAACTCTTTGAGAGTGTTGCGCGCGTTTTGGCTATTAAGCGCGGTATAATACTTATGACTCCACGCCTTGCGGCATTTGCTAGTCGAGATAGCGCCCGAACGACCGCACAAATCGGAGAACGTGAACCATTCATCACGATTTGCATCGAGGAATGCAACAATCAAGTCAAGCGCATTTGCTTGAGTATCGTTCATACCGGCAGGCGCGTTACCAACCAAACCAGAAGTACCCACCGCCGCACGGTAAAGTGCATCGAAAGCTTCGTCCGAAAGCTCAACGCCCGTGGCAAGTACACGCGCCTTGGTGGTGTTGTACTTGTCGGTGTGGGACTGAGCCGTGAGCTTAAGAGCCTCATTATACTTCTTTGCGTTAGACATTGCTAACTCCATTCTATCCCCGCTCGGGCGTGTAACTATTTGCTACTCTTACGCCCTCGCCTTTGGACAACTATTATTATGGGGTAAGCTGCCTAGTTTGGCAAGTATCAATTTGCCGCACACAATTCCTCCACATCTCTCGGGATAAAATTATTTTTATTTTTCTCAAGTTTTTTTCGATTTAACGTTTGACAAATGTTTTACGCTCGTGTATAATTTTCTGCCCATAAATGGCCTTTTTGTGGATTCATTTTCATGTTTCACTCAATGTTTCACGTGAAACATTTTCAGATTCAAAATCAGATTCAAAACCGTTTTTGAATTGGAAACCGTTTTCAGATTCAATTTCAAAATCAGATTAAAAATCATTTTCAGCGCAAAAGCAAAAAGGCGGCAATTTAAAATCGCCCTGCTTTTTGTCTCACGCTATGCAACGCAAAAGTACGCTTAGTTTCGGGATTGTGGGCGCTGTGTGAAGAAAGTTTTTTTGAAAAATCTCGGCAAAAACTCTTGACAAAGCTATGTATGCGTAGTATAATTTCGCGGCCATAAATGGCCTTTTTGTGGGCTTCGCCCTTTTGCATGGTCAACCAGAAAAGCAACTAAAACAGTTGCATCCGACCAAAAGCAACTAAAACAGTTGCATCCGACCAAAAGCAACTAAAACAGTTGCGTGATTGTGCGTAGCTTGGTCGTGATTTCAGGATACCGCTAATGTTTCGCGTAGAACATGGGCCGCATACCATGAGACTAAAGAGCTGTAGCATTTGCGGCAAGTGTTTTAGTTAGTCTAGACAAATAAAGGCGTTACTATTTAGTAACGCCTTTGCTTGCGACTATTTAGCTATTACTTTAATTTGTGCAAGAACCTTCTTAATCACTTGCCAATAGTCCGACTTAGTACGTTCCTTATTATCTAAATCGCCATAGCAATATGTTTCTTCTGTATCACACGCCATGTTTACTTCAATTTGAGTGTTAACGTAAAGATTCACTACACACAAAATATCAGCAACGCTGTAGTCGGTTGGGCGTGGCGCTTCGTAAAGTGCTTCACGAACAAACTCGGTGATAGCCTTAATATCATCTTTATCCAACACTACTGAATAATCAGAAGTGATATAGACCTCAATGCTATTGTCCATCTTTGAACCATTCTCTTGGTTGCTTTCCTTACTAAAAAGTATAACAGTTTGGCCGCATAAGCGCAACCAAAAAGTTTCGACTATTTATGTTGATATTGGCACTTGCGTCTTTTGGATTGTGGAGCAATGACCAATTGCGCATAGTAATAAGGCGCTACGCCCTTATAAGTGCAACGCCTTATTCTTTGGTCTACTGGATTATAATGTTTATCTTGTCAAGTATTTCAAGTGTGAGGTACTTTTCATCCTCGGCATTGACACACGTGTAGTCTACTTCTTTGCCTACGAATACCTCATTTGCCAAACGGTTGACAAGATAAAACTCTAGCTCGCAATTAGCAATACCGTAAAGCTGACCCGCTGTATAGTTGTAATGCCCTAGCTGCTTGCTAACATAACGAATGACCTTATTGGCAATAGTGGTAAGGTCATTGTCTGGAACGCTAAAGCGATAGCCATTCTCAAGATAAATAGTATGCACAAAACTATTTGGTTAGGGTCGAGAACTGCAATTTTACACCAAAAAAACATAATTCGAGTATGATGGGATCACCCTCACACTCTGTCGGGTTTAGGTTGCCTAAAAAAAAGGGGACTGGGTTTAGCAGTCCCATACTCGGATGTTTAATAAACTAGTTCAACGTTGATAGCGCCAACGCTGTCAACCACTGCGCGTAGTAGCACTCCAGCGCCGTTTTGTGCGCACTGTAGTAACCACTCTGCGCGGTCGCGGTGGTTAACGTCGGTATCCACGAACTCAACCTTTCCCGCGCCTGTGCCCTCGCAATCGATGTAAACAAAACCAGCGATTCGCACTATTGCATCCACGTTATCAATCAGATAGTGAAATGCATCATTGCAAGCACTGCCAAATGCGCGGTATTCGTTAAACATGTTGGACAGGTCGAGCGCGCTAAAGTTCAGGTTGCCGTGCAAGTCCTCATCATCACAAGCACCGTTGAGCACGTGCTGCCATGCATCCGCTGCATCCATGTCCCAGCTGCCGAGTTGGAAGAACTTACGCGTGCGGTCGGTACGGGTCTGATTGTTCATGTTAGGCTCCCTTGCCCTCGAATCTGTACGGGACTCTTGCCCCGCACCAACTAGTATACAGCATGTTGGTTTAATCAGACTCGACTTTTTAAAAAAGTTATTGCTCTGTTGGGACATCTGTGCAATAATATTTCTAGCGGGCAATGCCGCCCGCTCTGTTTTAAGGAGTACTAGATGGAGTTCAAGCACGCAAACACTGGTGAGGTCATCACCGCCGCCCTGCTGGTTGCTGTCGTTGCCCTACTTGCCGTTGTGCTGGTGTCGATTCCGCGTCCTCACACGTGCGGCAGGTGCGGCTCTAGGACTTATGACGTGTATACCATCAACGCCGACACAGATGATGGACTCTTGGACGTGTGCCCCACGTGCTACGCCGAAACTCGCATTAACGATTATCGACTTGGTATCGAGTAGTAGTTATCAGTATCAATTACCAAAAAGGAGTTCTAAAATGAAAAAGTCCACCGTTCGCCTGCTCGCCCGTTCCATCCGTCCGCTGTGCATCGCACAGGCTACCACCAACGCGAACCACGTCCTAGCCGTCTGTGCAGCCTCTCACGGCGAGGTATTGACGTTCACGGCTATGAGGGACGGTCAAGCCGTCCGCGCCCTGTCAGTGGCGTTTGAGGGCCGCAAACCGGTATCTGATAGCACGGTATCAGCTATTGCCGCACGTCTGATTAATGACCTTGAGACGTTCGACCGTGACGCCGTTGAGACGTTCGCCGACTCGCTCATTGGCGGGTGGGACTTTGATTATTCCGCTCACGTTGGCGCGGCGCTCGACCGACTCGCTGCGGCTAAACTGTTGACCCGCTAGCGGGTCAGCCACACCTCCCCCTTATGGGGGGGGTGTTTCCGGCGTTGTCATGTTTTTTCACAGGGTACGCCCCGCCCTGCACAAATTACCGACCTCAGTTATTTTTTGAAATACCATAATACGACTTTGCGCTAAGCTCCGTATTATGAGGATTTTCGCAGACCACAATAAGCCTATCACTTTCCTCTTCATTCTCTCTATTGGCCTTCTTGACATTTCCGATTACGGCATTAAAAAATTTTCACGAAACTATTGAAAAGCGCTGAATCTTTTGCTATAATATATACAAAACTAACCATAGCGCCGTTCCCAGTCGGCTTAGGAGCTATCCTAAATCAAAAAACCCCAATGAGGTGAATAACTGGGTTTTAAACGTTACAGATTTATTCTGCCGTGAGAAGTGTTGATGCACTCTCACTTGCAGCGGCATATTTCTGTAACCAAGCGGTCTTGCGTTAGTTTATTAGTTTACATGAGACGAACGGTATCTCTGCCGTGCCGCATACAGAGGGGATAGGATACTCTTAGAAAAGTAGCACAACCAATAGGTTCCATGCAAGGGGAGAGTGAGCATGGGTAATAGTGCGGAATTTTCTATACATCTTTATAGGTACATCTCTATAGATTTTAGTTATAGGCGATATGCGATGTCCGTTACTATGTAACGTTCATCGCTATAAACTTTCGCTACGCCTAAGTTTTCCAAGAGAAAAAACAAACCGTATAATGTTGGCGCCCGCGACACATAGCGGAGCGCCGACTTATAACCGCACAAAATAAATGTAATCATTTTAGGCGAACGAGCTTGCGAGTGTAGCCATTTTATGGGCAAAAAACGGTAATTTAATTTGTCGCATCCTTAAATATAATATAC
>ERZ1034882.1038-NODE-1038-length-10936-cov-3.873173_pt1 | contig 10936 bp, 7 predicted proteins | sample MGYA00520606_ERZ1034882 | MGnify/ENA primary metagenome ERZ1034882 (study PRJEB33766, sample SAMN09781726) | gut metagenome | biome: gut microbiome | host: Homo sapiens | place: Madagascar | study: EMG produced TPA metagenomics assembly of the PRJNA485056 data...
TATTGAAAACAGGGCAGATGCCAATTCAAACATCGGCTTCGCGCGGTTATGTTTTGTTTAGCGGTGCCAACAAGGGGCACTCACAAAAGTCCTTAAATTGTCTGCGGCTTGCGGACACGCCTCCGGAGTGTTCAAAACTTGGAAAGACACAGATCATCACAGCTGGCAAAAGCGGCGGAGTTAGAAATTCCGTATTTTGTGATCAGAATCCTCCCGCCTGTTTTCGCTGGAACGCTCGCGTTACACTGTTTGACCAGCACAACGTTCCAAGAATTCGCTGTCTCCTGCCGCAATATCTGTCATTGCCGCAGCTTTTCTTCTATTCCGTCGCACTCTCCGTGACGGTCTCAGTCTCCGTATCCTCCACCGTTGTGGTGAACAGGTTATCAAACGTTACCTTCGCCCACACGGAATCCTTCACGGTCCAGTCGTGCTCATCTTCCCAGCCTTTGAGCGTCTCGTCGTACAGATCGCTCTGGCGCTGGCTGATAATGTTCTGTCTGGTCGTCTCGGTTGCATCCGCATCCGTCTTCTCATCCAGACGAACTACATAGTAATCGGTATCTGTGTCGATGACATCCGACACCTCCCCTTCGTCCAGTCCCTGCAGTGCCGTAAGAACCGCCTCATCGAGTGTGCTGTCATCCGCGGTAAACGTTCCGCTGCTCACCGTATAGTCATACTGCTCTGCCGCATCCTCCAGCGTGCCCGCCTTGGCGTCCATGTCAAACATACCGACCGTCTTGCCGAGCAGTGTGAGCTCGGTGTCGGTGTACTCCACGGTATTGCCATCCTCATCCGTATGGGACTGCTTGGACACCTTGACATAGCTGTAGGAGCTTGTGTTGGCTTCCTCATCCGTCACATTGGTATCGGCATCCGCAATGATCGCCGTGTGCATCCGGTTCTGGATCGTCGCCAGTGTCAGATAACGCTCCACAGTCTCTTCATCTGCACCAAGTGCATCCAATGCATCCTTGCTGTTGTCTGCAATAAACGCAGCCGCTGTGTCTGCGATCTCCGCCTTGTCATCCTCCGTCAGCTCCACATCGTACTCTGCCATGTGCGCTTCCAGTGTATACATATCGAACAGTGACTGCATCACGCTGTCCTTGATATTGTCCTGCATCGTGGTGCCGTTGTTGTACAGATCGGATGACCATACGTCCTCGCCAAAATATGCCACATAAAAATCATCATATGTTGCCTGCAGAAATCTCGCTGCAAAATTTGCTACTCCAAGCGGCACTTCCGTCTCATCAAAAGTTGCCACTGTCTCATTTTTATTCATTCCACATCCTGTTAACATGGATGCTGCCATAACACCGCTAAGAAGCAGTGCGCTCCATCTCTTTGCTCTCATAGGTTCCTCCTGGTATATGCCATGACAGCTTGCCATGGCAGTCTTGCTCTATTATAGTGCAATTTTCTCCGGGTCGCAATATTTTTCATACTTTTTTCAAGCTTTTCCGACGCCGGAGAGCCGGTCTCCCGGATTCCAAAAAGCCGGCTCTCTATCGCCTTTTTCAGCCTTCCCTTGGTGCTTCCCGCTCCGCCAGAAATTTCCCGGCATCGGCAAGGAACTGCTCCACCACCGATTTGATGTCCACATTCTTGTCTCTCGAATTCTTTTTCAGGTGATATGTGAAATACGGGTTTTTCGGATCAGCGGTAAACGTCACCTTCTGACCGTATGCAGCCACCAGTTCCGGAATCTTCGTCACATCAATCCGTGCTTTCTCATAGAGAGTAAAACGGACACTCTCACCCTTCTGCGCCACTTCCGTAAAATAAAGCCGGTGCGCCATTGATTTGATTTTTGCAATGTAAAGCAGATTTTCCACGGACTTCGGCGGATCTCCGAAACGGTCGATCAGTTCCTCCGTCATCTCCTCCGTCTCCTCCTGCGTCTCAATATCTGCGATGCGTTTGTAGATGTCCAGTTTCTGCAGTTCGTTCGGAATATAACCCATCGGGATATAAGCGTCGATCACAATATCAATCGACGTGTCAAAGCTTTCCTCCACCGCGATGCCCTTCGCTTCCTTGACCGCTTCGTTTAGCATCTTGCAGTACAGATCATAGCCGACCGCTTCCATATGGCCGTGCTGCCGCTCGCCGAGCAGGCTGCCCGCTCCACGGATCTCGAGGTCGCGCATGGCAATCTTAAAGCCGCTTCCAAGCTCCGTGTACTCTTTGATTGCGGCAAGCCGCTTCTCTGCGACCTCCTTCAACATCTTATCCCGCTTATACATCAAAAAGGCATACGCTGTGCGGTTCGATCTGCCCACACGCCCGCGGAGCTGATACAGCTGGGAAAGGCCCATATTGTCCGCATCGTGGATAATCATCGTATTCACGTTTGAAATATCCAGTCCCGTCTCAATGATCGTCGTGGATACAAGCACATCGATCTCGCCGTTGATAAACCGGTACATGATATTTTCCAGTTCGGTTTCCTTCATCTGTCCGTGCGCATATGCCACGTTCGCCTCCGGCACAAGCTCCGCAATCTTCGTCGCAACATCGGCGATCTCGCGCACTCTGTTGTATACAAAATACGCCTGCCCGCCGCGCGCCAGTTCCCTGGAGATTGCCTCCCTCACCAGTTCCTCATTGTACTCCATCACATATGTCTGGATGGGCACACGGTCCATCGGCGGTTCTTCCAGCACGCTCATATCCCGGATACCGATGAGGCTCATGTGCAGCGTCCGCGGAATCGGCGTCGCGGTCAGTGTGAGAACATCGATGTTGGTCTTCAGCTGCTTGATTTTCTCCTTGTGCGCCACGCCGAAACGCTGCTCCTCGTCGATGATTAAAAGTCCCAGATCCTTGTAGACCACATCTTTGGACAGCAGCCGGTGCGTGCCGATGATGATGTCCACCTGCCCCTTTTTCAGCTTTTCGATCGTCTTTTTCTGCTCCGCGCTGCTTCTGAACCGGCAGAGCAGATCAATGTTGACTGGAAAATCTTTCATGCGCTGCACAAAGTTGTTGTAATGCTGCTGGGCGAGGATCGTCGTCGGCACCAGAAATGCCACCTGTTTGCCGTCCTGCACCGCCTTAAACGCCGCACGGATGGCAATTTCCGTCTTCCCGTAGCCGACATCCCCGCAGATCAGGCGGTCCATAATCTTCGTGCTCTCCATGTCGGCCTTGGTCGCCGCAATGGCAAGATCCTGGTCTTCCGTCTCCTCAAACGGGAACATCTCCTCGAACTCCTTCTGCCACACAGTGTCCGGTCCGAACGCAAATCCCTGTTCATTCTGGCGCACCGCGTAAAGCTTCACGAGGTCTTCGGCGATCTCCTTAACCGCTCCCCTGACCCTCGACTTGGTCTTGTTCCACTCCTGTCCGCCAAGCTTGTTTAACTTCGGCTTTTTCGCACCCGCGCCCGCATATTTCTGGATCTGCTCCAGCTGCGTCGCCAGAATGTAGAGATTGCCCCCGCCTGCATACTCGATCTTGATGTAATCCTTCTCGGTCCTATCCACCTCGATCTTCTCAATACCGCGGTAGATGCCCAGTCCATGGCTCTCATGCACCACGTAGTCACCGATGTTCAGATCCGTAAAGCTTGCGATCTTCTCTCCCTCATAGATGCGCTTGCGCTTCTTTTTCTTCTTCTCACCGCCAAAAATGTCGCTCTCGGAGATCACGACAAACTTCAGCATCGGATACTCATATCCTTTTTTTATCTTGCCGTAACCCGTCATGATCTCGCCGGGCTTTACCTCGTGATCGTAGTCTTCCGAATAAAAAGCGTTCAGCCCCTCCGCCATCAGATCATCCGCCAGACGCTTCGCGCGCGTTCTCGATCCCGACAGCAGGATCACCTGATAACCGTTCTTTTTGTAACGCTCCAGATCCTTTACCAGAAGTTCAAAGCTGTTGTTGTACGGATTGACCGTCTTAGACTGGATATTCAGCCGTGTTCCAATCTCCAGATGCGGATTCTTAAGGTCGAGTGCCACCAGCGAGATGCATCTGCGCCCCGCAAGTTTTCCCAGAATCTCCTTGCAGGTAAAAAGTTCCCGCATCTGCCCCGGCAGTAGATACCCTTTTTCCAGGCGCTGCTTCATGCTCTCCGAAAATTCGGTCTCCGTCGCCATTCCTCTCTCAATGCTCCGCGGTGTCTCATCCAGAAACACCAGCGTATCCTGTTTTCCAAAATAATCGAGCAAAGAGACGCGTTCCTCGCAAAAATAGGACAGGTAGGCGTCCAGCCCGGCAGAGAGGCCCAGCTCCCCGGCTTCCTCCGCCACCTGGTCCGCCGCAGACTTGACGCGGTACGCCTCCTCGGTCTTCATCTCCCCGCGGAGCTTTTCCGAAACCTGCTTTGCTTCTGCCAGAATGCGCGCAATACCGGCGTCGCGCTCCTCTTTGGTCAGCACCAGTTCGCACGCCGGATAGATGTGGACCTCATCCAGATTCTCGATCGACCGCTGGCTTTCCGCATCGAATGAGCGGATTGAATCGACCTCATCATCCCACAGTTCAATCCGGAACGGATTCTCCTCCGTCAGCGGGAAAATGTCAATGATTCCGCCGCGCACGGAGAATTCACCGCTTGTCTGCACCTGATAATTCTTCTCGTAGCCCAGTTCCGCCAGGTGCCTTGTAAACTGCTCCAGATCGATCACGTCCCCGACCGCCACTTTCCGCACCGCACTGATAAACTGATCCGGCGACGGCATCGGATTCATCAGTCCGTCAAACGTCGTTACAATTGTGCACGAGCGCTTTTCCGCCATCATCTTGAGGGCATTGATACGCTCCGCTGTCAGCACATTTCCCCGGATATCCGACTGGTAAAACAGAATATCCTTTGCCGGATAATAGGCAGCGTTCGGATCAAAAAAGCGGTATTCCTCCGCCAGTTCCTTCGCTTTTTGTTCCTGAAACGTAACAATGATTCTGTTTCCAGAACCATTGCCAATGCTGTACATCATATGTGGTTTAGCTGCATCGATACAGCCGGAAATCTGAATGACGCCGGATAGCTTCGGCAGTGCCGCTTCCAGGTCTTCAAATTCTTTCAGCCCCTGCATGGGCTGTGTGAATGTCTTCATGACTGACTCTCCCGCTTTTTCCCATTAAAATCATTCATTGCCTGATCAATCTCATCCTCCAGGATCATCTCCGCAGCCTTCACGGATTCCTTCACCGCTTCCTCAAATGCCGCGCGGTCTTCCTCACTCATGCGTCCGAGCACATGATCCGCCAGATCCCATCCCGCCGGTTTTTCGCCGACGCCCACCTTAATCCGCTTAAAGTTCTCCGTCCCGGTCATTGCAATAATATTCTTGATTCCATTATGCCCGCCGGCGCTCCCTTTTTTGCGGATACGGATGTTCCCCGGTGCCAGGCTGATGTCGTCAAAAATGACGAGAAGCTCCTCCTCGGGATCGATCTTATAATAATGTAGAAGTTCCGCCACGCTCTCGCCGCTTAAGTTCATAAATGTCTGCGGTTTTGCCAGAATCACCTTCTGTCCGCCGATCATCCCTTTGCCGAAAAGCGCCTTGTGTCCACTTTCGCTGATACTGATATTATATTTTTCCGCAAGGGCATCCATGACATCAAATCCCGCATTATGGCGTGTATGCTCATACTGCCTGCCCGGATTCCCCAGACCTACGATCAAGAACATCGCTATCTCCTATTCTTTGCTTTGTTGCCTGCAATTCTCCGCCGGATCACGACTGCTGCAGCCGCAAGCTGCTCCTGATCGTTGACCCCTGTGATATCCTCCGGGTCATCCAGCGCATACGCATCCACCTTCAGTCCCTTTTCCTTAATAATTGTGAGCGTATCCGGCAGATAGTATTCACCCTGCGCATTATTCGGCAAAATCAGATCCAGCGCCTCACGCAGCTCCTTCGTATCAAAAATATACATACCTGAGTTGATCTCGTGGGATGCCAGTTCCGCTTCCGTCGCATCCTTGTGCTCCACGCTCTTCACAAAATTGCCGTCTGCGTCGCGGATAATTCTGCCGTATCCGGTCGGATCCTCGACCATCGCTGAGAGCACTGTCACTGTATTTCCACTCGCAATGTGATGCTCCCTTAATTTCTTTAAGGTCTCTGCCGTGATAAGAGGGGTATCTCCAAACAGAATCAGTGTCTGTCCTTCCTCCCCGAGAAAGTCCTTTGCACACCGCACCGCATGACCGGTTCCCAGCTGCTGCTCCTGTAATACAAACTTTACGTCCTTGTGCGAAATGCTCTCCCGCACGATCTCGTATTTGTAGCCGACCACAAGGCAGATCTCACCGGCGCCGGCTCCCTCTGCCGCCTCAATCGCATAATCTACCAGACATTTTCCCTCTATGGTATGAACCACCTTCGGCAAATCCGACTTCATTCGTGTCCCTTTTCCCGCTGCAAGTATCACTGCTTTTAACTGACTCATCATACTCCTCCTGCCATCTATTGTAATTGACGATTCCTGCTGTCTTTTGTTTGATCTTGTCACAGTTCACGTTTCATTTTACCTTAGTTTGCGGATTTTACAAGAGTTTTCTGCACCACTGCCTGATCCCTGCGCGTATAAACGAATGCGCACAGGCTTTACCTTCCCGTAAAACCTGTGCGCATTTATTTTCCTGGGTAAGCTGCCATCCGGCTTCCTCCCGGTATTATTCCTCAGCAGCCATTGTCTCCTGGTATTTCTGAAGGATCAGAGTCTGTATCCGCTCTCTTGTGTCCGAATTGATCGGATGAGCGATGTCGCGGTATTCCCCGTCCGCGGCCTTTCTGCTCGGCATTGCGATGAACAATCCCTTGTCTCCCTCGATCACCTTGATGTCGTGTACCACGAACTCTTCATCGATGGTGATGGACACCACCGCTTTCATCTTGCCTTCCTTCTCGACTTTTCTGATTCTCACGTCCGTAATCTGCATAGATTCTGTCCCCCTTTAGTCCCTTCTCTACAGTACATACCTTTCGTTGTTCTCGGATACAATCTTGATACCGTTGTCGCCGCAGTAATAGGTGTTCGCCTTGAGTGTATCACGGCTCTCGACAATGCAGTTCTCAATATGTGTATTGTCGCCGATATAAACATCATTCAGAATGATGGAATTCTTAATCACACAATTCTTCCCGACAAATACCTTCTTGAACAGGATCGAATTCTCCACCTTGCTGTTGACGATGCATCCGCTGGCGATTAAGCTGTTGCGCACATCGGAACCGATATTGTATTTTGCAGGCGGGAGATCATCCACTTTGGAGTAAATCTTCGGCTCATCATGGAAAAAGTATTTCCGCACCTCCGGTTTTAAGAAATCCATGTTCGTCTGATAGTAGGATTCTACGGTCGCAATATTGCTCCAGTATTCCTTCATCTTATAACCATAGATCTGTTTCATATTCTTATAGCGGATCAGAATATCCGTCACAAAATCCCAGCGTTCTTCCGCTGCGCTGCGCTCTAGCATCTCAATGAGCTGTCTTCTGCGCACGATATAGATTCCGGTCGATACCGTGTTCGACTTGGATACCATCGGTTTTTCCTCGAACTCTACAATCTTGGAATCTTCATTCATCCGGACCACGCCGTATCTGCTGACATCCTCTCCCGGCGCCATATCCTTGCATACCACCGTAATGTCTGCCTTCTTCTCAATGTGGTAATCAAGTACCTTATTATAATCCAGCTTGTAAATGCAGTCACCGCTCGTGATAATGACATATGGCTCGTGGCGCTTCTTCAAGAAATTGATGTTCTGATACATGGCATCCGCTGTTCCGCGGTACCACCAGCTGTTATCCACGGTTACTGTAGGATTGAATACAAACAATCCGCCCTGTTTGCGCCCGAAATCCCACCACTTGGAGGAGCTCAGATGCTCGTTTAACGATCTCGCACTGTACTGTGTCAGAACCGCAACAGTCTGCACATGGGAGTTGCTCATGTTGCTGAGTGCGAAATCAATGCTTCGATAGCTTCCGCCGATCGGCATTGCCGCAATCGCCCTCTTGTTGGATAATTCCTGCATACGGCTGTTATTACCACCAGCTAAAATAATTCCTATTGCCTTCATACCGAGTCACCTGCCTTAATGATTACTTCACCGCTCTCAAGAATTCCGTTCGGGTAATCTTCCTTGTCCGTCGTACCGGAAATTGCCGTGTTCTTTCCTATCTTAACACCGTCCGGTATCACACTGTCTTCTCCGACCGTCACCAGACCAAAGGAATAGATGCTCGCATTGAGCTTATTCGGTGCCTCTTCTCCAATGCCAAGCTCGGTGTTCGCTCCCACCTGGCAGTTCTCTGCTATAATTGATTTATCGATGATGGCATTCTCGCCAATCGTTGTTCCTTTCATCACAATGGAATCCCGGATCACTGCCCCCCTGCCGATCGTGACGCCCGGTCCGATCACGGAACTATGTACCTCGCCGTATACCTCGGTTCCCTCACCGATGATGCTCTTCTCCACAACGGAATCCGCGGAGAGATACTGTGGCTCGATAATATCACTCTTCGTGTAGATCTTCCAGTATTCCTCGTACAGATTGAACTCCGGAATCAGGTCGATGAGCTCCATATTTGCTTCCCAGTAAGAGCCGAGTGTACCGACATCCTTCCAGTAGCCGTTGTATTCATATGCAAAGAGACGTTTTCCATTCTCGTGGCAATACGGGATGATATGCTTACCAAAATCACATCCGCTCTGATCCTTCATGGCATAGAGCGCTTCTTTTAAGGTATCCCAGCTGAAAATATAGATACCCATGGACGCCAGATTGCTGCGCGGCTTTTCCGGCTTCTCTTCAAAATCCATGATCTTCTTGTTCTCATCTGCGATCACGATACCAAAACGGCTTGCCTCCTCAATCGGCACCGGCATCGTGGCAATCGTCACATCCGCATGATTCTCCTTATGGAAATCAAGCATAACCTCATAATCCATCTTATAAATATGATCCCCGGATAAGATCAGCACATACTCCGGATGATACTGCTCCATATAATTCATGTTCTGGAATATTGCGTTTGCCGTTCCGGAATACCACTCGCTGTTATCGCTCTTCTCATAAGGCGGTAACACCGTCACTCCCCCGCTGTTACGGTCCAGATCCCACGGAATACCGATTCCGATATGGGTATTCAGACGCAATGGCTGATACTGGGTCAGAACTCCGACCGTATCAATTCCGGAATTGATGCAGTTACTCAGAGGGAAATCGATAATGCGGTACTTTCCTCCGAACGCAACTGCAGGTTTGGCAACCTTCGCTGTAAGCACTCCCAGGCGGCTGCCCTGGCCTCCAGCTAATAGCATGGCTATCATTTCTTTTCGAATCACGTCAATCACCTCTCGTCTTTCTAGTCAGTCTATTCCTCTTTGCACTTATAATTATAACATAATCGTCCACCTATGTACATCATTTTTCACAAATTTACCAGCGCATTTTTCTATTTTTTGACATTTTCGCCAAATCTTTTTTCTTTCTACACTCTTCTTTCACTTTCTGTCGAAAATATTTTATCCCAAAAGAATTTGCAAATCAGTAAGATAAGGTTATAATGAACTTTATCATAGAAAGAAAAACAGGCAGGTAGAATTATAATGTATAAAATCAATTTCAAAGAACCCATACATATCCATTTTATCGGGATCGGCGGCATCAGCATGAGCGGGCTTGCCGAGATTCTCTCCGAAGAGCATTTTACGGTATCCGGATCCGACGCAAAGGAATCTGATCTGACCAGACACTTAGAGCATCTCGGCATCAAAGTTTACTACGGTCAGACAGCCGCAAACATCACGGATGATATTGATCTTGTCGTCTACACCGCTGCCATCCACGAGGACAATCCGGAATTCGCCTGTGCGCGCGAAAAAGGAATTCCGATGATGCCGCGCGCAGAGCTGCTCGGACAGATCATGGACAATTACCGCAACTCCATCGCGGTGGCAGGCACCCACGGCAAGACGACCACGACATCCATGATCAGCCAGATCCTTCTTGCAGCCAAGTGCGACCCGACCATCACGGTCGGCGGTATTTTAAAAGCGCTCGACGGCAACCTGCGGGTAGGCAAGTCCGATTTCTTCCTGTCGGAAGCGTGCGAATACACGAACAGCTTCCTGCATTTTTATCCGAAATACAGCATCATTCTGAATATCGAAGCAGAACATCTCGACTTCTTTAAAGATATTCAGGATATCCGCCATTCATTCCACCAATTTGCATCCAACACCCGGGAGGACGGCGCGATCATCATAAACGGCGATATTCCGGATTATACCGAGATTACCGCCGGATTAAAGCCGCAGGTAATTACCTTCGGTCTCAGTGACAGCTGCACATTCCATCCGGCAGATATCACGTTTGACGAGAAAGCCTGTGCGAGCTTCACCGCCATGAAAGGGCAGGAAGCTCTGATGAAAGTCACTCTTCACGTTCCGGGCATGCACAACGTATCCAACGCCCTGGCCGCCATTGCGATGGCAGATGATCTTGGTCTTGCCGCTGACGCGGTCGCAAAAGGATTATCCGACTTCGGTGGTGCCGACCGGCGTTTCCAGTACAAAGGCTGCGTGGACGGCGTCACCATCATCGACGACTATGCGCATCACCCGACGGAGATCCGCGCGACGTTGACCGCTGCCAAGAACTATCCGCACAAACGGCTGGTTCTCTGCTTCCAGCCGCACACCTACTCGCGCACCAAGGCATTTTTAGAGGATTTTGCCGATGTGCTCTCCCTCGCTGATGTGGTTGTCCTTGCCGACATCTACGCCGCCAGAGAGAAAAATACCTACGGCGTCTCCTCCCGCGATATCCTCTCCAAGCTCAGGAAACGCGGCACGGAATGCTATTATTTTCCGTCATTTGAGGAGATCGAAAAATTTTTATTAAAAAATTGTGTAAACGGAGACTTGTTGATAACTATGGGCGCCGGAG
>ERZ1034882.1050-NODE-1050-length-10848-cov-6.263967_pt1 | contig 10848 bp, 9 predicted proteins | sample MGYA00520606_ERZ1034882 | MGnify/ENA primary metagenome ERZ1034882 (study PRJEB33766, sample SAMN09781726) | gut metagenome | biome: gut microbiome | host: Homo sapiens | place: Madagascar | study: EMG produced TPA metagenomics assembly of the PRJNA485056 data...
ATATTTTGCATGTTATTTCCTATGCCTTTCTTGTGAAAATATAAGTGTACGATTGGTCAAACTGTATATGTTGCCTACCTTAATATAGCAAAAAGAAGAGAATGGCACAAGCCATTCTCTTCTTTTTCATGTATATTTTGTATAAAAATTATTCACCGATGTACTCAGCTACCAGTGCATCAAAAGTACCGTCAGCCTTAAGGTCTTCCAATGCCTGATTGATCTGATCTACCAGTCCGCTTCCCTTGGGAAGTGCGATCGCATATTCCTCGGTCTCGAAGCCGAACTCTGCGCCATCGATGATCTTAACTTTGCCTTCGAACTTGGTGTTGAATACTTCTGCAGGGTTTTTGTCGATAATAACAGCATCTACTCTGCCATTTACCAGATCGTTGACAGCATCGATGGCTCTATTATAGGTCTGTGCGGTAGCTCCTTCAATGTCCTCGGAAAGGAACATTCCGGTGGTACCAAGCTGGCTGCCGATGGTCTTGTTCTTCAGGTCATCAGCGGTTGCAATATCGGAATCTGCCGATACGATCACGAACTGTACAGCCTCGTAATAAGGATTGGAGAAATCCACCTGTTCCTTACGTTCGTCGGTGACAGTCATACCCGCGATAGCGCCATCAATTCTGTTGCCGATAGAGCTTACCAGAGAGTCGAACTCCATGTTTTCTACCTGAACTTCCATGCCCAGCTTCTCACCTACTGCCTTGATCAGAGCGACATCAAATCCATCGGGTTCTCCGTCATCTCCTACATACTCAAAGGGAGGGAACTCTGCGTTGGTACCGAATACCAGTACACCGCCCTCGGTCTTATCAGCAGCCTCAGTAGTAGCTGCTGCTTCTGTGGTGGTTGCTGCAGCAGTCTCTGCCACACTGCTCTCGGAAGCCTGAGAGCTCTCGTTTGCTGCGGAATCAGAACCACAGCCGGTCAACATTGCTGTACACATTACAGTTGCAAGTAACATTGCGATTGCTTTTTTCATAATATTATCCTCCTGTCTGTTTTCTACGGACGACAGCCGTCCTTAAACGTTGATTACTATAGCACCTTTTTGAAAATTGTGCAACTGTTTATGCATAAATATACGCAGCTCCACTCTGCAAATACAACATTACCGGGATCTGCCCCCAGAAGATTACCACTATATATGGAATAAACGGCTTCGGTACACGAAGTTTTCCATCCAGTGTCACATTTCTTCTGCAAAACTGTACTGCAGCCAGCAATGTCAACGCCGATAACATATGGATCAGAAACCACAACAGATTCCCCTGCCAGGCGCAGCCTGCCAACGCACATACAGAAAATGCATGACAGTCAGCTCTTCCGTACATTTGGGCAAACAATATCTGCTGCAGGAGTACAAACAATGCCACTGCTGCCGCCTGCTGTATGCTAAACCTGTCAGTAATCCTGCACACTCCATCCTCCATATAAGCTTCCGACACCGGAAGCCCCAGCAGTATTCCTGTCCATGGCAGGCACCACCACCATACATAATTATACACATAACTGTGTACAGCATCCATGCAGGCCGCCGCTAACAAACCTCCCGCCAGCAGGGAGCACAAGATCTCCTGTGCCCCCAGGATCACCAGTCTGTTTTCTTCCGGAAGTCTTCCATCCATTCCCCCTATAACAAGAATCACAACTGCATTGATCCAGGCCAGTCCCCCGAGAAGCCACGCTTTTCCGGGTTCCATCCTCTCGATGTCTCCCGATAGTTCCACACGCAGCAGCCAGATTGCACTGCCATAGATAAGGCCTCCCAGAACCACCGACCACAGTATCCGGAACATGATTTCCAAGGCTCTCATACCTCCTTACCGTAACCGGGTACGCAGTTCATCCAACACATTTCCCGACACTCCGATCACGCTGATCGTTGGATGATCTTCCAGCCTCTTGTCACCTTTATAGGCCCGCACTGTGATTTCCTGTGTCTGGTTCTCCGGAGTATATAAAGGCACCATAAATTCCAGTTCTTCCGTCTTACGATACCCCTGACTTTCGGTATAATCATAGACTTTATTCAATGTCGGATCCAGTGCTGTCATACATTCCGGGAAGATGACTTCCACCCGGTCCGCATATCCCCATGTGGTAAAGGTAAGAATTCCGCTTTCGCCGCATTTGAAGACCGACTCCTGCGGCTCCAAAATACGTTTCACACTGCTTTCCAGTGCAAATTCCGTCGTACCGTAACAGATACGGCTCTCATTCCCCACATGATCCGAAGCATATCCCAGTACCGTAAAATCCCCGCTGAACAGCGGTTCGTCCTCTGTGATTGTAATCACGATACAGCCATCTTCTCCGGGAAGGTAGGTCTTAGAAACAGCATTGTCCGTATTACTGATAACAATTGTAAAATGATCCACACCACTTAGAGCATCTGCGGCAGTAACACGTATGGTAACAGCTCCGTCTCTGCGATCGATCAGTGCCCGGTTCTCCAGTAGTTCCATCCCCCGGATGACCGGAGCTTCTCCGTCAGCGATCAGAGCGATCCCGTTTTTCTGATCCTGCGTAGATACAGAATATATTTTATCTGTTCCGTGATCCGCTTCCGCTACCGGAATCACCCGAATCGTTTGTCCGTTCCGGTCTCCACTTATGACAAATTGCTGTACTCCGGTAAGTTCCTGGTTCCGGTGTGACCGCAAAGTATAGGAATAGGAATGTTGCTGCAGCACATTGGTCCCCTCAGTCGCATAAGACAGTCCCTCCGCATCTGTCCGGATCACATCATCCGTTATCTCCGCAGACGGTGTGACAATGATATTTCTCGCCCTGCCACCGTCCTCCGTCACCGTTTCATATATTGTCCCATTCAGTTGATAGTCCGGTCTGGCTGTACCTTCCATATAAGATGCATTCGTTAACGTGAACGGTGTCTTTCCGTCCGCCCGGACATACCAGGTTTTGCCCGCTGCCGCCGGATATACATTGCCCTCTGCCTCGTTTATCTTAAGCTGTTTTGTATGAAGCTTCCACAGAATCTGTTTTCCATCCACACAAATATGTGTGGTCTCGCTTACATTTCCCGCCACATCCACAGCGGCAACATGCAGATACTGCACCCCATCCTTTACCTCCAGTTCCATATGGGGTTCTTTACAATAACCGGCATCGTCCGTTACGACGGTATCCCTGTTTTGATCCACAAGATAATAATATCCCCTGATACCGCTAAGCAATGTGTTTTTTGTGATATTGGAGTCACATAGTTTGGAAGTACTGCCCGTCAGATAAGATTCCGCTCTATGATAATATACTGTCCCGTAATCCTCCGGCTCTGTCCACGAGATTCTTATTCTTTCACTGTCCAGTGCTTCTCTTACGACGTTCTCCGGAATTTTCCCGGGAGCCGCAAGATCAGTTGCCCTGACTCCCTTCAGCTGTAAAGTCTCCTGGTAGCCTATTGCTTTTGACTGCAGACACAACAGCCCGTCTCCACTCCGTACTCCACTTTCACTTTCATATAGCAGTGCACATTCCGGATTTACATAACTGCTTCCGCCATATGCCGGCTTCGAGAATAGGACCTGGCCTTCCGTATAACCGCATACAAGAGTTCTCCCACCACTGAAACTAAGTGAGCTGATTCCCGCGGTAAACCAGACATTTCCTCTTAAATGAAAATTCAGATGCACGTAGATATGTGTCGTTCCTTCCGGTAATGAGATATGCAGGGACTGCCGGAAATCACTGGCTGCCGGGTCTCCGCCGCCATGTTTATCATAAAAAGGATAATCCCGAAATTTTCCCTGTGCAATTTTTGTTCCTTTTTGATCCAGGATTACAAATTCCGACGGCTGCTTCTCATCCGGCAGCCAGTCGGTATTCACAATATTTCCACCCAGAGATCCCCATCCATCGCAAAAATACGAAAGATTCAATGTCGTATTGCCATTGGTGGGAATCCCCCGATAACCGGAAACATTCCACATCTGTTCCTTAGGATAATTCCCGTTTCTGGCCCATCCGACCCGGACTATGGCACGGCTCCACTCATCATCGTCCGTACTTGTGGTATGTCCGTTATACTGATAAGAATTTGTGCCTGATGAATCAAAGCAATTCGATCCCCACATAAAATATTCCCAATCTCCGAATGTTGGTGTATAAGAAGCATTTCTATAGCAGTCATTCGTATGGTGATGCACGATCTTCTCTCCGGCGATTCCTCCATAATATCCGGCTCCGCCTCCGGCCATACCTGCTTCTCCTTCCTGCTGCCCGAGGACACTTTCCATGCTGCCACCCTTGCCGCCTGCACCGCCCGGTGATGCTCCACCGCCTCCTCCTGCGATCAGCAGGATTCCCTTCCGGTCGGATACCACGGATGTCATTCCTCCTCCGTTTCCATAATTTGAAGCTCTGCCGCCTTTGTTATAACCGTTTTGACCACCCACGGCATAGGTCAGTTGTTCCCCCCTCTGCAGCCAGAATGTTCCGGAGGCACTTCCCCCGCATCCTCCCCGAAAGGAACCATAGCCCTGTCCCTGCGCCCCCATCGCCTTTATGACGTAGAGTCCGGTATACGGCACGTTATATGTCCTCGTCTTTGCTTCATAAATACCGGTCAGTTCAACGGCCACTCCGCTGTTGATATCCGTTGCACTATTAATCCGCATCCAGGCACCGTCTTCCAGTCTCTGATAAATAAGGTACGTTTTGTTGTTGTGATCCGTCTGCTCCCAGGACAGATCCACCGCTCCTTTTCCTTCGTTTTCCTTGTAGTTATCTTTCGCCAGCAGGGTAAGATCCACCCATTGCGCGTACAATGTCGTATTTTCGGACGGTATGATGCTGTCGCCCGCTCCTCCTGCCGGCCGTCGGAATTCCGAGTCATAATACCAGCCTCCAAAGGACCACCCGGGTCTGGTGGTCTCCGGTAATGTGACAGGTTCCGGCTGATAGACTGCCGTCAGCCTGTCCACATTACCGTCCGGAGCATCAAAGATATATTGCTTTCCATCCAGACTCCCCCGGAACGGATGCACCTTTTTCCATTCGACAAACCGATTTTTCCCTTGCACCGGAGTGATCTCCGATCCGCCATTGGTACGAAAACAAACTGTATACCCATCTGGTGCGCAGACCAGTTCTTCCTGCAACAGATATCTTTCAAGATATGGCTGCGTTACAGAAAATATCTCCCGGTCATCATACTTTCCTCCATTGGCATAAAGCACAAGGGTGCTTTCACTCCGCACCCATTGTGCATATAAATTGACTACACCATGATCGTTATCTGTCCAGGTTGTCCGGTCTCTCCAATCCGCCTGCCTGAGATTTTCGATTGCAGCTTTATCCGCATAAGCGGTTCCTGAACCATCTGGCTCTGTGTTCCAGCCCGCGAACAAATATCCGGTCCTGCTGTAATTGTTCTCTGTCAGGTGTGTCACCGGAGTGACCGTCTTGCCTTCGTAGACTATGGCATCGTTGTACATATGGATACTGTCATCCATATAACCGTTATAAGATGCACCTCCCGTATTGGCCTGATAACAGACCTTATACTGATTCCAGGAAATATTTTTACATTTATGTGCCGGCAGATCCACCCCCTGCTCCAGATTGTCGCAGAACGGACAGAGATAATAGTAGCTCATCGGTTTTCTTTCGTTGCCCAGATCCAGGTACTGTATCGAGGCCGCCGCTTCTCTGCTCATATAGATATTGTACTCTTCAATGGCTTCTCCACAATCCGCACAATAGGCTTTCCAGCCGGAATAATAATACTGCATGCATTTTTGTCTGCCAAAAGATACCCCGTGCCAGTTTTTTCCGGTATATCCATTATGAATACACTGTCCCGGCCGGTGGACCACTTTCCAATATCCCACAGGGATTTCTCCATACCGTTTCTCTGTATAAATATGTTCTCCCACTACCGGATCTCTCAGCGAAGAAGGAATCTGCGTATACACAGTGGTGCTGTCATCCCGGGCATACCACACATAACTCCGGTCTCCTGCGCAGGTTGTAAATGCACGTCCATCCGGACTGAAAGAAACATAAGGACTGTTGTAAATGGTCTTTTTCGCTGCCGCTTCCGACTGTATCGAAAACAGGAGCGCAATTCCCAGCACGAGTAATCCTGCCCGATATCTCCCATACCGCATTCTCATTCCTCCTGCCTATCCGTATCCTCTGCCTTGACCACACGCAAGGAGCCCTGTGCCAGTGCAGCATAAAAGTCCGCCACCCTTTCTTTTTCCATATAGATATTTACTCTCTGTGCCGGAGTTGTCCCATCATCACCGCCGATTGCAGCTCCATTCCGGTCAAACACCTGTTGGACAAACACATTTTCCCACAACAGTTTCCCGTTTTGTTCCTCTTCCTCCTGTTCCACACAATAAATATGGATCCTGTCTCCGGCACGCAGGACACCTCCCACTACCTGGTACAGATCTTCGGCGCGGAATCCGGCTATAACAGGTTCCCGCATCTGTTCTGTGATCTCCGACAGTTCCCGCAGCATGCCTGTAGTCAGTACCATCCCCTGTTCCACTCCATATGCCGCTATTCTTCCGCTTGCCGCCTCTGTGCTTTTCAGTGCAGTCTCCGGCACAATTCTTTTGTCGATTTCCATGACTGTAATATACTGCTCTGCATTTTCCGCGGAGATTTTTTCTCCCCTGGGAATTGCCGCCGTTACCACGCATACCTGTTCTTTTTCGTATTCCGTAAGCACTCTCTTTTCTGTCTGCAGCAAAAAAACAAATACTGCCATAGCCGCCACAAACGCTGCCAGGATACTTCCGTTCCAGATTCTATTCTTCCACGCCTGACTCATCTTCCGTTTTTTCATTCGTTTCCTCTCCCATATATTCACTGACCACATCTACCAGCTTACTTTTTTCAGCAGTTACTGTAATTCCCAGAAAACCTTCCACCGGATATGTGATCTCACTGTACACACCGGTATTCTCAATGGTCTGTCCCCCCGGAGTCCTCACTTCTCCCAGGGTTCCTTCCCATTCCAGGATCCTACCGTCACCGTTTCGTTCCCACACCTGCACTTTTGTTCCCGTGACATTGTAGATAATGTAATTTCGTATCTCTACCTTTCCGGAAATCAACTTGTGACTTACTGCTTCATAATTTTCATTTAACCCCAGATTTTCACGGACAGCAGAACAATATCCCGCATACGCCTGTTCCTGATCTGTGATATGTACCTTATGTGTGCTGCCATACTCCCGGATATCAATGACTGCCGATGCCAGATTGGACAGTGCCAATGCATCTTCCAGATACCGTGCGGATGCCTTGTACATTGCCAGTTGCAGCTGCATATACAACAAAATTGCCAGAAACAGTATCAGAAACAATCCCAGCACCCAGGAAACCTGTCCGCTTTCTGCTTTTTCTGTCTCCTGCCGGTTCTCAGTTTTTGGCAGTCGATACTCTCTTTTCCCGTATTTCATAATGTCCGCCCAGCTTTCCATGAATCTGCAGGATAATGCGTTCCCCATATCCTGCAGGTTCCAAAGTACTTCCCTCATAATCGATCTCTGTCAGTCCTGCCGTCTCCAGTTCTGCCGTGAGGTGTGCCTGCTCCGCCGGTTCCAGGTATCCTACCGTTTCCATTTTCAGCAGATAGGCCCTCGCCAGCTGTCCTACATTCTCTTTTGCCTGGAGTAGCTGCACATTCTGCAGGTAGTTCAGCATCACTACCGTCAGTGCCAGCACACACATGAACATCGTCATCAGCTCTCCTATGTTCCCTGGCTGTTTCCCTCGTTCCGTCATCTTCTCTCCTATCCTATACCCCTGTCAGGATATCTGCCGCTTTGGTCTGCATCGCTGTTACAATGGTCTGTATAAACGTTGTCAGACTGTCCTTCATGACCACGCACAATAACAGTGCAATAATACACAGACCTACAGTGACCAGGATCCCGTCGATCCCCTGCTCCTGCCGTAAGGCATGTTCTTTTACTTTTCCCCAGATTCTCTGTAAATTCTTCATGTTTTGTCCCTTTCTTGTTTTGTTTTATTGGTATTTCAGAATTGCACCACTGCCCGGAACATATATCCCACACAGGCATATAAAATGATTCCCAGTACCGCCCCCAGCATTCCCAGCTGATAAAAAGTAATACTACGGTCCAGAGCACTTTTTTGCTGTTGAAGCACCGTAAGTTCCATATCCTTCAACTGCTCTCCCATGTCCTTCAACAGATCTACCGCCTGCCCCGACTCTCCTGCCTGGATCAGGGTAATGCACAATGCATCGATCTGACGGTTGTCAAATTTCTGTTGGAAGTCAGACAAAGCCGTAACCAGATCCGACTGTATGACCAGATCTCCGGACAGTTCCATCAATGCCTGCTGTAATCTCTGCGTCCGTACGCTCTGGCAGCATTCCGTCAAGGCATCCGTTACATAGACTCCGGCACAGGTCTGTACCTCCAGTGCCTGATAGATCAGCTGCAGATCCGGCATCATCTTACGATTGTCCTGTCGGTTCAGGTACAGCAATAACAGTTCCGGCACATAATACAGTCCCATTGCCGCAAGCAGTGCATATCCCCAGCCGATAGTTCCCAGTGCCAGTACTGCTCCAAGAGAAAGAAACAGGCGCATCAGCAGGTATTTTACCGGTGTAATTTTCTTCCCATAGTGAAATTTTGCACCGTTTTTCCTTAATTTCTTTTCTGTTCCGGTAACCCAGTTTTCATACCTTCGGTTCTCCCGCAGCATTCCGGTGACTTCCTCGCAGGCATGCAACACTGTTTTCGGCATTGTTCCCATACCCAGCCGGAACACAAAAATCCCCCCCAGCACCGCTCCCAACAGTTCGGGAATCCAGATAACTCTCCAGCTCATTCTCCACACCTCCCTGACTAACGGCGAAAACCATACAGTTTCCGCAAAAACAGAAACAATATCAGTCCATAGATACCTGCTGCAAGATGCCCCGGTAAAGTCCCGGACACTATTTTCCAGACCGACACATCGATCAGCCGGTCCACCGTCAGCAGGGCGAATACCGACATTCCCAGAAGCAATGCCATATTGATACCTGCCTCTCGAAGCATCCCTTTGCGTTCCTCTTCCATGCGCAGATACTCCCTCGCGGAACGTCTGCTGCTGTCTACCAGTGTGGTCAGATCTGCCATGTAGCGGATGCTGATCTCCAGATTTCTGGCCAGTTCCTTTATCTTGGGATGTTCTATTCGTTCCGCCATGGACAAAAGTGCCAGCGAACTGTCTCCGGTCGTCTGTGCTTCATATGCGCATTCCTCCAGTGCTCCTTTTAACGGCTCCTCCACATAACGGCTCACCTGACCCAGAACCATGGTGATCTCTCCCGCTGTCAGACTGTAATTCCCCAGAAAATTCAGACATTTCAGCAGATTTTCATTGGTCACCCGCAATTCTTCTGCCCGCAGTGTGCTCAGGAACAGATATTCCATGGCTCCGCATATCATTATTCCCAATAAAGCTACCTGGAATTTCCCGCTGCTTCCAAGCAACACTCCAAAGATCACCGTCATTCCCAGAAGATTTCCTACGATCCATTTCTCCGGGGTGCACGCCGGAAATCTGCGCCGCATACCGCAATAACAGAGAAATTCTTCCACCCGGCAGATCCAGGTATTGTTACGCTGTAGTTCCTGCAGCTTGTGCCGGTTTTCCAATACCCGCAGTCTTGCCGACTGATCCATCCCTTTTTTCGTCCGGGACAGCAGGCGTTTTGCCGTCTCTACCCACCGTATCCTTCCAAACAGAAGCAGAAAACCCGTAAATATTAAACAAAAGATCCATACGTATATGATCATAAGTCTCTCCTCTCATGTAATGGTCAAAACAATCTCTCATACTCCAGATTCTCTTTCTCCGCATTCCACCCCAGACAGGCGAAGATCTCCTTCACCTGGTAATGTTCCATAAACACCAGGGTCTGAAAGCAGTCCATCATTTTCATTAATTCGTTGCGGGAATAACGACTGTCATACATTGCATAGTCCACGATCTTCTCCGGCGCCCTGTCCGCAGAGGGTGCATGTACCGTAGCCGCACAGATCTGTCCTGTATACGCTGCATTCAACAGATACAATGCTTCTCCTCCCTTCACCTCACCTATGATAAAAAAATCCACGTCCATCGTCAGTCCCGCTATGCTGATATGTTTTAAATCATAATTCACACTGCTTTCCGAGGTTCCCGGAAGCGAATGAAGGAACATCATATCCGGATGAAACAGTGTGGTCAGCTCATCCGCCTGCTGTGCCACCAGAATTGCCATATCATCCGGAAGCGTCTCCTTCAACGCATTTAACAGTGTGGTTTTACCGGAAGAATTTCCTCCGCAGATCAGGGTCGATCCCTGTCGGAACCTCTGCACCAGCAGTTCTGCCGTATTCCTGTCCAGCATCTCTTTCTCCACCAGTTCTGTCATCATGGGAAAACTCTTCGGCACCTTCCGGATACACAGATAAGGTTCGCTGTAGGTATTGACAATGGGCATGGATAAGGTAAAACGAAAGATAAAGTCCGGATGACTTTCTGTATCCGTAAACCGTTGGATCGCATTCAGGTTAGAAATATTCACCTGATTTCTGGTTGCCACATAATCAATAAACTGCCGGTACTCCTTCTCCGAAGCAAAGGCAATTCCGGCATCCATACGTTTTCCTTCTCTCTTGATCCGGATACAGTCATGACTCACCACCCGGATATCCGAAATGCTTTTGTCATCCATGAGCGGTGACAGTCTGGAATAACCGAAAATATATTGTTCAAATGATTTTAAAAGTCTTTTCCTTTTCGTTGCCGGGAAATGATAATATTGATCGATATGTTTTCCTG
>ERZ1034882.1052-NODE-1052-length-10801-cov-3.263540_pt1 | contig 10801 bp, 14 predicted proteins | sample MGYA00520606_ERZ1034882 | MGnify/ENA primary metagenome ERZ1034882 (study PRJEB33766, sample SAMN09781726) | gut metagenome | biome: gut microbiome | host: Homo sapiens | place: Madagascar | study: EMG produced TPA metagenomics assembly of the PRJNA485056 data...
GCGCATGATCGGGTCTTTCGACGTCAGCTCCAGCATGTCGGTGAACTTGATGAAGTTACCGTACTGCTTGACCTTGGCGGTGATCGCCGTAATCTTCATCTGCTGACCGTCGCCGGGCGTCCCCTCTGTCAGGATATTGTCGGCAGGATCGGTCGAAAGCCCGTCAACTTTGCGCCATTCAACCGTCTTGCCGTTACCGGACGGGATGCTGACCTTCTGTGCAAACAGGTCGTGCACCAGCTTGGGTTCGGCGAGGCGGATCAGCGCGGTGTTCCAGAAGGTCGCGTCGTATTCGGTTGCAAGCGGATTTGTGCCGCTCGACGGGTCAACCGTCGAGTTGACGACTTCGGCAAACATCTGCAGATTCACAAACATCTGCAGCATCTTAAAAATTTTCTTCATGTTTTTTTCTCCTTTTGATCGGAGCGCGTGTCAGCTGTTCCAGAGCTTCATAAAATCAGCCCTGGGCATCTTCGAGTAGTCTACCTTCGCGGGCGTGGGCGTCGCCGAGGATGCCGCAGCTTCTGCGGGACGAGAGCCCTTCGCCGCAACGGATGCAAGCGTTGCATTCTTCGCGTCGCTCGCGGTCTGCGCCATCAGTTCGGCGTGATGTACCGCAAAGTACGCGTCTTCCAGCTTGGCGCCGGATTTGACAAGCAGACGGAAGGTCTGATCTTCCAGCTCACGGTCGAGCCGGAAATCCGGGAACTGCTTCCGCATGGCTGCCTCCTGCCGCACAAGCGAATCGTAGAATCGTCTTGCCTCCGCGTCCTGCGCCTTTTGCGCATTTTCCCGCTTTTCGCGCTCCTCGTATTCTTTCAGTTTGCGGGACATGCGGTCTTCTTTGGCGAGGTCTTCTGCCGATCTTCCGGTCTCAGCCGACTTCTCGGCAAATCGCCGCGCATCGCTGAGATACGCATCTTCCAGCGCATCAACGTCCGCAGCGTCCACCTTGTAGTCCCCCGCAACCGTCTGCGCAAAGCGCTCAAGGCGTGCGGCTTTCTTCTCGGTGGCTTTGAAACCCTTGTAACGCTGATCGAAGCTTGCCTGTGCCTTTCGCGCGAAGGCATCGGCATACTTGCCGCCCTTGGCGACCAGTGCCTCAAATTCTGCGTCAATGTCCTGCCCGGCGGCGGCAGGTGTGGATGCGCCCGTTGTACCCTCGGCGGCAGGTGCTGCGCCCGACCCGTCTGCGCCCTCGGCAAAGAGTTGCAGAAGGGTATACTTTGTCTGTGCCATAAAATCCTCCTTGCGCGGTCTGTTCCCGTGCGTCAGCCTTGCGGCAAAATATGATAAAGCGCGCATTGCGCCTTATACCATTGTGATCCCGACATTTGCGGGGTAGCTGTCGGCGAGGATGTCAAATCCCCGCATAACCGTCTGTATGACGGGACGTGTCGCTTTGGTCTCCCGACAGGCAATGTGCGCCTTGCCGCTGTTCAGCGTGGCGTCAAGCCCTGGCGCGCCGACATGCGCCAGCGCGGATGCCAGCGTCAGCGTCAGTGTCGATACGCCGGCGCAGATCACGTCCTCGCCCTTTGCGCCGCCGTGTGCGTGCCCGGTAATGTCAAAGGCGATATGCCGCCCTCTCCGTGTCACTTTGATTTCCACCATATCAGACCTCCGTTGTCTCGGCAATTCGCGCGGCAGCTGCCTTGTTCTGACCGCCTCCGGCTGCCTCCATCACATCCGGCGATTCTTCCACCGCCGCCTGCGTGCCGCCCTGCGGCATCACCGGCTCGGCGTCCACGCCGTATGACTGTGCAAGCTGCTGCGTCAGATTCGTGCCCTTTGCGTCGTCCACGACAGCCGCCAGCCGCAGTGCCGTCTGCTTCAGCTCTATGTTCTCGGTGTACAGGGTGCCGTTCTGTTCGATGCGCTGCTTCAGCTGATCCTTGCCCTCAAACTCCATGCCTTCGAGGCAAGCCAGCGCCACCGTCGCATTCTGCGGCGCGAAGAATCCCATCGAGAAGAATTCCTTCATGAGCTCATTCTGCGTCACACGCGCGAACGGCGATTGCTTGTGCGCCCGGACTTTGATGTCAAATACCGGCTCTTTCTCACCGATGTCCACGCCGCCGACCTGTGTCTGCCCACGCAGCATACGGTTGTCAAACGGCACAAACTGTGTCGTGCCGTCGTCTCCCGTGATGCGGTAAATCCGCGCGTCAGCGTAAAACTGCCGCACCAGCTCAAGACACATCGTCACAACCTTGCGGTATGCCTCGTAGGAGCCGCGGATCGTCATGCGGGATTGCTTGTTGCCCGCCTCGACCAGTGCCGAGATCGCCGTGCCGGAGGTCACGCCGCCGGATGTGCCGCCCTGCGCAAAATCGCGGTTGGCGGTCGTCTCCTTGAGCGTTGCCTCCAGCTCCTGCAGCACCGTGATGTAGTTGCCGCCGAGCACAGGCTCTGTCAGATCCACAAACGCCTCGCGCGGGTCGCCCGAGCCGGACATGGTGACCACTTCTTTTGAAATGTCCGCAAGGTCTGCGACATTGACGTTTGAACCCTCGCGCACGATGCGCCGCCGGGTCGCCCCGACGATTGAGTTGCGCACAATCGCATTCTGCAGCTTGTCGATCTGCATCTGCTGTGCCTTGCCGACCGATATGTAGCCATAGCCGCACGGTGTGCCCGACAGCGGAAACATTGTGTCCGGCACAAACGGATACATGCCGTGGTCATACCAGCCGCGTTCCGCATAATCCGGGTCATTTTCGGACGCGAACAGCACCTCGCCCGCGCAGATTTTGACATAGTGCACAATGGTCTTTGTGCCGATGCGCCGCTTATAGTACCAGTCGATTACCGGCGTGCGGCGGCTCGCGTCCGGCTCGTCCTCGTAGACCCGCGCAGCGACGACCACATCCTTGCCGCCGAGCTTGCCTTCCAACTGCGGATAGGCAGCAAGGATCGTTTCGTTCGGCTGCTCCGCCACATAGAACAGGTTCGGGCTGTCCTGTATATCCGTCACACCGGGCTCCCAGTACAGCCCCAGCACCGACACGGACTTGATGCTGATGTCGCCGAGACCGCCCAGTTTTGCCGCGTCCCACACAACCGCATAGCAGCCCGTGCCGGTCGTAATCTTGTTCCGCGCCACATCGCAGTAGGCGTTCTCGATGCCGTTCTGCTCCAGCACACACGGCATCACGCTGGTCAGCACTTTTGCCGCCTCCTCGTCGTCCGCAGAGCGCGGCAGGAAGGAGCAGTCCGGGATGTTGTCGTAGACATCCGCGACCTTGTTTTCGACCGCATTAAACAGTTGCGCGCCCGCCGGGGTCTCTCTGTCCGCGCCCTCCGCGAGATCGCTCCAATGGCGGCGTCTCCACCACCTGTCCTCGTTGATGATGCGGGCTTCGAGGTTGGCTTTGCCGTCTTTATATCGGCGCAGGATGCCCAGTGCTTCCGCAACCTCGCGCGCAGCGATATTGCTATGCCCCATCCCGGCTTGCTCGCGCATCGTGTCCTTGATTGTATCGTCCATGTGTCACCTCAAAAATAAGAGATCCGCTCGGCTTTCGGTTTCGCCAGCGGATCTATGGTAGGATAATTCGGTTTTGCTTCTCGCTCCGGAGATAGCGGAGACATCATGCAGAAATACCGCAATGCATCCGCGATGTGGTCTTCCTCCGTCGTGTCCAGGTCTTCCGGGTCGCGCGCCGAGTATTGCAAGATCGGCAGCGTCCGCAGCGTGTTTTTGCAGGTCGAAAAGATGTACAGCATCGGTCTGCCGTCCTCGCCGAACTGCAGCCTGCGCCGCACCTGCATCCATCCGGCAATGCGCGTATGGTCTGCGCGGTCAAAATATACCTGATGCCGGTCGGCAGCCGCAACGATCGGCTCGCCGCCGTTTTCCGCCCATATTGCAGGGTCGGCAACGCCGGTGATCTGCCGTCCGGGGAATCGCTCACTCTCGCGCCGGTGAATCTCGGCAAATACCTGATCTGCCGACCATTTCAGCCCCGTGTCCGGGATCATTGTGCCGCCGCGCGCGGCGCATGTGTACAATTCGTCCGCCAGATACGCGCGACCGTCGTAGTCCACCGCCCACCACAGGCAGGCGGATGGCTTGGAATAGCCCCAGTCAAACGACCGATAGATGCGCCAGCTGTAGGGGATGTCGAACGGCTCGACCGCATGCGTCATCGTCGCATCGGCAAGCGGCTTTGTAAACAGCCGCAGCTCCGCGAAGAATGCGCCGTCGAAAACATTCCAGTCGCCGTCAAGATGTGCACGCCGCAGGTTCTCCGGCAGCGCCTCCAGCTGCTTGATATATCCGGGGTTGCGTTCCATCAGAACTGCATTGTCGCGCACCGTCGCCGGAATGTACAGATAGTCATCCGGGTCTTCACCATCGACGAATTGCCGGTCTATAAACAGGCGCTTGAAATAAGCATGGCTCACGCCGCCCGGATTGCAGGTGTAATAGATGCGTGTGCGGAAGCCGTCCGTGCGTCCCGTCCGCAGCGTCGTCGCGATAAACCTGATCCATTCTTCGCGCAGGTTTGTCGCTTCCTCGAAAAAAATCGCATCATATTCGTTCCCCTGGTACTGGATCATGTCGCTGTCGCAGTCGCAATATCCCAGCTTCAGGCGGCTGCCGTTCGGGAAAACAAACGCGCGGTCATCCTGTCTGTATTGTGCATAGCCGTCCAGCTCCGACAGCAGCGGGATGATGTGGTTTTCGCGCAGTTCCGGCATCGTCCGACGCACAAGCAGCACGCGCAGACCCGCATAGGCGATGCAAAGCAGCACCGCCTTTCGCCGTGCCGCCCATGACTTTCCGCCGCCGCGAGCACCGCCGTACATCGTGTGCAGCGCCTCGGACGCAAAAAACGCCCGCTGCCGCGCGTTCGGTCGTTCCGTGCGCAGATGCTTCCAGATCAGCGCATCCTGCGCAGAGCGCGTCATTTTGCCCACTCTGCAAGCTCTCCTTCCAGCCGCACCGCGATCGCACCACCGTCCAGCGTGCCGTCAACCTCCTGCCGCTGCGTTGCCTTGCCGTACTGCATCTCGTACAGCCATTTGCACAGGTCTGCTTTTATTTTTTCGTTTTGCGTCGTCTCGACGATATTTTTTATCTCGTCCAGGCTTTTGTCCGCCAGCTCGCGCAGCTCCGGTGGCTTTTTCGGTCTTCCGCTCGGATTTCCGCTCTGCCCTTTTTCAAACGGTCTCCCCCGCCCGCGCTTGGCTGTTTTAGCGCTGTTTGCTGCCATTTTCGCCGCCTTTCTCGCTGATACACGCGCCGAACGGGCAGTACATTTGCGTCTCCCCATCCTGTTTGGCAATCAGCTCCCCGTATACGCAGCGCATGCACCGTTGCGCTTGCGCATCTCCTTCTCTGTATGTCTCCCGCATTTCGTCCTCCGGGTACAAAAAAAGCAGGGACTGCGCGTCTCTGCTTGTAGTATTTTCATTTTAACTATACCACGCCCGGAAAACAAAATCTATAGGAAAATATGTGAAAATATGTGACTTTTCGTCCCTCCGCAAAACGCCGCCGAAAATTTTTTTATTTTTTTGCAAAAACCTATTGACAAACCACTCAGAGGGTGGTATTCTATAGTCACCGGGGGCGGAGAACCCCGGAATCAATCCGCAAGCAAAAAAGGAGAAAAAACAATGGAAAGAATCAACTGGAAAAAGATTGACATCATCACCTACGGAGGCGACCTTATGAGCGAGGAATGCAAGGCGGAGGTCAGAAAAGCATATGACTTGCTTGACACCTGCGAGTTCCGCGGTGAGCGCGCGAAAGCCGCTTACATCCGCCGCCGACTTGAGGAACGGAAAAACTACATCATGCACTAAGACACATGCCACGCTGGGCGGTCAAGGTCGCCCTCTAAAAAAACTATGTGACCGAAGAGGATGACGAAAATGACGATTAAAGAAGCGCGCAAAGCCGCAGGTCTTACACAGCAGGGGATGTCCGATTTGCTTGGCATCCCCAAGCGAACGCTCGAAAACTGGGATAGCGGCAAGCGCACGCCGCCGGAGTGGGCAGAACGCCTGATTGTCGAGAAATTGAATAGAATCGCGGAGGAAAGAAGAATGAAGCCGTTATACAAAGTAGAAATGGAAACAGAGACGTGGGATGGTGAGCAGAACAGCGGGCAGGTCTATTACACCGACACCGGCTATGATATATCCACTGACAAATGGGACATGCTCGACTGGTTCGAGGAGCTTGACCTGTCGGACAGAGACGAGGACGACATCCGCAAGGACGCAGAAATATACAACGGCATTGACGCCGAGATCACATACAAGCGCACCGTTTACAAATTCGTCCCCGACGAGGACTACGATCCGGAGACGGACAACGAGGATAGTTGGGAGATTGTCTCCGAGGACAAGATCGGCTATTCGTCCATCCTCAAGGCGTACCTCTCATAACCAAAAGGCGGGATTTTCCTGCCTTTTTTCTTTCTTTCTATTGACAAATCCCAAAGCCTATGCTATCCTACAAGCGCCCGAGCGATCCGGCATGTCACGCAGTGTCTCCGCACTGCGCGCGGATTGAAACAAAAATGAGATTGTTCTCGCGATGTAAATCCCGATCAGATTTGCGTCGGCAACCGAGGCAACTCGCAAAAAAGCGACGGTCACCCGTCGCTTTTTTGTTTTTCAACGCATATATCGCCGCACGCGCTTGCGCAGACCGCTTTCGGTCTTGCCGACCGTGGATGCAGCGGCACGCCATGACATCCCATCCACATAGATCATGCGCAGCGCGTCCCGCGTTGTGGCGTCCGATATGGCGTCTATGTATCTGTCGCGCATCGCCTTTTGCCACTCCTTGCGTCGGAGCTCGGCTTCGAGCCGCAGGATCTCCGCCACGCCGTCCCCCACCTTATCGCTGACGCTGCCGCCGGAAGGCGGTACATCTCCAAGTACACCGACGGTGCCGGTCGCTTTTGCCCTTGCCTTTCGGATACGTTCGCGCAAGCGCTCGATCTCCCCGTCAATGCCGCGCAGCCTGTACAGTTCGTCCGATGTCATGCCGTCACCCCTTTTAATGCCACTCGAACTGTATGCCATAAGCATCATACAGCCGCTTGCGCATACCATCCATGACGCAATCGTCGTAATAGTCAACCATCTCGTCAGCTTTTGCCTTGTACGCCTCCGCGAACCGCTCCATGCGCTTCTTGCCGTAGCCAATTTCTCCGAGGGTGAGCAACGCGTTGATGATGCAAAACTCAAACATCTTTGCCGCCGCCGCTTTGCTTTTGGCATCCGCTTCGCGCTGTCCCCGCGTCTGCTTTGTCGGTACATTGCACCGCATCAATCAATACCTCCGTTCTTGGGTTGTCCTTGTCATAGCCTGCCGCGATAGATAGCCGTATGTGCTCAAAGTCGTCATCCGCAATCACGCCAGCCGAAACAAGACCGTCAAGCAGGAATTTGCAATAATTGTCCGCATCGTGCCGCCGCTTTGTCGGGAAGTAGAACGTAATCATCACATGCGCAAATGCCGGAGGCTTGCGTCTCGGGCGGCAGTAGGCGCAGACTATGCCGCGCCATTCTGCCTTTGCGTTTCGATATTCCCATGTGTTCTCCCGCCCTGCGTATTTGTTCAGCGATGGCGGTATCAGCGGGATTGTGTATTTCTCCATGTCAGCCCTCGATTTCCTAAGCAAACTTGTTTCATCCTCTATGCAGTTCTCTATGGCATCTGACGCACAGCGTCATAAGGTTATCTGGATCATCGCCGCCGCCATCACAAACAAATTTTATATGGTGAACATTCAGTTGCCCGTCGTCTATTGGAATCGTCACGCCGTATTCGTTTTGGTATGCATGAAACTCTCCGCAATTTTGACATGTGAAGTTGTCACGATATAGAATCCTCAGAGAATACGGATCTCGCCCTCTATTCCATACTGTCATCTGAGCAAACGCCTGACTATGCTCGTCGCAGCAAAAACTTGTTCTACGTCCACTTAGAGGAATTCCGCACCATTTACAATGTTTTGGCTCGACGAAATCAGGACACTTGAACCAAACTTTTTCGCCGAACATTCTTTGCGCTTCATACATTGGTGGAAACGGTCGGCGAGTTTCGTTTCTTTCCCAATACCTTTGCAGTTTGATCATAGTTCCTCTACATAGCACCAGCTTTGCGGCGGGCGGGTAAGCGGCTTAGCCAAACAGTTTTCGCACCATTCAGGTTCTCCGGTTTTCCTACAACCCCAACCGCCTTGCAGCCATCCGCCGTGCCTTGCAACATATTCCGGCTGTCCGGCGCGGAACCTATGTTTGCACGCTTTGATTGCTGGCTTGTCCTCTACGCGGAACTCGCTCAACTCCTTCGGCTCGTCGTAGATTTCGAGGTCGGAGATGTGCCAGCCGTACAAACCATGCGCGCCACAGCCATATTCACGCAGTTCATCGGCGGTCAAGCAAGTGTGCAGTACATCCTCTTCGCTCAGCCAAAGATGGTTTTCCAAAAACAGATTTGTTACATGATAGCATACAAACTCGCCGATGACCTTGCCGTTGCCGCGTATATCGTACATGTTATGACTTCTGTCGTCTGCATAGGCATATGTTTTGCTTCTCCAGAATGAAAGCCGTTTGTCTTGCGTACAGTAGATGTAGCACTTAAACGGTGGCGGCAGCTTCGGCGCAGTTTTACGCACCTCGATGGTCTTTTTGCCCGACGCAATCAACTCGCACCACTTCGGGCGTATGCTTATCAGTACAGATTTCATGATTTGTCTCCTCCGTCCATTTTTGCTCCGCAATTCGGGCAGAATAACGATTTGCTGTGTGTGCCGTCTCCGTTATAGTCACATTGCCTACGGCAAACAGGGCAATACGGGGTACCGTCGATCACAACCCACCTGCCGTGTTTAACTTCTGCCACATCGACGGTCGGGATGCTGCGAATAAACTTAATCAGCGGAGAAACCATGTGCGGCGAGTTGACCATAGCCTCGCATACCCGCTGCTCCATGACATCGGCGTCTATGTATCTGCTCATACACTCGCCCCCTTACACATTTCCGGCAGGTTCGCCCGCACCAGCGCGGCGGGCACAGGCGGTGTCACCGCATTGCCGCAGCGGGCAACCTGCTTGCTTTTGCCGTATGGATGTCCGTCTGCGTCGTGGTCAATCACATAGTTGCGCGGGAAGCCCTGCGCATTGAACAACTCGCGCGGCTGCAGCATACGCATCTTGATGTCCGTGATGATGTACTGCTCTCCGTGGATCGTCACCAGCGCAAAACGGTCTTTTGTCGTGACGGTGTCCAGCGGCTCGTCAACCGACTTTGCCGCGCCGTTTGAAAAATACTTGACCAAAAACGCCTGCACCTCCGCATGGTGTGCGCCGCTGCAAGAGATGGTCGTCAACGGCTCGTCGGCAGGCTGACCGTCCATGTTGTTGCGCATCGTCATGATGTGTGCAGTCGCAATGGCGTTGTGGTCTTTGGCTGTGACCGTGTCAAGCGGGGCATCCGCTGCGCTTCCCGCGCCGGTATATCCTCCGGCGTAGTTTTTCATAATGTGCGCGACGGACAATGCATAGCGCGGCGATGTATCGACGGTCATAATCGGCTTGTCCAGCTCCTGCCAGCGCACCACGTCCTTGCCTGTCTCGCTGTGATACTGTATCAGCGTCGGGGCAACAAGGTAGTGCTTCCCGCCGGTAACAACCGTTCCAAGCGGGCGGTCGATACTGTTCACGCGCGGCGCCTGTCCGTCCCGCTCTCCGTAGCCAATCGGCACGATAAACGGCTCCGGATTCTCGACCACAAATTTTTGGATGCCCCTTGCAATCCTACGCATCGTGTTTTCCGCCAGCGGTTTTTTGCGCCCGAAGATGCTTTGGCAGGGTATCGACCAGTCAATGCACTCGGCGGCGGTATGATACGGCAGTTTGCGTCCAGCCTTGACATCTGCACTGTCCCTCGGCGCATATGTCGGCTCCGCCCACACAATCGGGCGATCATCCGACCGCGCAATCATGTAAAACCTTGTCCTTGTCGTCGGCGCGCCGTAGTCGCAGGATTTCAAAACCTTGTAGTCCAGGTCATACCCAAGTCCGCGCGAAATCTTCTGCGCCAGTTCGGAATCCTGCGCAATGCCCAGCGCATCGCACATCTCGGCAAACGCCGGATGCGTCTGCGGGATGCCTGTGGTCAGCGCCTTTACAAAGCCGTCAAAGGTTTCACCGGCGCGCGCCTTGATGGGCTTGCCGTCCGCGCCGAGCGGTCCCCATGTGCGAATCTCCGGCACATTTTCCAACATAATCACGGCGGGACGAACCAGTGCAGCCCATTTGACAGTTGCCCAAGCAAGACCGCGGATGTTTTTGTCCACGGGCTTGCCACCCTTTGCCCGCGAGAAATGCGTACAGTCAGGGGAGAACCAGGCAAGTGCGACCGGGACACCTGCACAGGCTGCCACAGGGTCGACCTGCCATACATCCTCGCAGTAGTGCCGCGTCGCGGGGTGATTGACGCGGTGCATGGCGATTGCATCCGGGTCATGGTTGATTGCAATATCCACGCTGCGCCCGATTGCCATTTCGATGCCGGTCGATGCCCCGCCGCCTCCGGCAAAGTTGTCTACAACAAGACCGTTCATCTCTCCGCCTCCTGCCGCAGCCATGCAAGCATGCCGTCCTTGCATTTTGCGATACTGCAGGATTCGCTGTTGCCGTATATGCACATTCTATTGCATGCCTTGCGCAAAAGCGCAGTCAACTCCTCGTCCGACATCGCCCGCACCCGGTCTCCGTTGGTCTTTGGTCTCTCGCTCTCGCCGACCTGTGCTGCCTCTG
>ERZ1034882.1054-NODE-1054-length-10776-cov-10.056618_pt1 | contig 10776 bp, 6 predicted proteins | sample MGYA00520606_ERZ1034882 | MGnify/ENA primary metagenome ERZ1034882 (study PRJEB33766, sample SAMN09781726) | gut metagenome | biome: gut microbiome | host: Homo sapiens | place: Madagascar | study: EMG produced TPA metagenomics assembly of the PRJNA485056 data...
TGAGCAGGAAGAAGGGCACGCTGAACACATAGCCCAGCACCATCATGGGCAGGTACAGGCCGTCGTAGTTGCCCATCATGCAGCCGTACAGCATACACAGCACAGTGGTGTTGTTGGCAATGGAAAGTGCCAGCTTGCAGCCTGCACCGGCCACCATCAGCCGCTGCATGGGGTTGTTGTTTTTGATGATCTGGAGGTACTCGCGCACCTTGATCTTCTCGGCTTTGCTGCCGCTGACGCCGAAATACTTGGGCTGATCCTTTTCCCAGATGCCAATGACAGCCAGCAGGGTGAGCAGAATAGAGATGACGATGCCCACCGGAGCCAGCGTGCGGAAGAACCCGGCAGAGGCGTAGCCGCCCTCATAGTTCTTGGCAAGGATGGGGGCAAAGAACTGCATGGCGCCCATGCCCAGCAGGCTGCCCACGGTGTTGAAGATGGTGAACAGCGGACGCTGCTTGGGGTCGTTGGTCAGTACCGTCTGACCGGAGCGGGTGCAGCTGGTCTGGAAGGTGTAGCCGATGACCCACACGGCGTACAGCCCCACAAAGGCGGCGTAGCGCAGCCCCATGGCGTTGGCGGGGATGAGCGGGGTAAGGCAATACAGCGCCAGTACACTGGCCGCCATGATGAGGTTGCCGATGACCATGAAAGGCCGGAACTTGCCGAACTTGCCGTTGGTGCGGTCCATGAGAGCACCGATGATGGGGTCGGTGATGGCGTCAAACAGACGCATTCCGGTGACCATCACCGAGGCAAACAGCATGCTCAGGGCCAGCACCTTGCTGCCGAAGGTAGCGATGTAGGAAAGCACCAGCACATAGTACACATTCGTTGCGCCGTTGTTCAGCGGAAACAGCACCAGCTGGTAGGTTTTGGCGCGGTTCACACTCGACGCCGTTGTTTTTTGTTCGCCCATTGCGGTCTCTCCTTTTGAAAAAGAAGGGCAGCCCACCCCGCCTTCGGGGCAGGCTGCCGCTTGCGAAAATCTGATTTTTCGGAGGGTTGATTATTCCTGATCTTCCGCCGGGGCAGTCAGAGCCTTTGCGGCCTTGCGTGCCTTGATGCGCTTGACCAGCATAAAGATGCTGACAGCCACCAGAACGCCCAGCACCACATCAACGCAGATCAGTGCGGTCTTCCACCAAGGAGTAACGGATACGATCTTGGTCTCTGCGGTGACGCCGTTCATGGCGTTGGAGTTGACCACCGTGTACAGGATGCGGTGGGTAGACTCACGCATGGCCTGCGCGATGTCGGCATCGCCCTGATACAGCTTCAGCAGCTCGTCAGTCCACTGCTGGGCGCTGGAGTCCCAGCTGTTGGTGCCGGCCAGCAGACCCTGTGCAACGTCAAAGCTCTTCATGTAGATGCCGTAGGTAGCAAACACAGCGTTGCCGGAGAAGTCGGTGAGGTTGAAGCCGGGCAGGCCCCACTCGCCCCGGAGGATATTGGTCTGCAGGCCCTTGTGTGCACCGGACCAGATGCCGCCGATACGGGCAAAGGAGTTCATGACACACTTGGCACCACCCTCGGTGACTGCCATTTCAAAGCTCTTGAGGTACAGCTCACGGATGGCCTGCTCGCTGGTAAAGGTAGCGATGCAGCGGCAGCGGCTCTCCGTATCGTTCAGGGCAAAGTGCTTGATGTAAACGTACACACCCTTGGACTGGATGCCCTCCACCTCAGCAGCAGCGATCTTGCCGGAGAGGAAGGGATCCTCAGAGTAGTACTCGAAGTTACGGCCAGAGTAAGCGGTGCGGTGGATGTTCATGGCAGGGCCGTACAGGCCGGAGGCACCCAGGTCCAGCATATCGTTGCCGAGGCAGACGCCCACTTCCCGCATCAGGTCCACGTTGAAGGTGGCAGCCATAATGTTCTCATCGCTGTAGGCGGTGTGGCAGGTAGACACGCCGGTCAGAGTCTGGGTAAAGCCCTGAGGACCGTTGTCGTCCACAGTGGCAGGCTTGGAAATGCTCTGCATCATAGCAGTGTTGTGGAAGCCCTTGCCCACCAGCTCGGCCATCTCCTCAAAGGTGACCTGGTCCAGCAGCTTTTCCCAATCGGGGTCGTCGTAATCCTTGCCGATCATCATGCCCAGCGTCATGCCGTTGTCGGCACCCATGGTGGGCATCTCGGTGGTAGAGCCTTCGATGCCCTTGTAGCTCTGGTAGGCGTTGATGTCCACCATCAGGGCGTCGTTGGCCTCAATGGCGATCTTCTCGGGCCAGGTGCCGGTCCAGTTGGAGCGGCTCAGCATATTCATCTCGTCATAACCATAGTAGGTCATGTCGGCAGAATCCAGCTGGTTGGTGATCTTCTCGCCGGTAACGGCAGAGATGGAGTAGGTCTCGGTATCGGTAACGTCGTTGGTGTAGTGGTAGGTAAAGTCGGCGTTGCCGTTGGCGGTCATGCCGTTGGCAGTGGTGTAGCCCTTGGCAGCCAGCACGTTGTTCACAGCGTCGTGAGCATCGTGGGCAGCGGTGAGGTAGTAATCACCAGCCTCCAGAATATAGGTCTGTGCCACGTTCTCGTCGTAGCAGGCCAGCTCACTGCGGGGTACGTTGATGGTAACAGTCTCGGTCTCGCCGGGGGCCAGCAGCTGGGTCTTGCCAAAGCCGCACAGCTCCACAGAAGCCTTCTCAATGCCGTTTGCCTTATCGTACTCGGTGTAGGGGGACTGGAAGTAAGCCTGCACCACTTCCTTGCCTGCCACAGAGCCGGTGTTCTTCACATCCACGCTGATGTTGAAGCTGTCGGTAGCGGCATCGTAGGAGGACTGGAAGTTGGACCAGTCAAAGGTGGTATAGCTCATGCCGTAGCCAAAGGGATAGGCCACGGTGGAGGCATAGTCGTACTCGCCCACGTTCTGGGTGCCCATGACCACATCCTCGTAGCGGGTCTCGTAGTAACGATAGCCCACATAGATGCCTTCCTGATAGGTGGTGTAGTAACCGTTGCCGTCCAGACCGCCGTTTGCCACAGAATACCACTTGCTGGTATCCTTCTCGTCATAGTTTGTGTACTGGTTTGCGTAGTAGTCCACCAGACCAGGTGCGGTGGTGTTGTCGTAGCAGTAGGTGTCCACCAGATGGCCGCTGGGGTTCACATTGCCTGCCAGAATATCCGCCACGGCGTTCAGGCCGTAGGAGCCGGTGTAGCCGATCCACAGGGCAGCGTCCACGCCGTACTCGGGATCATTGAGGAAATCGCACTCCATGGCGTTGGTGGAGTTGATCAGCACGATGGTGCGTGCAAACTCCTCCTTTGCCATCTTCAGCATATCCTTTTCTTCGTTGGTCAGGGACAGCACATTGGTGCCATCCACAAAATCGCCGTACTCCAGATCAGCACCCTCACCGGCCACACGGGAGAGCATCACGATGGCGGCATCGCCGTAGGAGGCAAAGCTGGAGCGCACATCAGTGATGTTTGCACCGGCTGCCGCATCCGCAGCCTTGACGTTGGTGCCGTAGAGAGAGACCGGCACTTCATTGATATGCCATGCAGAGCGGTCCCCCAGACTGGTACCCTTGCCGGGAGAGCGGACATAGTCCTTGCCTGCACCGTTGGTGTAGAAGTCCCACAGCACCGGGTTCACGTCAAAGCCCACAGCCTCCAGAGCCTGCTTCCAGGTGGGAGCCTTGGAGGTGTCGATATCGGCAGAGCCGGTACCGCAGGTCACAACGTCCACGCTGGAATGGCTGAGCGTAGACACCTTGCTGCCCGCTGCCAGAGGCAGGGTGTTGTTATCGTTCTTCAGCAGCACAGCACCCTCACCGGTAAGCTGCTCTGCAATTTCCTTATCGTGTGCTTCCAGCTCTTCCACATTGCTGAAATCACTCTCGTAATACACGGCACTGTCGTCCTTGCCCACGGTCTTGTGGGTGGAGGTCTTCAGTGCGATGTTCACGGCCTGTGCACTGGCAAATGCCAAGTTGGAACCGATGCAGGCACCGGCGAACAGTACCGTGAAAAGCACCGTAAGGATGCTCCACAGTACAACGCCAGAGCCTTTTTTCTTGCCCTTCTTCATGTTGTTCTCCTTTTCTTGTGTGTGTCAGCGATTGCCGCAGGCTTTTCATGGCCGCTGTGGCGCAGCCATTTTCAAAGTGCGGCAGTATATTCCAAGGTGTGGACCGGTACTCAGACCCAGTTCGCACTCTTCGACTTGGTTTTTACCAGCTTGTAGCTGGGGTTCGGGGCCGCCACGCTGCGGAAGCAGGCGGTGTCGATGCAGTCGCCTGCAACGGCTTTCAGCTCCACCTTCCCGTGCAGCGGCACGCGGAACTTGAAGATATGCTCCCCGGTCTGCTCTGCCAGCTTTTTGCCGTCCGCATACAGGGCAACAGTGTTCTGGTTGGAGTAGACCTTGACCTCGATTTCCCTCTCAGTGCGGTCGGTGAACCGCTTGGAGCAGATGTGAACGAAGTTCTCCTCGCTCCACCATGCTTTATAGAGGTAGAAGCTGTCCTTTTTGGTTTTGCGGTCAAAGGTGACCAGACCCTTGTGGTTCATGCCCGGCTCGCCGCCCTGATCCCGGGCGTCGGCTGCAAAGTCGAACATATTCCAGACGTGGGTCGCCCACAGCCACGGGTGGCGGTCAAAGCACTTCAGCATATACTCGTGGTACTCGGCCTGATACTCCTCGGTGTGGTCGCCCCGGCGGGGGTGGGCACTGTGGAGGTTGGGCATCCCCTCGGCACCGTACTCAGAAAAGCCCAAGGGACGGTTGGGATACACCAGATGGAAAAAGCCCATCCACAGGTCGTTCAAAAACAGGCCCGGCACATACCAGCCCAGATACAGGTTCCAGCTGACCAGATCGGTGATATGCGCCACCGGGTTGAAGGGGCCGCACATGGCGTAGCAGGCCAGCGTGGTCAGGCGGGTGGGATCCATCTTGTGGCACAGCTCGTTGAGCACCCGATGGTTATCCAGCATATCCGCCTTATCCTTGGTGGAGATGGTGATCTCGTTGGACACACCCCAGCAGACGATGGAGGGGTGGTTGTAGTTCTGGTGGATCAGCTCTTTCATCTGGCTGATGGTATTCTCCCGGCCGTTGGGCAGGTGCTCGGAAATATAGGGGATCTCTGCCCAGACCACCATGCCGTACCGGTCGCACAGGTCGTAGAAATACTGGTCGTGCTGGTAGTGCGCCAAGCGGACGGTGTTTGCGCCCAGCTCCCGGATCAGCGCCATATCCTCGTCGTGCATCTCCCGGGTGATGGCATTGCCCAGACCCTTGCGGTCCTGATGGCGGGAAACACCGTGGAGGGGGTAGGGCTTGCCGTTGAGGAAAAAGCCCTTCTTCGCATCCACAGAGAAGCTGCGCAGACCCACCTTGGTGGTCACTTCGTCCACCGGCTTGCCGTCCTGCATCAAACGAACCACACAGGTATACAGGTAGGGGTCCTTTACGCCGTTCCACAGGTGGGGAGCATCCAGATGGAGGGAAGCATTTTCGCCTTCGCCTCGGGCAACCAAGTTACCCTCAGCGTCCAGCAGCTCCACCGCAACGGTGCCCTCGCCTTCCACCAGCGTTTCCACCTGAATGTCGGCACCGTCCTCTTTCAGGGTGGGGGTGATCTTTACCCCGGTATCGCCAAAGTGTCCCAGCGCAATGTGGTTTTTGTTCACCACCAGCAGGCTCACATCCCGGTAGATGCCGCCGTAGAAGGTAAAGTCTGCTTTCTGGGGGTAAACCCGGTCGTTGACGCTGTTATCCACCCGCACCGTGAGCTGGTTTTCTGCCTGCAACAGCTCCGTGACCTCTGCCCGGAAGGTAGAATAGCCGCCGTCATGGGTGCAGAGCTGCTGACCGTTCAGCAGCACGGCAGCGCTGGCGTTGACGCCCTCAAACTGCAGCCAGACCTGCTGCTGTGCCGGGTCAAAGACAGGAGCTGCAAAGCCGGTGCGGTAGGTGCAGGTACCCCGCCAGTAATCGTTGCCGCCGTCCTGTCCGTCCACGGCGTTCCAGGTGTGGGGCAGTGCTACGGCAGCGGTCACACCGTCCGGGCCGGTGAACTGCCAGTCCTTCATAAGCTTTGCAATACTACGCATCCGATTCCTCCTGTTTTTTGCTGTACTCCGGTAATTTTTCCGTGCATTTTTCTTTCGTTGTTATTTTATCAAAGCGACCGCATTTCGCAAGATGCCCGCGAAAATCGGTCGTTTTGCGTGCGCATTCGGTTTTTTGCTTCCAAATGTGAACCGATATATTTGTATATTTTTCACAAGAAGATGTATCCAATAGACCATAAAAAGAAAGCCGCCGCAGGACTTCCCTTTTCGGAAATTCTGCGGCGGCTGCCGGTTTCTTAACTTATTTTTGCAGCGGAAAGATGATCTTTTCCGCAAAGAATTCGCCCTGCTCTTCCAAGGTCAGCGTGCCTTTATACTTCTGTACGATGCGCCGGATCACCTTCAGCTCATACTGTGCGGAGCGGTTCGCCTGCTTTTCCGGCGGGCGCAGCGGGCTGATGATATTCACCACCACAAAGCCCTGCCGCACACAGACCAGCAGGTCAATGACACGGCACTCCGGGCGGGCAGTCTGCACCGCGCTTTCCACCGCATGATCCAGTGCATTGGCAAACAGCGCGTACAGATCCCCTGCCTCGATAAAACCCAGACAGCTGCCGTTTGCCACAGCATTCAGCTGGATGCCCCGGGACTCGCACAGCAGGCTCTTCTCGGTCAGCACCACATCCAGCACCTCGTTGCCGGTGTTGCAGTTCGCATCATAAAGGCGGGCTGCGCGCTCGGCCTCCTCGATGCGCTCTTGCGGCACCGCTTCGGGCGACAGCTTGCGGAGATCGGCGATCTGCACCTTCAGCTCGTGGCAGCGCTTATTGATCATCTGCACGTTCTGCCGGGCGACCTGATACTGCTGGCGCTGACGCTCGTATAGCAGATTCAGCGCGTTCATTTCTTTTTCCATGGCAGATTTCTTGAACAGCTCTGTCTGGAAATACAATAATGTAAGAAAATAGAGCTGTCCGGTAACCAGCGTAGCCACCAGACTGGGCGGCCATGAATCGATAGAGGTATCGCTTAAAACCGCTGCCTGCACCATAAACAGGCTCCCAATAAAAAATGAACTGAACAACTGCCGGGGCCCGATATGGTATTCCCCCTTATAGGGAAGCTGCCGGGCAGGCAGTGCATACACCACCCCAAAGAATACCGCCCCGGACAGCAGCTGTACCAGAACCGCCCAAGGGGAAGCCATGTTCAGCGGGTGTCCATGCCGGGAAAAATACAGTTCCAGAAAGCACCAGCCCTCGTAGGCGCACTGCGCGATGAGCAGACTCCACACCGCGCAGTACATCGCCCCTTTTTTATTGATATCCGTGCACAGGTAGATCATTCCACCCAGCAGCGCAAAAAAGGAAACATAAAGTACCAGCAACAAGAGCTGCTGTTGCCACAGTGTTGTGGACTGTGCCAGCGGGTCCAGCAGCTGTGCCAGTAAAAGCAGCGGGAACAGCATCCCACAGGCACGCGCCCAGAAATGGGCGCGATGCCGCAAGGGCAGACAAAAGACCAGCGCTGCACCCCAGCGCAGCAGCGCCCGGAGCAGGCTGTTCAGCAGGGATGTGGTCACAGCACACCTCCCATGTAGGACGCCACTGCGGTAAGAAAGGCCGTGCGCTGCCGTCGGCTGATCTCCAGCCGGTCGTCTTTCACAAGGGCAAAGTCGCTTTCAATGCCCTTGACGTAGGCTAAGTTAACCAGATAGCACTGGTTGCAGCGGACAAAATGGTACTCTGCAAGCTGCTTTTCGGCGCTTTGCAGGCTGGCGCGCACCGCAAATTCTCCTTTGGCGGTGTGGTAGTACAGCATCCGGCTGCGGGTCTCCAGATAATAGATATCCGCAGTGTCCAAAAGCTGGATGCCGCCGCCCGCCAGCTGCAGCACCACCTGCCCGCCTCTGCGCCGCTGCACCCGCTGAATGGCGCGGGAGAGCTTTGTGCAGAACTGATAATAATTCACCGGTTTCAGCACATAATCCAGCGCGTCCACCTCGTACCCCCGGATGGCGTACTGCGCCATGTTGGTCACAAAGACCAGCACCACCTCCGCGTCCACCGCCCGGATGGCTTCGGCAGCGCCAAAGCCGTCCAGTCGGGGCATCTCCACATCCATAAAAATGATGTCAAACCCCGGTGTATAGTGCTCTGCGATCTCGGAGCCGTCCGCAATGAGGCTGATCTCCACCTGTAACCCCTGCTCCTCGGCATATTGCCGGACGAACCGATTCAGGCATTCCCGCGTTTCCTCCTGATCTTCCACGATTGCGATCCTGAACATCCTGCACCCACCTTCTCTCTGCGTCTGATCGCCGTATCACTCTTTTTATTGAAACATACTTTTCTGTGAAATGCAATGGAAAACCTTGTTCAAAACAGGGCTGTTTTTAGACGTCCGTCTTGCAGGGGCGGCCAAGTTCGCACAAAGCAAGCTTCCTTCTGCAAAGTAAAAAGGCAGGATACCACCGTGATGGTGATGCCCTGCCTTTGCTCGTTTATCGCTCTGTTGCGCAAGTATGATAAACAAAAAACGTACCCAAACCCTTGCAGGTTCGAGTACGAACTGTATGGTGGAGAATTAGGGACTCGAACCCCAGACCCCCTGCGTGTGATGCATGATGACTTTTCGATTTTTAGAACGTTGATTCGTCAAATCGAAGCAATTTGCTACAGATCTGCTACAAACGGCAGTTTTTCGACTTGCATCAGTAACCTGTTTTTTATATTCTCACTGGCCAAACTTTCAACTCCTATACTCTCCCCTCGCCAAAAAAGTCTCAAATGTTTTGTGTGGTTTGATGATAGTATTTTCAGTTGACGTATGATACACTGAATTTTAAGGAGTTATTCAGTTGTACTGTGACTACTTATCTAAGCATTTTTACGGACACCAAATCTTGCATACAAAAATGCGAAATCTGCTTTGAAATGGGGTATTTGCTTATGTTTAAAATCAACAATCTGGCAAATCAGACAAGTCACATCGTCACCGAACAGAAGGGTATCTTCTCCATTGTTGAGCACAATGTCGATTTCTCCGTAGCGCCTTGCAATGCAATGGAAGAATACTATATGAGCCAGATGAATGTCAAACGGAAACAGGCCATTGCCAATCTCAACGGAAAAGTTGGGCTTGTTCTCCAAGCGGGCGCAATGCAGTACATTGTTGGCAACGTGCAAGCAACCACCGGATTGAAGGGTGTTGGCGACTTCTTAGGCAAAATGGTAAAAAGTTCCGTCACAAAAGAAAGCGCAATCAAGCCGGAGTACGTCGGAACGGGTGCGCTCGTGACCGAACCCACCTATAAATATCTTCTGACCGAAAATGTCGGTGACTGGACAGGCGGTCTTGTAATGGAAGACGGCATGTTCCTGGCCTGTGAATCCACTGTCAAGCACGAGGTTCAGGCACGCTCCTCGCTTTCTTCTGCAGCACTCGGAAATGAAGGACTCTTCAATCTACGGCTTGCTGGCAATGGTGTATGTGTACTGGAAAGCAATGTTCCCCGTTCGGAAATCGTAGAAATCGACCTTCAAGACGACGTTTTAAAAATTGATGGCAGCTTTGCGATTTGCTGGTCCGGCAGTCTCAGCTTTACGGTTGAACGTTCCGGAAAAACCTTGCTTGGTTCTGCCGCATCCGGTGAGGGTCTGGTAAATGTTTATAAGGGAACTGGCAAAGTATGGCTTGCTCCATTAACGCCTTCTCAATCACTGGTTAGCGCAACGCATGCAAAAAATGCAAAGTAATTGACCCCCTGTTCTTATTGCTTTCACTGTTTTACTTCTTTACAGCATCATCTTTGCAAAAAGCTCTTGGCCTTTAATATAGAGGCCAAGAGCTTTTTTGCTTGCCGCTGAGCTTCTGCTTCAAAGATCGTGTTCAGCTTAATTTTCAATCATCTACACTTTGCGTTTCAGATAATTCTTCCCAGTCTTCCGGGTTTCCACACCTACGGAGATACTCATGCCCGCCATCGACTGCACACAATCCGCAAGAACAGAATTTGAAATCATGCACAGAGTATGCAAAGTCATGAAACATATAAAATAGGAAAAGCGTCAAAAATCATCTTGGCCAGCGCTCTTTTCTGGACATGAGTGGCGCGAATGGTACATGAGGATGCGTCTGGTACCAGTAAGCTGTGGTAGCGACATCATCCTGACGTTCAAAAAGACCTCCGTGACTGGCACCAATCTGCTGCAGAGTTACCTTAAGGTCCTTCTCAAAAAGGATAGGATCAAGAAGATGCCAGCGGTAGAAGCTGCGTTGTGGCATCTGATCATCATTGTGGTAATCATTATGAAGGAAGGTATCGTGGCTAGAGTAGTAAGGATAGCCAAGATACGGAGTACAGTACTGATTTTCAACGGTTTGGCCATTTTGCTGTGTTGCAAAGCTCCATGCACCGCCGAAGTAATCTTCTGTTCCGGTTCCGCAAATGGTTGGATAATCCTTGTCTCCATCGATGTAGAATTTCATCTCACCTTCTCCGTACCAGTAGCGTTCGAGGCTGGTAAGCGCAAGATAAGTTCCAACGTACTGGCCTTTCCCTTTGATGTTGTCGAGGACAACGTAGTCTTTTGCCTTTTCCGTTATGCGCTGACGACGCCACTGGGCATGGAAATAGGCAGCATCCTCCGGAACCGTTGTCAGGCAATAGTCGATCTGATAAAAGAAGGCCGGAATCGGCTCATCACACTGATTTTCAATGGTAATACGGGCGTTTTTACGGAA
>ERZ1034882.1056-NODE-1056-length-10739-cov-3.622052_pt1 | contig 10739 bp, 9 predicted proteins | sample MGYA00520606_ERZ1034882 | MGnify/ENA primary metagenome ERZ1034882 (study PRJEB33766, sample SAMN09781726) | gut metagenome | biome: gut microbiome | host: Homo sapiens | place: Madagascar | study: EMG produced TPA metagenomics assembly of the PRJNA485056 data...
CATCATTCCCATTCCGCCTGCGCCGCCTGCCGGCATTGCCGGTGCGTCCTCTTTGATGTTTGCCACCACAGACTCTGTGGTAAGTAAGGTAGATGCTACAGAAGTTGCGTTCTGTAATGCGGTTCTTGTCACCTTAACCGGATCCAGGATACCCTGCTCTACCATATCTACATACTGCTCCGTTGCCGCGTTAAATCCAACGCCTGCCGGAGATTCTTTTACTTTATTGATGATGACTGCGCCCTCTAATCCTGCATTTGCGGAAATGTAGTACAGCGGAGCCTCCAATGCCTTTAAGATAACCTTCGCACCGGTCTTCTCATCGCCCTCAAGCGTATCTGCGAGTGCTGCCACATCCTTGGTTGCATGAATGTATGCGGAACCGCCTCCTGCAATGATGCCTTCCTCGACTGCTGCTCTCGTTGCGTTTAACGCATCTTCCATACGAAGCTTTGCTTCCTTCATCTCTGTCTCGGTTGCTGCGCCGACACGGATCACTGCTACGCCGCCTGCAAGCTTTGCAAGACGCTCCTGTAACTTCTCCTTGTCGAACTCGGAAGTTGTCTCCTCGATCTGACCGCGGATCTGGTGGATTCTCGCCTGAATAGCGTCCTTATTGCCTGCACCGTCCACGATTACCGTGTTCTCCTTCTGAACTTTAACGGATTTTGCACGTCCGAGCTGATCCATTGTGGTATCCTTAAGCTCTAATCCGAGATCGGAGCTGATAACCTGACCACCGGTTAAGATTGCGATATCCTCGAGCATTGCCTTTCTTCTGTCGCCGTAGCCCGGAGCCTTGACTGCCACTACATTGAAAGTACCACGCAGTTTGTTGACGATCAATGTTGTAAGTGCCTCGCCCTCGATGTCCTCAGCGATGATGAGAAGTCTTGCGCCGCTCTGTACGATCTGCTCTAATAACGGCAGGATCTCCTGAATGTTGCTGATCTTCTTATCTGTGATTAAGATATACGGATCATCCAGAACCGCTTCCATTTTATCCATATCGGTGCACATATATGCGGATACATATCCACGGTCGAACTGCATACCTTCTACCAGATCAAGCTCTGTCTGCATGGTCTTGGACTCCTCGATGGTGATAACACCGTCGTTGGATACCTTCTCCATCGCATCTGCTACCATGTTGCCGACTTCCTCGTCACCTGCAGAGATAGCTGCAACTTTTGCGATCTGATCTTTTCCTTTTACTTTGGAGGACATCGCAAGGATGGACTCCACTGCCTTCTCTGTTGCCTTCTTCATACCGCGGCGAAGCACGATCGGGTTGGCGCCTGCCTCCAGGTTCTTCATACCTTCCTGGATCATTGCCTGTGCAAGTACGGTTGCGGTTGTGGTACCGTCACCGGCAACATCGTTGGTCTTGGTTGCAACTTCCTTGACGAGCTGTGCTCCCATGTTCTCGAATGCATCCTCAAGCTCGATCTCCTTTGCGATCGTCACACCATCGTTGGTGATAAGTGGTGCTCCGTAGGACTTGTCGAGTACGACGTTTCTTCCTTTCGGTCCGAGTGTTACTCTGACGGTATTTGCCAGCTTATCTACGCCGGCTCCTAATGCTGTTCTTGCCTCTGTTCCGTATTTAATTTCCTTTGCCATGACTGATCTACCTCTCTATCTCTTATTCTGATTCAAATTACAGGGATGCTTCCCGGCTGCTTATTCTACGACAGCCAGAATATCGCTCTGTCTTACAATGATGTATTCCTCTCCATCCAGCTTTACTTCTGTTCCTGCATATTTGGAATAGATGACCTTCTGTCCGGTCTTTACCTGCATGGTAACTTCCTTGCCGTCTACCATTCCGCCAGGACCTACGGCGATTACCTCTGCCTCCTGCGGCTTCTCCTGTGCACTGCTGGTAAGAATAATACCAGACTTTGTGGTCTCCTCTGCCTCACACTGTTTTAATACAACTCTGTCACTCAATGGTACTAATTTCATTTTGTAGACCTCCTGTTTTATGATCTGAAATAATATCTTTCGTTTTGTTATTAGCACTCATTTCGTTTGAGTGCTAACCGATAGTGTTATAATAGTTTTTTAGCATGTGATCTGCAACCGGATATATTCCTGTATATTTGTATTTATGTTGTTTTTTTCTCGTTTTTTCTTTTGTTTTCTTGTATTTTTATATTTTCATCCATTTTTTTTGATTTTATACTTTTTTTAGAAACTCACCGTCGCTTCTCTCCAACGACCTGTTTCACCGTTTTGCGGACAGTTTTATTTCCCTCCGACCACAGGAGTTTTAAGGCTTTTGCAAAGACCTTCTGGCTCTTCTCCGGCAGACGGCTTTTCGCCTTCATCAGCTCCTGCACCGCCTTCCATTTGCTGTGGTAAAAATCATCCACCGTCTTAATGTCCGCCGCTTCAAGCATGCCGAATACCGTATCCACAATCTGTTCGCGTTCCTCCCCGTTCAGCTGGTAAATCCATGCCTTCATCGTCTCATCCAACATCAGGCTCTGGGCCGCCACCTCCCTGACATAGACAAAGGATGTGCCGAGCACCTCCCACGACATGGCATCGTGCTGCTGGATTCCACTGTTGGAACTGCGCACCACCTCATACGCCTCCTGGTGCTCCAAGAGCATTCCGACAATCGAAGATTCCGGCAGAATCGTGTGGATTTTCGGCAGTACGCGCTGGTATGCCGCGCTCTCTACAATATCCCTGCGGAACCCAGGTCCGTCATTGCTGTACACCGCAAGAATCCTGTCCTGCAGCCCGCTGCTGCAGTGGACTGCAGCATAGACCGCAAGATTTCCGCCCTTGGAGTGACCCCCGATGCGCACGGGGCAGCTGCCATCTCCAAGCATCTGTTCCACGTACGAAACGGCTTTCAGCTGACCGGGCGTCTCCGAGAGGTATCCCATATTAAAATCCTCTCTCCACCCTGTGATCGTATTGTCTGTGCCGCGGAACGACACATAGATACTGCCATCCGGCAGCCCGGCGCACATGACCGCAAACTGTGACTGCTCCTCCTCACTGATGTCATTGACGTAACCCCAGAGCTTTACATCGCGGAACCGCTCTGTTTTCGCCATCTTCTCCAGAACAAACGGCGCCGCCTTTGTCATTGACACCCGCGCAAGGATCTCCTCCCTGCTGTTCTGCTCCCAGAACACGGCGGATGCCTCCGCAAGCGTGACTGCCTCCGCCTCGCTCTGCCCGGTCACAATCCCGTCAAACGAAGTATATACCAGCTCCGCAAAAAGCAGATTATCCACCTCGTTAAATCCGGACGCGGTGAAAGTCAGATCCCCCCGCCAGTCCAGATAATCCATCATGTTTGCCATCCCGCTCCTCCTTCTCTTCCCGCTGCAATCCCGTTGCTTCCTATCCGATCAGCCCATAGTGCTTCAGTCCGTTTTTAATTCCATGATTCATAATATCGGTCGTCACATACTCCGCGGCAGCCTTCGCCGCAGGTGCCCCGTTTCCCATGGCGATGCCATGTCCCACATAGGTGAGCATCTCCAGATCATTCGTGCTGTCGCCGAACGCATACGTATTCTCCCTGGCAATCCCAAGCATGTCACATACCTGCGCTATTCCGGTCGCCTTTGTGTAGCCCTTCGGCACCACTTCAATCAGCTGCGGATTGTGTTCAATCACATCAAAATGCGGCACCAGTTCCGCTTCCACCGCACGCACGCTCGCCCCGTTCATATAAGCGCTCAATTTGTTGATCTCATACTCCGTCTGCCCACGGATCTCCCGTACATCCTCTCCCAGTTCACTGCGCAGATACTGAATAAACGGATCTTCCTTAAAATCTTCCCCGTTTGCGTAGATATAATGCGGTCCCTCCAGCACCGCTTCCATGTGGTATGCCTCAATGACACGTAGAAGTTCCTCTGCTTCTTCAGGCGTAAGCAGCCTCTCGCACACCTTCTTTCCTTCATATTCAATATGTGTGCCGCACGCCGCCACAATCCCGTCAAACCCTATTCCAAGGATCTTCTCACTGCGGATGTTCGACCGGCTTCTGCCGCTGCACAAAAACGCGTAATTCCCGTCAGCCCTAAGTTCGCGTATCGCTTCCGTTGTACTTTCCGGCACCTGCATGTGCTCATTCCACAAGGTTCCGTCTATATCAAAAAACACTGCTTTTTTCATCTTTTCTCTCCAATCCGTATCTATTACACAAAGAATCTCGCTTGCGAGATTCTCCGCGCGCGAGCGGTTCGCAAAGCGATATTTTCCTTACCGCGAACTGCGCATCCTCGCGGAGCGTTTTTGTGTAATAGGAACGAAATTTCCTATTACACAAAAAACACCGCGCGGGCTGAACTCATTATATCAGCCCGCGCGGTGTCTGGCAACTTGCGGTTTCTATTTCAAATATCCTGTTACTCTCTGTGCATGGAGATGGTGTTCATCTCGTAATGCTCAATGTTCTCGTGAATTCCACGATCATCTGCCTGGGAAATCAGAGTGTCGCGGTTCTTCTTGGAAGAAATCTGGTCGTTGAACGCACTCGGTCCGCCGACACAGCCGCCCTCACATGCCATACCCTCGATGAAATCCTCCGGCAGTCTGGCTGCTTTCAGAAGAAGCAGTGCTTTCTTACACTCGGCAGCTCCGTTTGCCACGCATACCTTTGCATCGATCTCATCCTCAGACTCTTTCAGACTCTGAAGAACAGCTGCGGTTACACCGCCGGAATTTGCAAAACGCTTACCAAAGGTGGATGCGATCTGGTCGTCATTTGCAGCCGGCTGCAGTACGACGCTCTTCGCTTTCATGATCGCACGGATCTCACTGTAGGTCAGTACATAGTCTGCATTGCCCGGAATCTGCTGATCCACAACCTCAGACTTCTTTGCAATACACGGTCCGATAAATACCGTGACAGCTTCTGGATCTCTTGCCTTGATGAGACGGGAAACCGCGCACATCGGAGATACCGTCGTCGATACACAGTCTGCCAGATCCGGATAGTGCAGGCGCACCATATTTACGAATGCCGGACAGCAGGAGGTAACTTTCTTCTCGCCTGCCTTGTAAGCTTCCGCCCACTCCTCGGACTCGTAAGCCGCCGTCATATCACCGCCGAGACCTACATCGAAGAAATCGGTAAATCCGAGTTCTTTCATCGCATTCTTCCAGCTTGCCATCGTGATGTCATCCCCGAACTGTCCCTCGGTCGCCGGTGCAGCCATCGCATAGATATGCTTACCCTCGCGCAGTGCGTTGATTACATCTACGATAAAGCTCTTGGAGCCGATCGCTCCGAACGGACAGCTGTGGATACATTTACCGCAGCGGATACATTTCTTCTTGTCGATGACGGAGATCCCGTGCTCATCGTATGTAATCGCGTTGACCGGGCAGCTGAACTTACACGGTCTCTTCAGATGTGCAATTGCATTGTACGGACAGGCCTGCGCACATCTTCCACATTCTTTACATTTTGTAGGATCGATGTGGGAGCGGGTTCTTCCCGGCTCAATCGCACCGAATTTGCAGGCATTGATACAAGCCTTTCCAAGACAGTTCTGGCAGTTCTCCGTTACAATATAACTGGAAATCGGACAGTCCTCACATGCAGAACTGATGACCTGGATCACATTACCGTCATCGGTCAGGCCTGGCGCTTTTCCCTCCGCCAGACGGACTCTCTGTCTGATAATCTCTCTTTCTTTATAAATACAGCAGCGAATCTGCGGTGTCGGACCTGGGATCAGGCTCATTGCGATATTATCTCTCTTCTCGTCAAGCTCACCGGCAAATGCCAGCTTTGCCACTTCATAGAGTACGTCGTGTTTGATTTTGATCACATTTTCATCAGCATACATCGTGTTTTACCTCGCCCTTTTCTATTCGTTAATTTTTTAACCATCTTAGACATTATATATTATCTGTATGGAATTGCAAGAGAAACGCATGTATTTCTTTGCGTACATGATGTATACTGTCAAATTGTAAAAAATCCGACTGCTGTTTTGTGCAATATTTTCCTGGGAAGCCCACTGTACTGTTACTTTGGTACCTGTTCCATCAGGAACGACCGCATCTGCTCCTCTTCCCAGATCACGGGAACAGGGTAGTTCGGATTGCCCTCTTTGAGCGCGCGCGCCGCAAGTTCCGGCACGTCCTCCTTGCGCAGCATGACAAGCTGCTCCGGGATGCCCATGCTCCGGTTCATCCGGCGGATTCTCTCGATAAACGCCTCCGCCAGCACGGCATCCGTCTCCTTGCTGTTTCCATCCTCCGCCCCGGATGCGCACACTTTCCTCTCCATTCCTGCTCCGGACATTCGTACATCCCTCTCCGACTCTGCTCCAGACATGCGCTCTTCCCTCTCCGGCTTACCCCCGGACACACGCATTTTCCTCTCCAGCCTGGCCAGCGGCTCATACACGGCACTCCCGTATGCTGCAAGCACCTTCGGCAACAGAATCGCATTCGCCTCCCCGTGTGGGACATGGTAGAGTCCGCCGATCCCGTGTGCAATCGCATGCACATATCCGACATAGGCATTGGTAAACGCGATCCCCGCCTCGTAGGAGCCGGCCAGCATGTTCATCCGCGCCTCTTTGTTCTCCGGCTCACGGTAAGCCGTCAGAAGATTGGCACCAATCAGGCGCACCGCCTTCTTGGCATGCGCTTTCATCTTCGGGGAACAGAACCGGTTGCAGTATGCCTCCACCGCGTGCGTCAGCGCATCCATCCCGCTGTAGGCAGTCATATCCGGCGGCAGGGAACAGCTAAGTCCAGGATCGAGAAACGCATAGCGCGGTATGAGACAGTAATCCATGACGGCATGCTTATAGTGGCATGTCTCATCCGTGATGACAGCCGCCAGCGTCACCTCCGAGCCGGTTCCCGCCGTCGTCGGCACCGCAAGAAGAAGCGGCAGCTTTTTGTGTATCTTAAGCATCCCGCTCATTTTTCCGACCGGGAGATCTCTCCTTACTGTGCGCGCTCCCGCCACCTTGGCACAGTCCATAACAGAGCCGCCTCCGATGGCAAGGATCGCCTCACAGCCGGATACAAAAAAACATTCCGCTGCCGCCTCCACCTCCGCCACCGTCGGATCAGGCGATACCTCTGTGTATAACACCGTCCGGATGCCTGCATCCTCACACTGCGCCAGAAGCGGCGCAATCGTCCCGCGCCGGATCGTTCCCGGCGTGGTGATGATCTGCACCGCTTTTATCCCGTGTGTCTTCAATACTTCCGGTATCCGGGTGATACACCCGTCCCCCTGCACCAGTGTCTGCCTCCCCGCCGGAAACAGGGAAAGCATCCCCGCGCAGAGCGCCTGATAGACGCGGTATATAGCATGCTTTCCGTTCATCTTATTCCTCCTGCCCTTATGCTTCCACATCTTTCTGCAGGGCATACTTTTTCACATAATGATGATGCTGGATCGCCACATTGACCGGAGAGAGCGTTGCCGACGCGCCCGTCGCGCGCACATGCAGACAGCAGACCGCCGCCTTTGCCACAAGCGCCTTTAACGCTTCCACATCATCCGCCGTTCCCGCGGATACCACAACGCCGACCCGCGGCACAAGCACCGCGCCGTATTTTCTTAAGAGTCCGAGCATGTCCCTGCGCACATGCAGGCAGCACGGAATCTTCCTGCCGATCATCTGTGCCATATCATCCACCTGTGCCGGGATTCCCCGCCCGCTCGCCGCGCAGAGAAGGACTGCCGGCGTATCGCAGATTCCCACATAATGAAAATGCTTCTGTAAGACGTGAAACAGCTTTTCCTGGCGCTTCTGGTCTTTTCTCGGCTTCTTTTTCGGCTGTCCCAAAATGCTCCTCTTACAGATCTCCTCTAAGAGCATGGCGCGGGAAAACGCCTCCTCCCTGTCCTTTCCGCAGATCAGCACGCCGTGGTGCACCATAAAGACCACCTTTGCTCCTGACTGCATGGCATCGTAGACCGCCCCTGCAAGCTTCTCCGTACTGGAAAGCCCGTATGCCGCTCTCGCGATCCCGCCGAGCTTCTCTGCCTCTTCCTCCGTCATGGCAAGCTGCTCAAAGCCGCAGAGCCCGATCGCCGTGGCATAGGTCTGATGGGTGTGAATGACATACCCCACCTCCGGGAATGTCTGATACGCCGCCAGATGCACACCCTTTTCGCTCGAAGGCTTATGCGCGCCGCAGCACACACCGTTTCTTATGTCCATCAGCACCAGATCCCGCGCCGTCATCGTCTCATAATCCAGCCCGCTCGGCGTGATAACAAAATGATTCTCGTCGATACGGCAGCTGATATTGCCCCAGGTTCTCGCCACCAGTCCCGCCTGCTGCAGCTTTTTTCCCTCCGCTGCGACAAGGCGTCTCGCCATCTGTTCTTCCATTCCAGTCTCCTCCGCTTCTGCCGGTGCCCGCTGTCACCCGGCTTTTTCTCTATTCTCTATTATCTTCCATCAGAAGCTGTTTTGCAACCGCATGTGAAACATTATATGTCCGAAGTCCCGTCTCATTTAATGCCTCTTCATTCGCCTCGCAGTACCGCTGATACCAGCCCTGCTTTCTGTAGTCCGCCGCGCCGCTTTTTCCCGCATATTTTTCAATCGCCGGCGCCGCATCCGTCGAGAGGGTGTAAAGATAGCTGTAGTCCACCGTCTCCTCCCCGGACGCTTCCCACGAGGTGTGCGTCAGATTGTAGGCGGCGATAAAATAATCCACATGGGAAAAGGCAAATACGAGATACACCGCTCCCGCCAGCACAAATCCATACCGGAACAGCGGGAACTGCGGTTTTACAATCTTTGCGATCACGCCAGCCATCAAAAGTGCAATCACCGCCAGTGCCACCAGCACCGACACACGCAGAAACGTCAGTTGGTACGCCCGGATATAGAGAAGCATCCGGCAGGCGCTCGACGCCGTCATAATAAGCGTGCAGCCTGAAATGGCAAGGAGCAGCGCCTTCAATACTCTGTTCTCCTTAAAATAGCTCTGAATGGAAAGCACCGCCGCCAGATTCAGCACGCACACGAACAAAAGCTGGAAAAACCCGCGTCTGGCGTACTCCGCGTAAGTAACCCCCGCCGGGAGCTGCATGTTTCCGATAAAAAGATACACGATCTGGATTGCCGAAAACAGAAGATACAGCACGGCAATCGGCGCGGTAAACGCAATCGCTATCAGCGGTTCCGCCGTTTTTCCGGCGGAAGGCTTAATGTCTGCCGCGTGCTTTTGTACATACCGCACACCGCAGTAGGAGGATAAGAATCCAAACACCAGCATGAGCAGAATCCGAAGCAGCTTCACCGGGAACCGGAACACTCCCGCAAACCGCACAAGTAGATCTGCAAATACCATGTCCGCAGACATTAAAAGGAGCACCAGAACCATCAGACAGGGCACCGCCGCACAGATCCCGATGAGAACATACCAGCCCGCATGGCTCTCCCCAGTCTTTTTGCTGCGGTAAAATGCTCCGCCATCCGCAAACGGCTTCCCGATAAAGCAGACAGCCCCGCACACCGCCGCCACAATCTCCGCCAGATATTTTCCGAAATTTCACCCGGTATCCTGCGCGAAGTTGTGCAGAAGAATCCCCACAAGCAGCACGAAAATAATAAGATCATTCATCCAGCCGATCCATTCGTTTCCCGTCAGAACGTTAGAGATTCCAAGCAGTACAATCATCCCCAGCACAATGCCATTGTCCCGTCTCTCCTTTTCCCCGAACATCCGGAACACAAAACGTACATACCACACACTCGACGCCACCCAAAGCACCGACGCCAGTCCCATCACATTTTCAAACAGGCATCCCGTGTATACAAGCGCATAGAGCAGGCTGGCGCCCGCCAGCTTCCCAAAAATCTTTGCCCCTTCCTGATTCTCTTCCTCCGGAATGATCTCCTTCGGATTCACTTCCCTGTTAAGCATGATCTCTTCCATCGCCCTTCTCCTCCCCTTCTTCCTCTACATACTCCAGAATATCTCCCGGCTGACAGCCTAATGACCGGCAGATCTTATCAAGCGTATCCATCCGGATCGCCTTTGCCTTTCCATTCTTTAAAATCGAAATATTTGCCATTGTAATGCCGACTTTTTCCGATAACTCGGTCACGCTCATTTTCCGCTTCGCCAACATGACATCTATATTGATCCTGATTGCCATTCTCTTCCTCATTTCCGGACGATCCGCAGCCGTCCTATATTGTCAACTCCGCATCCTGCTTCATCTCATACGACTTATAGATCAGATGGGACAGCGCCGCCGCAAGCACCGCGATCACCACATTGATAAAAATGAGCAGAATCATAAAAATCAGAAATGCCGGTCCAAGCGCCCGCTTTGCCGCGAGGAACAGAATTCCTGCAAACCAGACCACCGCCAGCACAAACGCCAGCCTGCTGATTACCACAAACGACCTTGCATTCTCACCGGAAAAAGAATTGTCGCGTCCGATCTGCACGCAGACCTTCCAGAACTGATAGAGAATGGCGTAGCAGAACACCGCAATGCCCCACCCGTAGAGAATCCCCGGAATGCGGAGCGCCGCGTAGTCCGGATATGTCACCGCCATGTCCCATGCCAGATACGGCACCACCAGCCCGAAGAACAACAGTCCCATCCCTGCAATCGAAAGTGTGATCCCCTTTAACCAACCTGCCACCTGTTTCTGACTCATAATTACCTCTTTTCCGCAATCTTACTGCTGTATTTTTCTCACAGCTTTATTATATCCATGTTTTTCCATTTTGCAATATATTTTTAT
>ERZ1034882.1060-NODE-1060-length-10730-cov-5.200094_pt1 | contig 10730 bp, 8 predicted proteins | sample MGYA00520606_ERZ1034882 | MGnify/ENA primary metagenome ERZ1034882 (study PRJEB33766, sample SAMN09781726) | gut metagenome | biome: gut microbiome | host: Homo sapiens | place: Madagascar | study: EMG produced TPA metagenomics assembly of the PRJNA485056 data...
TGATGCGGCTGATGATCGACCCCGCCATGCAGCTGATCCGCGCCATGCCGGTGGCAAGCTTTGTGATTCTGGCGCTTTTGTGGGTGCGCAGCGCCAATTTAAGCGTTGTCGTCAGCTTTACCCATGTGCTGCCGGTGGTTTACGCCGGAGTGCTGGGCGGCATTGCCGACACCGACCCCCGCCTGTTGGAGATGGCGCAGGTCTACCGCCTGCCGCTGACGGCGCGGCTGCGCTATATCTGGCTGCCGGGGATCTTCCCGAGCTTTTGCCAAAGCTGCATCGCCGCCATGGGTATGTGCTGGAAAAGCGGTGTTTCGGCGGAGGTCATCGGACTGCCTGACCACAGCGTGGGCGATGCCCTGTACCGCGCCAAAATCACACTTTCGACGCCCGATGTCTTTGCGTGGACGCTGGTCATCGTGCTTCTGTCGGCGGTGCTGTCGGGGGCGGCTGCCAAGGGGCTGACCGCCCTGAAAACAAAGCTTTGCGGGGAGGCGGCTGTATGAGCATAACGATAGAGCATCTCGGCAAGCGGTTTGGCACCAAGACGGTGCTGGCGGATTTCAGCTGGCAGGTGGATGGACCCAGCGTTCTGATGGGCGCCAGCGGCATTGGAAAAACCACGCTGCTGCGCATTTTGCTGGGGCTGGAAACGGCGGACAGCGGCAGCTTTTCGGGGGTTGTGCGCCCGGCGGCGGTCTTTCAGGAGGATCGGCTTTGCCCGCAGCTGAACGCGGTGGACAATCTGGTCTTGACCGGACACGGGCTTTGCGCCGAAACGGCAGAAAAGGAACTGCTGGCGCTGGGCTTTGCCCCGGCGGAGCTAAAGCTGCCGGCAGCAAGGCTTTCCGGCGGGCAGAAGCGCCGCGTGGCACTGCTGCGCGCGCTGCTGTGCCGGGACGCCGAAACGCTGCTGATGGACGAACCGTTCACCGGTATGGACGCCGAGCTGGTGCGGCAGGCGGTGCAGACCACCGTGCGCCTGGTTGGGCAGCGCCCGACAATTTTGGTCACCCACGACCTTGCCGCCGCGCAGATGCTCGGCTGGACGATACGAGAGTTTTAAACAAAACAGGAGTGACCCGGAAAAGGGTCACTCCTGTTTCAGTTTGCACGGCAGGGCAAAAAATCATCGCGCAGTAGGGGCGGGGCAAGCCACGCCCGCAGCATGGTGGTAACGCCAACATTGCGAGATGGTTCGTAGGGGCGGCATATATGCCGCCCGCGCGACCGCCCGGATATTACGACATATCGGGTAAACCGCACGGGACGCATATATGCGTCCCCTACAAACCTGCCGAACATTCGCAATAGTCAATTGAGTTTATTGTCACTCCTGTTTTGTTACTGGTTTTTCTCCCACAGTAACGCCAGCCCCTTGAACAGCAGGTCGGCATCGTACTGCACGGGAAATTGACAGCAGGGCGTGATATAAGGCGCCAGACCGCCGGTGGCGACAACGGTCAGCGGCTTGCCCAGCTGCGCCTGCACGCGCTGCGCCAAGCCATCCAGCATGGCTGCCGTGCCGAACATCGCGCCGTTGTTCAGTGCTTCCACCGTGTTGCGCCCAATCAGCACCTCCGGCGGTTCGGGGGCAATGGGCGGCAACTGCGCCGTGCCTTTACTGATAGCGCGCAGGCTGGTCTGCACGCCGGGTACGATAAACCCGCCCAGAAACTCGGCATTTTCCGAGATAACGTTGTAGGTGGTCGCCGTACCCAAATCCACGGTCATACAGGGCAGGGGATAATACGCTGCGGCGGCAGCGGCATCGGCAATGCGGTCGCGCCCCACGCGGGCAGGCTCGTCCACCTTAAAGGTCATACCGCAGTCCAGCTCGCAGCTTACGATCATCGCAGTGCAGCCGGTCAGGCGCTCGCACGCTGCCGCCAGCACACCGGTCAGCCCGGGTACCACGCTGCAAACGATCACGCCCTCGCACCGGCGGGGGTCAACCTGCAGCCGCGCCAGCAAAAAGCGCAGCTCGGCGGCGTATTCGTCGGCGGTGCAGCGCGGGCGGGTGACCATACGCACGGTAAACAGAATATCCCGATGCCCCGCGCCCGAAAGTCCGCCGATGCAGATGTTGGAGTTGCCTATATCTACTGCTAAAACCATGAATTTGCCCTCGTTTCTGAAAAGCTGCCCCCATTATAGCAAATCCCGCGCAAAATGTAAATTGACGCCGTGCGGAAAATGGCTTATACTGATAGCATAAGGATGTGATTGCTGTGAATTTACAAGGAAAAACCGTAGTCCTTGGTATCACCGGCGGCATAGCTGCCTATAAAATGCCCAATGTGGCGCACGCGCTGGTCAAGCTGGGCGCGGATGTCCATGTGCTGATGACCAAAAACGCCACCGAGTTCATCACCCCTCTGGTGTTTGAAACGCTGACCAACCGCCGCTGCATTGTGGATACCTTTGACCGCAACTTCCAATACGATGTAGCGCATATTTCGCTGGCAAACGCCGCGGACCTGCTGCTGATCGCCCCCGCCACCGCCAATGTCATCGCCAAGGTGGCGCACGGTCAGGCGGACGATATGCTGACCACCGTCACGCTGGCAGCGCACTGCCCCAAGCTGGTCGCCCCCGCCATGAACACCCATATGCTGGAAAACCCCATCACGCAGGATAACCTCAAAACGCTGGCGCATTACGGGGTCACGGTCATTCCCTCCGGCTCGGGTATGCTGGCGTGCGGCGATGTCGGCTCGGGTCGTCTGCCGGACGAGGGGGTCTTGGTTGACTATGTGCTGCGCGAGCTTGCCTGCCAAAAGGATCTGCGCGGCAAAAAGGTGGTGGTTTCCGCCGGTGCCACGCAGGAAGCTATGGACCCCGTGCGGTATATCACCAACCATTCCACCGGCAAGATGGGCTACGCCGTGGCGCGCGCCTGTATGTTGCGCGGTGCGGATGTCACGTTGCTTGCCTCCACGGGCTGCCATCTGCCCGCCGTACCCTTTGTCAAAACCGTTCCCTTTACCACGGCAAGCGACCTGTTTGAAGCCGTAAAAGAAACCGCCATGGATGCCGACGCGCTGGTTATGGCAGCTGCCGTGGCGGACTACCGCCCCGCCGTGGTCGCCGCCGACAAGGTGAAGAAAAAGGACGGCGAGCTTACCCTTGCGCTGGAGCGCACGCAGGATATTCTGGCTTGGGTGGGCGAGCATAAGCCCGAAAAGCTGTTTGTCTGCGGCTTCTCGATGGAAACGAAGGACCTTTTGCAAAATTCCACCGCCAAGCTGCACAAAAAGAAGATGGATATGATCGTGGCAAACAACGTCAAGGTAGCCGGCGCGGGCTTTGGCGTGGACACCAACGTTGTCACGCTCATTACAAAAGACACCGTCGAGGAGCTGCCCCTGCAAAGCAAGGACGAGGTCGCTATGCGCATCGCGGATAAAATCGCACAGTCTTAAAAACAACCCCCTTTGCATACCATCGTACCAGATGAATCTGCAAAGGGGGCTTTTTATGTGTGGCATAGCGGGGCAGGTGGGGCGCAGCGCCCGCACCGTGCAGGAGAATTATCAGGCGTTTGGCGCTATGCAAAAGACGCTGGCGCGGCGCGGACCCGACCAGCGGGGCATCTATTGCAGCGGGCGGGCGGCGCTGCTGCACACAAGGCTTTGCGTCATTGACCCCGAAAACGGTACCCAGCCCATGCAGCTGCACTGGCAGGGCGAAACCTATGTGATGGTATATAACGGCGAGTTGTACAACACGCCGGAGCTGCGCGCCGCCCTGCAAAGCTGCGGACACGAGTTTGCCGGGCATTCCGACACCGAGGTACTGCTGCACGCCTATGCACAGTGGGGCGGTGCTTGTGTGGAGCGCTGCAACGGCATTTTTGCCTTTGCGGTGTGGGCGGTACAGCAGGGTGTTTTGTTTTTGGCGCGTGACCGCTGCGGTGTCAAGCCACTGTTTTACGCCCAACGGCAGGGCGGGCTACTGTTTGGCAGCGAGCTGAAAACCCTGCTGGCGCACCCGGCGGTGGAGCCGAAAATCGACGCCAACGGGCTGGCGCAGATTATGCTGCTGGGTCCCGGGCGTGTACCCGGCAGCGGCGTATTTTGCGGTGTGCGGGAGCTTTTGCCCGGGCAGTGCGCCGAATTTGACGCAAACACCGGGCATCTGAGCCTGCGCCGCTACTGGTATCTGACCGACCACGAGCATCCCGATGATTTTGCCGCCACGGTGCGCCGCCTGCGCGAGCTGCTGCTGGATGCGATCCATCGCCAGCTGGTGGCGGATGTGCCGGTGGCATCGCTGCTTTCGGGCGGGCTGGATTCCAGCATACTGGCGTCGGTGGCGGATGCCGCTTTTGCCGAAGCCGGTAAGACGCTGCACACCTTCTCGGTAGGGTACAAGGACAACAAGCGCTATTTCCACGCCACCAAATTTCAGCCGGGGGCGGACGCGCCGTTCATCCGCCTGATGAACGAAAGCCTGCAGGCGACCCATCACTGGGTCACCTTGGACACGCCGCAGCTGGTGCAGGCACTGTACCGGGCGGCGGATGCGCGTGATTTGCCCGGTATGGCGGATGTCGATGCTTCCTTGCTGGAGTTTTGCCGCTGCATCAAGCCGCACGCCACGGTGGCACTTTCGGGCGAGTGCGCGGACGAAATTTTTGGCGGCTACCCGTGGTACCGCGACCCCGCCGTGCGGGAAAAATACGGCTTTCCGTGGGCGCAATCCACGGCGTACCGCGCGTCCTTTCTGCGCCCCGGCGTGCTGGGCGGCATAGACCCCGCCGCCTTTGTGGATGCACACTATCAGCGCGCCTTGGCAGAAACCTCAGCGCGGGCGGGGCTTTCGCCCTTGGAGCGCCGTATGCGCCAGATGACCAATCTGAATTTTTACTGGTTTATGCAGACGCTGCTGGAGCGCAAGGACCGTATGAGTATGTACAGCGGGCTGGAGGTGCGCGTGCCTTTTTGCGATTACCGCATTGCCGAATATATGTACGCCGTTCCGTGGCAGTTTAAGGACTATAACGGGCAGGAAAAAGGGCTTCTGCGCGAGGCTGTGCGCGGTATTTTGCCGGAGTCTGTGCGCACGCGGCGCAAAAGCCCCTACCCCAAAACGTGGAACCCCGCCTATTTGCAGGCGGTTGCCGGGGAACTGCAGCGGGTCATCGCCGATCCTGCCGCGCCGATTTTGCAGATCGTGCAGCGGGACGCTTTGCAGCGCCTGATCAGCGCCGGCGCCGACAACCCCGTGCCGTGGTACGGGCAGCTTATGACAACGCCGCAGACCATTGCATGGTTCCTGCAGCTGAACTACTGGCTGAAAACCTACCGCGTGGAGCTGGTATGACCCGGCGGGCAGACCCATCGGTCTGCCCTTTGTTTTTTTGTTCAACTCTTTTACGCACAATTTTCACATTTACCTTTTATAATAAACTATGAATTAATGCAGAGGGGGAATCCGATTTGCTGGAGGTTCAGCATCTGGTCAAGCGATACGGCAGAAAAACCGCTGTCGAGGATTTGACATTTACCATACAGGACACCGGCGTCTACGGTCTTTTGGGACCCAACGGTGCGGGAAAATCCACCACGATGAACATTGTCACGGGCTATATTTCCGCCACAAGCGGCACCGTTCTGGTGCAGGGGCAGGATACTGTCGCACAGGCGGCAGCCGCCAAGCGCTGCATCGGCTACCTGCCCGAGCAGCCGCCGCTGTACCCGGATATGACGGTGGAGGAATATCTGCGCTTTGTCGCGGAATTAAAGGGTGTACGCCCCAAAACTGCGCGCTGCGAAGCCGTGCAGACCGTCTGCGACCGCGTGGGGCTGCAAGGCACCGGGCGGCGGCTGATCGGCAATTTGTCCAAGGGCTACCGCCAGCGGGTGGGCATTGCCGCCGCGCTGCTGGGTGAGCCGAAAATCATTATACTGGACGAGCCTACCGTCGGGCTGGACCCAGCGCAGGTTCTGGAGGTGCGCAGCCTGATCCGCGAACTGGGCAAGACCCACACGGTCATCTTGTCCAGCCATATTTTAAGCGAGGTGCAGTCGATTTGCGATGATGTGCTGATTCTGGCGCACGGCAAGCTGATTGCCCGCGGCACGCCGCAAGAGCTGGCGCAGCGCCTGAGTGCCAAGGGCAGTATTTCCGCCACGGCGCAGGGCAGCCGCGAGGACGTTTTGCGGGCGGTTGCCGGTGTGGCAGGGCTGCAAAACATCACCGTTACGGGGCAGGAAAACGGCGAGATCAGCTTTACCGCTGAAAGTGCTGCCGGGGCAGATTTGCGCGGCGCACTCTCGCAGGCGTTGGCGGCGGCAGGCTGCCCGGTGCTGCGCCTGAGCGCCCAGACCGCCAGCCTGGAAGACGTATTCTTGCAGCTGACCGACGCCGCACCCGCCAAGGAGGAACAGCTATGACAGCGATTTTTAAGCGGGAATTCCGCAGTTATTTTACCGGTATGGTCGGCTACGCCGTGGCAGCGGTCAGCCTGTTCTTTTTGGGGCTGTACTTTACCAACCGGAACCTGCTGTACCAATCCTCGGATTTTGCGGGCGTTTTATACACAACCACGTTGATTTTACTCTTTCTTTTGCCGGCGGTCAGTATGCGCTCTTTTGCAGAGGAACGCCGCGCCCGTACCGACCAGCTGCTGCTGACAAGCCCTGTCAGCATTCCCGCGATCGTGGCGGGCAAGTTTTTGGCACAGCTGGCGGTGTTCTGCGTGCCGCTGACGGCTGCCGCCGTTATGCCGCTGATTTTAACGGCGTTCGGCAAGGTGTCGCTGATTTCCGCCTACGCCGCGCTGCTGGGTTACATTCTGCTGGGCGGCGCCTGCCTTGCGGTGGGAACGTTTATTTCCTGCCTGACCGAGAACCAGATCGTTGCGTATCTGGCAAGCTTTGTGGTGCTGCTGATCGCCTACTTAATGAACGGCATCAAGACTATGTTCACCTCGGGCAATATTCTGGCGTTTGTGGTGTTTGCCTTAGTGCTGCTTGCCGCCAGCGCTGCGGTGGGCGTGGTCTGCAAAAATATTCTGGCGGGCGGTGCTGTGCTGGTCGTGGGCGCGGCGGCGCTGTTTGCACTGTTTATCCTGCGCCCGGCGTGGCTGCTTTCTGCCTTTGATGCGGTGCTTACGGCGCTGGCGCTGTTTGCCCCGTATGCCGAAATCATCGGTGGGTCGTTCAGTTTGCCGGTGATTTTGTATTATCTTTCGGTCATCGGCGTGTTTTTGTTCTTTACCGGGCAAACGCTGGAACGCCGCCGCTGGAACTGACACAGGGGGTGCTGTACTATGAAAAAACACAAATTCCAATACGGCAGCACAAGAACCCTGCGCTGCGGGCTGACATCGGCGCTGCTTTCGGTGCTGGTGCTGGCAGTGGTGGTGCTGGCAAACCTTGTGCTGCGGGCGCTGCCCACCAAATACACCGAGTTTGATATCTCCACCAGTGCGCTGTCCACCCTGACGGCGACTACCAAAACGCTGCTGCATGAGCTGGATACCGATGTCACCGCCTACTACTTGGGCGAATCCGGGCAGGAGGACGGCAACATTACCCGCCTGCTGAACCGTTATGCGGGCGAAAGCACGCACTTTACATGGCAGCAGCGCGACCCCGTGCTGTATCCCACCTTTGCGGCGCAGTATCCGGGGGCTTCGGCGGATGCCGTGGTGCTGGTCTGCGGCGACAACTACGAGGTGCTGAACTACTCCGGCGATTTGTATGAGCTGGACCTTGACACCTACTATGCCAGCGGCAGTCAGGTCTACACCTTTACCGCCGAAAACGCGCTGACCGGCGGTATTTCCCGGGTGGTGCAGGGGGTCAGCCACACTGTGTACGAGCTGACCGGTCACGGCGAAACCGCGCTGGCGCAGGATTTTACCGACACCTTAAAAAACGGCGGCATCACGGTGCAATCCCTCAACCTGACCACCGCCGGCAGCGTGCCGGAGGATGCCGAGGCGCTGATTTTAAATACGCCCCTCAATGATCTGACCGATGCTGAGGCAACCCTGCTGACCGACTATATCCAAAAGGGCGGCAAGCTGTTTGCGGCAACGGATTTCACCGCCGACACGCCGAGGGTGTCTGCCGTTCTGGCGCTTGCCGGGCTGAGCGCCCAGCCGGGTCTGCTTGTCGAAACCGATGCCAACCACTACCCCTACGGCTATCCGCAGACCTATTTGCTGCCTGTGATCGCCTCCGGCGAGGTGACGGCGGGGGTGTCCGGCAGCATTATGGCGTACACGCCCTTTGCGCAGGGCATCTTGGCGGGGGACGATGCAAACTGGACCTACACTGACGTGCTGACCACCGGGCAGACCGCCTATGCGATGCGCGACTATCTGACATCGGATGAGCTGCAAAAGGGCGAAAACGACCCCGAGGGCTGCTTTGCTGTGGCAAAGGCAGCCCAAAGCAGCGTGACCGATGCCCGCGTGGTTTGGGTAAACTGCCCGAACTTTTTGTCCGCTACGGCAAACCAAAGTGTGTCGGGCGGCAACGCGCAGGTGTTCGGCAGCGCCGTCAACTGGCTGATCGGGCAGGAAAACACGGCTGTTATTGACGGCAAAAGCCTGAGCGCCGAAAGCCTGCAGGTGTCTGCCGGGGCGGCTGCCGGTCTGGGGCTGCTGTTCACGCTGGGGCTGCCCATCGCCGTGCTGGCGGCGGGTGCCGTGGTGTGTGTGGTGCGCCGCCGCAGATAAGGAGGTTTCTATGCAACGCACAAAACGAATTTGGCTCATCGGGCTGGCTGTCGCCGTTGCCCTGCTGGCGGGAGCGCTTGCCGTTTTGAGCCGGAAAAAATCGCAGGACACGCTGCTGCCGCTCTGCCCGTATGCAGCGGAGGAAATCACGGCGCTGAGCTATGCGGGCAACGGTGTGGAAGCAGATTTTGCCAAGGGCAGCGATGATGTCTGGCGGCTTAGCTCCGACCCGGCGCTGCCGCTGCAGCAGGCTATGGTGGAAAGCACCGTCGAAAGCTACGCCGTGCTGAACGCCAGCCGCAAGCTGACAGGGGACGAGCTGGCAGAGCTGCCCGCACGCAGCGAAGCCCCGCTAATGACCTTTTCCCTCACCGCAGGGGACACCGAGCTTTCCTATACGGTGGACAGCCTGAACAACGTCACCGACAGCTACTATGTCTACGATGCGTCCGGCAATGTCTATGTGGTTGCCAAAAATGACTTGGTAACGCTGTGCAAGTCGCCGCGCAAATACTATAAAGCCCAGACCCTCACCGAGTATCAGACGACCGATATTGCCAAAATGCAGGTCAACGACCTTGGCTTTGTGCAGACCGATGGCAGCTGGACGCTGGAGGATGACGCGGCTGCCGCCATCGACCAGAACGCTGTCAACAAAATGGCGGCTACGGTTTTGCAGGCGCAGACCCAATGGACGATTACTACCCCGGAGGAAGCCGGCGCCTACGGGCTGGATGCGCCGGATGTGCGCGTCACCCTGACCTTTACCGACGGTTCCTCGCTGACGGTGACCTTCGGCGACCTTTGCCCCGAAACCGAGGGGGACAACCTTTGCTATATGGCAGCAGACTGCACCTCCACCGTGGTGTATGAGGTCAGCGCCGCCTACAAGCAAGCCTTTGCAGTAACCAAAGACAGCCTGCTTGCGGCAGAATAACAACAAAAACACCCCGGCACTCAAATGGGTTAATTACGAACCTTCGGTAGGTTTGTAGGGGACGCATATATGCGTCCCGTGCCGTTTACCCGTTGGGTTGCGTTGTCGGGATGGCTGCGGCGGGCGGCATTTATGCCCCCCCCACGGGCTAAACCCTGGTTTTTTCGTTATGATTAGACCGCGGGCGGGGCATACCCCGCCCCTGCCACGCGATGATTTTTTTGCCTTACTGCCCTAAAAAGGATTTCCTCAATCAAAAAACCACCCCGGCACTGCCTGTTTTGGGCAGCGCCGGGGTGCTGTTTTATTTATGCCATTATGCCAGCAACGGCTTTACGGCCTCGGCCAGCTTTTCCTTCTGGGCTTCAGCTTCGGCAAGATCCTTGCCCTTGGTGGTGAAGTAGGTCTTGATCTTCGGCTCGGTGCCGGAGGGGCGAACTACCACGGTGGCACCGCTTTCCAGCGTGTAGATCAGCACGTTGGCGGCGGGCAAGCCGGTCTCCTCAGGCTTTTTGTAGTCAACCGTCTTGACAACGGCATCGCCGCCAAAGTCCTTCGGCGGGTTGGCGCGCAGGTTTTCCATAATGCCTGCCATCTTGTCCATGCCGGACAGACCGGGGAACTCAAAGCTGTCCACCTTGTTCAGGTAACGACCGTACTCGGCATAGATGCGCTCCAGCTCCTCCTTGATGGAGCTGCCCTGCGCACGGTAGTAGGCAGCCATCTCACAAATCAGCATACTGCCGATGATAGCGTCCTTGTCGCGGACATAGGGACCTGCCAGATAGCCGTAGCTTTCCTCAAAGCCGAAGATAAAGCGGTCAACCTCGCCGTCCGCTTCCAGCTTGGCGATCTGGTCGCCGATCCACTTAAAGCCGGTCAGCACGTTGCGGCACTCCACGCCGTAATGCTCGGCAACCTTGTCTGCCAGCGGGGTGGACACGATGGACTTGCACATAACGGGGGCTTTGGGCATAGTACCCTGCTCGATGCGTCCGGCGCAGATGTAGTCCAGCAGCAAAACGCCAACTTCGTTGCCGGAAAGCAGCTCATAGCTGCCGTCCTTGCACTTGACGGCAATACCCACGCGGTCAG
>ERZ1034882.1064-NODE-1064-length-10694-cov-3.994454_pt1 | contig 10694 bp, 7 predicted proteins | sample MGYA00520606_ERZ1034882 | MGnify/ENA primary metagenome ERZ1034882 (study PRJEB33766, sample SAMN09781726) | gut metagenome | biome: gut microbiome | host: Homo sapiens | place: Madagascar | study: EMG produced TPA metagenomics assembly of the PRJNA485056 data...
ATCACAAGTAGTGGATATTTTTTTGCACTTGGATGTGCACTTGAACGCTTGGGCCGCCTGGATGGGAATTTGGCTCTATATTGTTATTTTTGCAGTCGTTTTTTGCGAAACGGGCCTTGTGGTTACCCCCTTTTTGCCGGGCGATTCCCTGCTGTTTGCCTGCGGGGCCTTGGCGGCTACGCACGGCAGCGCAATTAATTTGCCTTGGTTGATACCCGTCATCTTTGCGGCGGCGGTATTGGGCGATTTTTGCAATTACGAAATTGGCAAATGGCTAGGACCAAAGGTGTTTACCAAAAAAGACAGTATCCTTTTGAATAAAGACCATTTAAATAAAGCACACGCTTTTTATGAAAAATATGGCGGAAAAACCATTATTTTGGCACGCTTTATACCCATTATCCGCACTTTTGCCCCGTTTGTAGCGGGAATTGGCAAGATGACCTATTTCCATTTTGCTTCGTATAATGTAATCGGCGCGGCGCTGTGGGTACTGCTCTTTACGTTGGGCGGCTATTTTTTTGCCGATTTACCCGTTGTGCAAAATCATTTCCACTATGTGATTGTAGCGATTATTATCCTTTCACTTTTGCCTGCGGTATATGAATTTATCAATGCCAAGCGGCAAGAAAAGAAATCTTAATTCTGCACATCCGGCAGATCCACCGGCAATACACCGCGGGCAGATTGGTTGCCCAAAATAATGTCTGCCGCGGTTTGCAATACATATTTATTTAACCCGTAGGTAGCCAACACCACATCTGCCTCCGGGTAATTTTTTATATCGTACGGGCTCATTGTGGAGATAAATACCGTGTTCGGGTTTTCCCCTATCAGGCCGTTAATAGCGTTTTTTTGGTTGATATTGGTTTTATCGGCCCATTGTAAACTGGTTACAATCAGCAAATCGGCGCCCTTTGCACAAGCGGCGGCACGCTGGCTGTCTTTCTTGCGCGGGGTCAATGCCGCGTTATAACTGCGTATCGTCCACCCCTTTTGCAAAAACGGTTTAGAAAAACTCATCAATTGGTCCGCAAAGCGCGCCGGGGCGAAAAAGACCGCGCACACTGTCGGCTTTTTATTGGCGGCCGGTTTAAACGGAAGCAGTTTTTTTCTGTCCCGGACCAACGTTACCGATTCCGCGCTGATTTTGGCTAGTGCCATATGGTAGGCTTCTTCAATAGGGGCCGGAACCGCACGGGAATTATCCAATAGACCCATTTGTTTTTTTAAATCAAATACCTTGCGGGCGGCATCCTCCACCGCCGCTTCCAAATGCTTGGCTTGCACCTCACGCCACACTTGCGAAAATACCGACACGGGTTTTATATACCGCCCCAGCAAAATCATATCCGCACCGCTTTCCAGCGCGCGCACCGCGCAGCCGGGAATAGAACAATAGGAGGTGGCGCTCTTCATATCCAAACTATCGGTAACAATTAGGCCTTTAAAACCCATTGTGCCGCGTAATAAATCTTGCAAAATCGGGCGCGAAAATGTAGCCACGTTTTTATTGTCCAAGGCCGGATATAAAATATGCCCTGTCATCACGCCCGGCACGCCTTGTTTAACGGCAGCCTCAAAGGGAGCCAAATGGATTTTTTGCAGTTGGGAATAACTGGCCCGCACGACCGGGACATCATAATGGGAATCGGCGGAGGTGTCCCCGTGGCCCGGAAAATGTTTCACTACGCTGACAATATCCGCCGCCTTAAATCCGTTAATCAGCGCACCGCCCATACGGGTTACGCTCGCCGGATCCGAACCGAAGGAACGCACCCCGATAATGGGGTTATGCGGGTTACTGTTTACGTCCAGAACCGGGGAAAAATTAATATGCACCCCCGCGCGGCGCAATTCCAACCCGGCCAAATAGGCGATTGTGGCGGCCCCTTCTTCGTCGCGTGCGGCAGAAAGCATCATATTGGTAGGCAAATAGTCAAACCCCAGCGTAATAGGCGTATAGACGGTGCCGCCCTCGTAATCAATGGAAATAAACAGCGGAATTTTATGCGGACTGTTGGCGGCCCAAGTTTGCAGTTTATCCACTAATTTTTTTGTTTCTGCCAAAGAATAATTCCCCCATTGGATAAGCACACCGCCGATTTTTCCCTGTTCTATCGCCGGGCGGACCAATTCCGCGCTGTCCACATCTACAAACACCACCAAGGTCTGCCCCAGTTGTTCCTCCGGGGACAAATCTTCAAAACGCGTCTGCGCCGCCAGCGGCAAGGCACACATAAGACAGACGGCCAACAGGAGTTTTTTCATTAGTAATTAACCTCTACTACCGGGATTTCCGCCGGGGCCAAAAAACGCAAAGGAACGCCCCAGTAAAACATACCCGACGTAATGTAAAATTTCATTTGTTCCACTTCAAACAATCCGTAAACGCGCGGAAATTGAAGGCGTACCAAATATTTAAAGGGGAAAATCTGCCCGTTGTGCGTGTGCCCGCTGAACATCAGGGCGGCACCGTGCCGGGCGGCTTCTTCGGCAAATACGGGCGTGTGGCTTAAAAAGATAAGCGGTTTTTGCCTGTCCGCTTTTGCAAGCACCGCTTCGGCCTCTTGGGGGGTCATATGCACGGTTTTGGCATCTTTTATGCCCGCTACTTGCACGCCGTTTGGCATTTGGGCCAGACCATTTTCCAAAAGAGTAATGCCCGATTCTTTAAAAAATTCTTTGGAATTTTCGTACCCGACATAATACTCGTGGTTGCCAAACACCCCATAAGTGCCCTGCGCAGTAAGTAAATTTTTAATGCGGGCAGCATACTTCTCGCGCTCCGGCCCGTATTCAAACACATCTCCCAATACCAGCAAGGAATCCGGCTTTTCGGATACAATACGGCTCATCACTTTGTCAAACCGCTTATACGATACCCCCATTCCCAAGTGAGAATCGGACAAAAGCGCAATTTTCATTTTTGGCGCACCGGGCACCGTTACAGAAATACGTTTTAAACGCGGGGCAGAAACTCCCCCATAAATGGCCATACCAAATACGGTGCACATTGTTGCCACGCTCAAAATGCCCAGACACGCACGGCAATTAAAATGACACAGGTTTAAAATCCAATGCAAGATAGCAAAACCGGCACAAACACAAAACCCCAAAAACACCAGCCCCATCCACGCATAAGAAAAATAATAAAGCCAACTTTCCCACACACCCCAATGCGTACGCGTGTACCCCAGCCCCGCAAACATTAGTACCGTCAACAGCAAAGGAAACAACGCGACCGGATATTTCCACCCCAACTGCGGGAAAGATACAAACAACCAAGCCCCAACCGTTACCTGCATCAGCCACATAATCACCGCAGCCACCACAAAAAATGCACCCACAAACCTCTCCTTTTTCTAAAAAACTGTTTTTTATATTTTAAAAAATTTTCCATAATAAGTATAATATACCTATATACGTATCATATTTAAAAGAGGACTTAACAACACTATGACCGTAAGAGTTAGATTTGCCCCGTCCCCGACTGGTTTCTTACACATCGGCGGCGTGCGCACGGCGCTTTTCAACTACCTTTTCGCTAAAAAAAACAAAGGCACTTTTTTACTCCGCATTGAAGATACCGACGAGGAACGTTCCACGCAGGCCTCTACTGATGCTATCTTTGAAGGTATGCAATGGATGAATTTGAACTGGGACGAAGGCCCAATGCCCGACGGCACCAACAAAGGGCCGGATTTCCCGTATTACCAGGCCCAACGTGCCGATATGGGCATTTACAAAAAATATATTGACCAACTGTTGGCCGAAGGCAAAGCCTATAAATGCTATTGCACCGAGGAAGAACTGGAAGAAAACCGCCAAAAATGCTTGGCTGAACACCGCCCGCCCAAATACAGCGGCAAGTGCAGCCACCTGACGGAAGCCCAACAAAAAGAGTTGGAAGCCCAAGGCCGCAAATACGTTATCCGTTTCCGTATGCCGCAGGAAGGCGATGTAGAGTGGGACGATATGATTCGCGGACACGTTAAATTCGCCAGCAAGGATTTGTACGACCTCGTCATCCAAAAAACGAGCGGTTATCCCACTTACAACTTTGCCGTAGTGGTAGATGACCACTTAATGCGTATGACGCACGTCATCCGCGGGGATGACCACATTTCCAATACCCCGGCGCAAATTCAAATTTATCACGCGTTGGGCTGGAAGGAACCGATTTTTGCCCACCTGTCTATGATTCACGGACCGGACGGCAAAAAACTTTCCAAACGCCACGGCGCGACCAACGTAGTGGAATTTCGCAATATGGGGTACTTGCCCGAAGCGTTAAAAAACTACTTGGCTTTGCTCGGTTGGGCCACCCCCGATTCCCAGCAACTCTTTAAACCCGGCGAACTGGAAGAAAAATTTGATATCTCCGGCTGCCAGCCCAGCCCGGCCGTAATGGATCCGGAAAAATTGAACTGGATGAACGGAGAATATATCCGCGCTACGCCGCTTAACCGCTTGACCGACTTGGCTATGCCGTTTATTGAAAAAGCGGGTATTAACGTGTCCGGGACGGACCGTGCCAAACTGGAAGGCATTATCGGTTTGGAACAGGAAAAGTATAAACTCTTAACCGAAATTCCGGATTTAATCCGCTTCTTCTTTGAAGAGCCCGTATTTGAACAGGAAGCCTTGGACAAAGTATTTGCCAAGCCCGAAGCCAAGCAAGTGTTGGAAGGCATTATCAAAGTGTATGGCGAGTTAGCCGACTTCACCGAAGCCAACTTAGAAGCCGCCGCCCGCGCTTATGCCAAGGCCAACGGGATGAAGGCCGGCCAAATCTTCCACCCGGTGCGCGTAGCCGTTTCCGGCCGCACGCACGGACCGACCTTATTCAAAATGTTGGAATATATGGGCAAGGAAAAAGTCCTCGCGCGCCTTACTAACGCGCTGAAATTCTGCAAATAGCAACGCGCCCCAGGGGGCAGGGAGAGCCGTGAAATATTGGCTTTTTGACGGAAGTGATGTAGTCGGGCCGTTTACGCCGCAGGAACTTGCGGCGCGGCCCGGCTTCGCCCCCACCAGTTTGGTCTGCCCTGAAAATAACAGCGATCAGGAAGACAGTTGGAAAATGGCCTCGGCCTTTGAAGAACTGTCCGCCGAGCCTGCACCCGCCGAAGAAGAATTAGATACTGACACTTTTGATAAGGAAATGGACACGCTTTTAAAAGAGCGTTCCCCGCTGGCAGGAGCGCAAGAACCGGCCACAGAGCCGCCGTCTTCGCTTAAAATCCCCCAAAAACCGGCAAAACCCGGTCCGATTGAAGATTATTTCAACAATATGCAGGGGGGCGACTTGGGCAATATTTTAGGCATCCCGGACCCAAATGAAAATTCGGATATGAACTTGGCCCGGACACTAGCCAAACAATTAAATAAAACTACTCCTCCCGCAGACAAGATAGTAGATCAAGACCCCTTTGACGAATTTACAGAGGAGCCGGACGAAGAACCGCAAGCCAAGCCTGAGCCTGTGGCCCCCGTCGCTGAAAAGCAGATTGCCCCGCAAGAGGGAAAAAAACCGGAGCCCGCTTCTATCCCCATGTCCGCCGAGCCGGAAGAGGAAATGGAACTAACCGTTCACGGGGCAAAAACACAAATTTTATCAGACTCGTCCGCCGGACAAGATATACCGGAGGAAAAGCCCGCAGAAGTGGCTAAATCCGAACCCGCGCAAGCGGAATCTAAGCCAACAGAACCCGGGCCGGAACACCCAGAACTTACCCCCGAGCCGACGGAGTCTGAATCCAAAGCCGCGACAACTTTCACCTTACCCGTAGTGGATCAGCCGGAAAGCGAGTTGCCGCCTATGCCGCAAGGCCCGGAACCTGTACTCCCGGCTGAGCAAGAAGTTCCCTCGGCAGATATTGCCGCACCGGTTATGGACGAATCCGCCCCGGCTACGGATACGCCTTTGCAAAACGAAGTTAAAACACCCAAAGAGCCTGTTAATCCGCCTGCGGACCAACCCGAACAGGCCGATCCGGCTCAGCAGGAAATAAAAGCAGCATCTGACCCGGAAACTACGGTTGTTCTTGCCACGCCCGGAGATGAACCCGCCATACAAGGGGCCGAGGTGCAGGAATTAGCCCAACAGGATAACGAGCCAGTAGAGGATATTTTGGTAGGGGCCTTAAAGGTAAAGGCTACGCCCGAAATTCAAGAGCCGATTAAAAGCGTGCCCGTAATGCCGACAGTTAATCAAGTGCGCCCAAGGCTAAAACCCACGCCCGAAATTCAACAGTTTTTAACCGACACACAAAACGAGCGTATTGCTCCCAACCGCAACAACAAAAAAGCAATGGCGGCCTTAGCGGTATTGGTGGCACTTTTGGCAATAGGCATTTTATTAATGTTTAACCCAATGCCGGCAGACGGGCAAGATAAAGACGAGCAAAACACCCCGGTATCCACCGAACTGGTGCCGGAAGAAAAAACCATTCCCGCCACGGATGATGAAATTTTACCGCCTGCGCCGCCCCCGGCTGTTAAACCGCAAGCCGTTTCCGCTTCGGACAAGGCATTATCGGCCGTGCAAAACTATACACTTTCCGGCGGACGGGGTACTGTGGCCGCGTATTTGGACCACTTATACCGGGATAAACTTTCCCAGGGATATACAGGGGCGTGGTCCGCAGAGCCTTTGCATAAAAACGCATATATTGTAAAATACAGATTAACCAAAACCCGCATGGAACCCATTGTATATGTATTCCAAGCGGACGTTTCAAAAGGAACTTTAACCGGCGCGCTAAACAATGTGGCGCTGGACTTGCTGGGCAAAATTCAATAACGACGAGAGGGCTAATATGATATTGATGGACGATTTATTTAAAATGATGAAAGCAAAAAACGCTTCCGATATTCACTTAACGGTAGGCGTACCGCCTGTATTGCGTATTCAGGGCCGCTTGTATGCCACACCGTTTGAAGCCTTGACCAAAGAAAGCGCCCAGACACTCATTTACTCCATTTTAACCGACGAACAACGCCAACAGTTTGAAGACAAGTTGGAGTTGGACTGCTCTATCGGTCTTAAATCCTTGGGCCGTCTTCGTGTAAACGTCTATAAACAAAAAGGCTGTGTGGCCGCCGCATTGCGTTCTATTCCTAACGAATTTAAATCGTTTGAGCAACTCAATTTACCGCCCGTGGTGTATAACATTATGAAGTTAAACAAAGGGCTTGTGTTGGTAACGGGCTGCACCGGGTCCGGTAAATCAACTTCTTTGGCCAGTATGATTAACTACCTGAATATGAACGAAAGCAACCACATTATGACGGTAGAAGACCCTATTGAATTCGTGCACCCGCATAAACGCAGTATCGTCAATCAGCGTGAAGTGGGTGCTGATACGCTTTCGTTCGCAGACGCCTTAAAGCACTTTTTGCGTCAGGACCCGGATATTATTCTGGTCGGCGAATTGCGCGACCGCGAAACTATGGAAGCCTGCCTTACCTTGGCAGAAACCGGGCACTTGGTGTTTGCTACACTGCACACCAACGACGCTGTACAATCCATCAACCGTATTATTGACGTGTTTCCGGCCAACCAACAGCTCCAAATCCGCACGCAGTTGTCCTTCGTGTTGGAGGCCATTTTATCCCAGCAGTTAATCCCCACTTTAACGGGCGGTCGCGCTATGGCGTGCGAAGTGTTGCTTGCCAACTCCGCCGTACGCAGTTTAATCCGCGACGGCAAAGCCGAGCAAATTGTTTCCACCATGCAGACCAGTGTGGGTATGGGTATGATTACAATGAACCAGGCGTTGGGAGATTTGTATATCCGCAAGCAAATAAGTTACCAAGAGGCCATTTCTCACACGGGCGACCCGTCCGGTTTGAAAACCTACTTGCAGCAAAAATTAGGTACGGCCAGTTTCAAATAATAAAAAATACCAAGCGGGGCTTTTAAGTCCCGCTTTTTTATGCTTTAAAACGCATAAAAAAGCCGCCTCAAAAGGGGCGGCTTTTCTTTGGGAAATTCTTATTTTTGGGGTCGGTTACTTACCACCTGCGGACAAACGCGGATAAATATATCTGTCCCCACCGCATCGGAAAGTTCCGGTGCCACCGTGTCCACAAAGGCATTTTGCGTCCAACCGGAAACATACGGCGGAGGCAACAAACGGCGGACGTGGGTGGCCAAAAGGCCCCATTTGTAATCCGTTAAATTATTTTCATCTTTGGTGCGGATAGAAAACGTAACCGATTGGTCTTTATTTAAAATCGGGGAGTGCATATGCGCACGGCGCAGGGAGCCTTCGCCGCCTTCAATAAACATTGGTTGGGCAATAATCACAAGCACTTCTTCCGTTTTACCAAACGAAGCCGCCGCATAATAAGGCTGCAATTCATCGCTCCAAGAGGCCAAGGTGCTTTGTACGGTGGAGCCTGGTTCAGTCGTCAGCGGGATGAGCATTGCGTCGGAATCGTGCAAAACCGTTTTCACAAACGAGTCCGAGCCGTTCTTTTGCTGAAACGCCACATAAGAACCGGATTTATATGTTCCCTCCGCCGGGAAATACGGGCTTGCCACCACAATTTGCTTACCGGGATTTAATTTCCGCAAGGACGTAAGCAAATTGGAAAGTTGCAACTTTGAGCCTTCGTTCCACTCCGTTGCAATAAAAATACGGTTTTTTCCGCGCAGCAGTTGGATGTAAGGCACGGAATTAACGTGTACGACATTTCGGTCAATCAGCACATCCACCTGTTTTAAATGCTTGCGTAAATAGGACAAATCTTTGGTGGCCGCCCTGTAAAATTTAGAATCAGGGAGCAAATTCTGTTCGCCCGCCCATACTTTTATCGCGTTTAAATCGCGTTGTCCACGCAAGGCGCGCAGTTTCCACATATGTTGGGCCTGCGTAATGGCAGAATTAATACCGGGGGTATAATAAACTTTGGGAAAGGCATTTTTAGCAACCTTTTCCATAGCACCGGCCGGAACCTTTACAGGCGGGAGTTTCCCGCGCTGGGCTTGCGCCGCGCCGGAAAAAGCGAGGATAAAAAGAGATGACAGCATCAGCGTAAGTGTTTTGTTCATACTGTTATTATAAGTTTGCCCGCCAGCCAAAACAAGGGCCAAAGGTCCTAGGCGGACATAGGACCGTTTGAAAGGGTGTCTTTATTACGCAGGGTGCGGTGATAGGTAATGGCAAAGCGGTGAACCTCGTCGCGGATTTCCATCAGCAGGTTTAAGGCCGGGTCGCCAATGGGCAGTTTAATGCTTTCCTCCGCACCGGGCAGATAAATGCCCTCGTGGGTTTCGGCAAGTGAGATAAACGGGATATAAATGCCTGCGCGGTCAAAGGCGTTTAATGCGGCGGTAATTTGGCTCTTGCCACCGTCTAATAAAATTAAATCGGGCGCTTGGGAGGGGTCCTTTTTTATTTGGCGCAGGCGGCGGAAAACACTCTCCTCCATCATCGTAAAATCACTTCCCCCGCGCTCGGGCAGTTTGGAGCGGATTTTAAAGCGGCGGTAGTGTTCGTGGTTTTTTTCACCATTGATATAACACACGACACAGCCCACCGCTTCGCGCCCGAATAAATGGGAGTTATCAAACGCTTCAATATGCGCAGGCAGTTTATTTAAACCGATTACCTGTGCCAGCCGTTTTAACTTATCCGTATTTTCCATAGCGGTTGTGATTTTGTCATCTTTAAACTGGCCCACCAATACCCGCTCCTGCATATGGGCCAAGGCGTGCAGAAAATTGCGGTAAACAGCCGCCTGTTCGTATTCCCACTTGGCGGAGTGTTCCTTCATAAGCCGCGTGATATTTTCGGTAATGTTGCCAAAGTGCCCTTCTAAAAATTGCGCCATACGCTCGGCAATTTTGCGGTAATCTTCATACGAAATTTTACCTGCACACGGAGCCGGACATTGCCCGGTATGATAATAAATACAGGTGTTAATTTTGCGCGGGTCCAATTCCTTTTCGCGCGAAAAGTTCCATTTACACGGTCGCAAAGGGGCATATTTGCTCTTCCACAAAAACCGCATTAAACTTTTTACAATGCTAGATTTAGGATACGGCCCAAAATACAGGTCTTTCCCGCGCACCACCCGGCGCGTTAAATGCAGGCGCGGGAAGTCCTCCCCCATTGTCAGTTTTAAATAAGGGTAACTCTTGCCGTCTTTGCCCAGCGAATTAAAAAACGGCTGGTATTGCTTAATTAATTTTTCTTCCAATACCAACGCATCACGTTCGCTGGCGGTAGTAATATAATCTATTTTAGCAATAAGCGGCAACAGGCAAGGCAGTTTCCACCCGCGTGAATACAGGTTAGACTCTTGGAAATATTGTTTTACCCGGTCGGACAAATTTTTGGCCTTGCCTACATAAATAATCGTGCCCTCTTTGGAACGCATTATGTAAACACCGGGTTTATTTGGTAAAATATCTAGGCGCGGGTCCATAAAATTATTGTAACATTTCAGGCGCATAGCCTGCTTAACCGAAAAAAATCAGTTGACCCCGCGGCAATAAAAGGATAAAATATTAGTAACCCGATTTTTCTATTAGAGGAACTATATAAATGGCAAAACTTAAAACTGGTCGGCACACTAGCGCTATCAAAGCGCAGCGCCAAGCCGAAAAAAGAACTTCCGCTAACAAGGGCTTGATTAAAAAAGTCCGCTTAGCCACCAAAACTGTGAACGCTTCCGCT
>ERZ1034882.1065-NODE-1065-length-10688-cov-286.697733_pt1 | contig 10688 bp, 7 predicted proteins | sample MGYA00520606_ERZ1034882 | MGnify/ENA primary metagenome ERZ1034882 (study PRJEB33766, sample SAMN09781726) | gut metagenome | biome: gut microbiome | host: Homo sapiens | place: Madagascar | study: EMG produced TPA metagenomics assembly of the PRJNA485056 data...
TGGGCGCGTGCACTTTTGTTCCTTTCGGATTTTGTGTACAAAATAGGAAGGTATAAAGCCGTCAAAATTACCCGAATCAATCACAGATGCGTCTGTAATTATGTATTTAGATTCAACCTATCTAAAACGGCCGGCAACGCACTAAAATAGCACGCGAATAGTTACGAAGATTCGGCACGCACCCCGAACTATTTAAGCGAGTGCGTGCACGTCTGTATACATTACAGACAAACCAATATTTTTTTGTCCAATAAGTCAAAGAGCGATTTTGCCGTACCACCTCCATACAATTTGCCAAAGGTTGTGCAAATGTAGGGGGCCAGCGCGGCCGTAGATCCTACATCTGCACGCACTTTGTAAGCTATTAGCCAACGCGGCCAAATGCCAACAAATTGCGGTCTGTAGTCGTGCAGCGTGCATTTTGCACGCCTTTAAGCACTTTGTAAGTGGTTGCGCCCTTATTCGGAATCGAACCGAATTAAATACCATAAAGGGCATAAAATAGCCCTCCCAAATAGGGAGGGCTACAAATTCAGGCATTTTTCAAAATTTTTTCAGCGTTTGCCCTTGCTATTTCAGCGGGCAACCCACATTTTACGAGTTCAGCAACCATTTTTTTTATTGCTTTTTCTCGCTTTTCGTTCGCTTTGTCCTCTTTCTTTTCGCGTGCCTCAAAGTGTTTTTTCCACCTTAAGGCGTTGCTTTCTTTCTGTCTCTTTTCTTTGAGTAATTGCACGAGTAAATCGATATACTTTTGTGGTTGTCTGTCACAAATAGTATAGCTTTTGTAAGTTATACCATTCGTGCGTTTAATTGATTCACAAACAATTTCGGCGTTACCACCGAAAGACACGCAAAAACGGCCGAAAGAGTTAAAACCTATTTTTGAGGGTTTAATTTCAAGTTCGTGCAAAATTACGTAAAGGTTAGTTTTTTTGTCCTTTGCGATTTCTCGCAAAGCCTTGAAAACTTCAGTTGGTTTTGCAAAATACTTGTTTAATTCCTCGCTTGCACCCCTTTTAAGAGTGCTTAAAGTTTTCTTTTCCATGATTTTGTAGTATTTAGTTTGGAAAAATATCAAAGAAACGGAAATAAAATACTACCTTTGCACGTGTCTTACACAGACAACTGCCAAAGTGGTAGTTTTCCGTGCCTTTGGTGGCTGCAACCACCAAAGGCACTTTTTTACTCCCTTACTGCATACCAGAGGCAATGCAGCGGCCAACGCTTTGACCTTTTATTTTATATTGCAAATATACAACTAAATAAATATACAACCAAACAAACAAGCAACTATTTTCTATATATCTATGTGTTTAACGTTCTGTATATGAATTTAACTGGCTGTTAACACTGATATTCAGGCGAAACAGGACGGAAAAACAGACAGACAAAGAGACAGACAAAGAGAGCAAAGCACAAGCACAAAGGTACGTGTCGTGTTGTTTGCTTGTGTGCTTTGTGTTTGTCTGTTACTGACATTCGCGACTCTTCACAAGCGACAAAGCGCGCTTTGTGCTATATTATACGCGTAATATAGCAAATATCTGAGTTTTAAGGAGCTACGACAATGCAAAACGGGGTAAAACATAGCAAAATACCCCATACCACCCCCTTTTGTGCGGGCGTATCGAAAGAAGTGTCACCTCCCGTCTATTTTTTTTAATTTTTCGTACCCTATATATTTCTATTCTCTCTTTCGTTTTGCGATTTTGTGATTTTCGGGTAAATCGTTCATTTTATAAAAAGGTACACTCATAGTAAAAAACAACGAAATGTAAGTTGAGGAGCATATTAGTGTATGTTTTAGTGTATATGTCAAAATCTCTAAATCATTGATATTTGGGCGTTTTGAATAAAATATGTATATTTGCATAGTTATCCATGGGTTATGTTTTAGCTTGCAAGGAAAGTGCGAGGTATTAACGGGGTGGGTACTATTAAACATTCAGTGCGGAAATGGGAATAATTTGAGTGTCAAAGTGTTCTGTTTTTTCCATACTGTGAGAGAAAAAGTGTTCCATTTTGAATAATTGCGAGATGGCTGAAAAATGGTGTTTTTTGGAGGCAGAAAAAGCTCGGAAAATCGGTATTTGTCAGCTGTTTTGGCAGAAAAGTTGATATGTTAAAGGATTTAACGTATGATAGATAGAGAAATGTTGTTGATAGACTTGGTAGAGAACAGTGATGCTCCGAGGTGGGAGTTAGCATGTTCTGCGAGTGAGAATTACGCCGCTCGTGCTGCCATGTTAGGTTTTGAGATATACCAGACGTATGCTCACAGTATGTTTGCGTGGTTTGGTGGCCGTTATTATTGTTTTAACGGCAAGATATACGAGCCAGTGGATTCAGACTTGTTGTATTGGAGTTTGGTGAAGCTGACAGAGCGCATGAGTGTTCATGCAGGTGTCCGCTCGAAGATGGGCATGTTGCGTGAGCAGGTACGTTTGGCTGTAAAGATGGAGCGAGAGTTGCACCCGAGGTTCAACATACGTGCTTTCCGCAATGGCGTTGTAGACATGACGACGGGTGACATAAGGCCGTTTGGCAAGCAGTGGGACGTGGTCTATTTGCACGACTACGATTTTGACCCCAAGGCAGATTGTCCGTTGTGGAAGAGTTTTTTGAAGCAGGTGTTGCCAGAGAAGAACAGCAGGTTGTTGTTGCAGATGTTTTTGGGCTTGACGACCATGAACAGGCGCGAGATGGGTGCTAAGGTGGAGAACTGTTTGGCATTGTATGGCAATGGTTCAAATGGCAAGAGCGTGATAAACGATGTTGTGCGTGGTGTCTATGGTGCGGAAAATATCAGCACCATGGGTATTGGTGCGATATTGAAAGATGGTGATGAGGGCATGCGTGCCAGATGCCAGCTTGTGGGCAAATATATAAATTACAGTGGTGAGGTAAGTGAGAGGGAGCTGTTTGGCAAGGAGGCGGCTTTCAAGAGCTATATCAGTGGTGAGGAGCAGCACGCGAGATTTTTGAGGGGCAATGTGTTCACAATAACCAATGTGCCATGGCAGATATTCAATTTCAACAATTTGCCAGTGACGAGTGACAAGAGCTATGGCTTTTTCAGACGTTTCCTGTATTTGATATTCAATGAGACGATACCAGAGCATTTGCAGAACAAGAGCCTTGGTGAGGAACTGAAAGAAGAATACCCTGGCATACTGAACTGGATAGTTAGGGGTGGCAGATATTTGAAGCTCCATGGCTACAAGTTCCCGAGAAGTGAGAACGGCGAGCGTCAGAAATTGATGTCAATCGGTATGAGCAACCCACTTTTGGCATGGGTCATGCACCTTCATCTTTCATCATCACCGAGGGCGGAGGGTGAGCGTCCGAGATGGGTGGCCTCTGCCGCGATGAGGAAGAGCCTTGAAACATTCTGCAATGAGAACAGTTTTGAGGACGTGACGCAAGTTGCCTTTGGCAGGGCCATGACAAGGCTGGGCTTTGGCGGCCAGAACAGAAGGAGGTCAGCGACAGGCATAGAATACAAGGTGTACGGCTTCAGCGAAGAGGTGGAAGCCTATACTGCCAATGAGCTGTCGCTGGAGGCATGGAAGCTGCAAGATGACGCAGAATTTGAAGATGTCGCAGGTGATGGCGTATGATTTGTTTAACTATAAAATAAAGAAGAAATGACAGAAGAGAAGAATGAGGCAGCAAATGCCGAGAAGAATGAGGCAGCAAATGCCGAGAAGAAAGAGGTTAAGAACGTGCAGATTGACAATTTTCTGTACATGCTTGACGAAGAGACAGGTGTCATCACCGTATATGCCGTGTCAAAGCAGTGGTATATAGGCTATGCTCCTGGCACGATGGGACACACCCTGTTGTACTCATGCGTTTTCGGTGAGGAACGTACCGAAGATAACTTAAATGCCGCAGTAGCCTTTGTGACATCGGTTTATTGTGCTTCAAACATTGTTGACGCAGACGTTACAGAAGACATCTTGAAGATTGTGGACCACTACATGAAAACAAGAGAGTCAGAGGAAGTCACTGACGAAGAGAACAAGAAAATAATTGACGAAGTAAAGACGAAAGAAGAAGTCAACGAGGAGATTTCTGAGAATGTATAATTATTCCGTCTGATTGCATATATTCAATGTAATTTGTATATTTGCAAAGTGGTTAAGATGTCCGTTTTGGTGAAACAGAAGTGCCACCAAATCGGGCATTTTGCGTAAAAAGAGAATGATATGACTGCGAAATACGACCTGTTGGTGGTAAACACCAAGAAAATACGGAAGAGCCTCGCCAAGAACTTCAGTTCTGGCGTTTTGGAGGTGACTATGCCATCGTGGGAGACGAAAGAGCTGCCTAAAAACGAGTGGAAAGACACCGAAGGAGAGGACGTGTACATACCCACAGACGGTTTGCATTTCGGAGGCGCGGATTTTGAGGTCAAGTTGTGCTATAAAGGCAAGGAAGGCTCATGGACAAACACGGAGATACAACTTTTGAACTATCTGCGCAGCGGCTTTCTTGCAGTCTATTGCTCTTATGCGGAAGAAGGTTGGGGTGCTTGCTATTTCACGGGCATTTCAGATATAGACACGTTTTCAGACCCTGTGGCTGGAGATATTGTAGAATACACGTTAAAGTTTCACTTGACCAAGTATGAAAGAATGTACGAGGACTTCTACACCTATATTGTAGACGAGAACGGCAATCTGATAACAGACGACAAGGGCAACAATATAATCACAGACAAGATATGACAAGAGAGTGGAAGGTATACAGCTCTGACGGCAAGACGGTAAAGGCGACTACCAAGAGAGTTGAATACAACGGCGAATACATGGGCAGCTGCTCCTTGACTGTCACGTTTGAGAGCCATGCGCCTATAAATTTTGAAATCGGTGATTATATAGATTACCGACTTGAACGTTTTTATCTCAATGTGTTGCCATCGTCGAAGAAGCAATGCTCGAGGAACGGTTCAAAGAATGCCTTTGCGTATGAAAACGTGCAGTTCATGTCCGTGTCAGACGAACTTGTGAGATGCGACTTCCTCGACGTGGTGAAGAAGGACAACAACATACACTGGACCGCGCTCCCCACCTTTTCGTTTTACTGCGAGGGCGTAAAGAACCTTGCAGAAAGAATACAAGCCAACCTTGACAGAGTTTATGGCGAGAATGTGTGGACTATCCAGATAGACAAGACCTATGAAGATTCTCGCAAGGACATAGAAATAAGTATCAGCAATCAGTCAGTTTGGGACGCGCTGTTGCTTGTAAACACCACTTTCAAGACCAATTTCATTATCCGCGACAGGACAGTCACGATAGGCACTACGTCAAATAATATAGACCATGTGTTCAGTTGTGGCATAGGCCGTGGGTTGTTGTCGATAACTCGTGCTTCCGACACCAATCAGAAAGTAATAACCCGTTTGCGTGCTTTTGGTAACACGACCAATGTGCCAACAAACTACTACAAATACCTGTGCATGAAAATAATGCGAGAGTATGTGGTACCGACAGACCTGGAGATGACCTTGACTGTCTTTGATAGAACGAAGTGGTATGTAACGACATTGACTTTGCACGACAAATGGGCGCAAGACGGATTGTCATATAGTTGCAAAACTGAAACACCTCCCAGAGGTTCATACGAGGACTTCGACAAATTTATCAAATACATGCACCCTACATTGGAGATAACTTACGATGGTAACAAGGTAGTATATGCCACTGTTGGGAAATGGGAATACGAGGGTAAGACGACTTATCGGTACATCGTAGTAGACGAAGCATTCTGGCACTACATGAGCAATCGCAGACCTGAAGGAAAAGTCACCTTGTCATTCGGAGGTACTTCAGCCTTGAACTACAACTATATAGTCAATACCCATAAAGGAGCTATGACATCGGCCAATTATCCAAATAACATGGCAATCACGAGGCTTATGCTCCCAGGTTTTCCGATTGGAGATAAAGAAACGGACAAGGACGGAGAGATAAAGACAGACTGCGGTTATGTGGACAAGGCTTATGAAGGCTACAAACTTATAGTGACGAGCAATGACGTGTACATAGAAAGTCCTCAAAAGAAGATAGCTGGTCTTAGAGAGGGCAGTGTGTACATTGATGGCACTGACAACGAAGTGACCGATTACAACGTCTATCCTTCAATAGAGGATATGACGGTAGAAGATTTGAACAAGGCTGGCATATATCCTGTGTTGGACGATGGCGACAACGGCAAGTTGAATCAAGTGGCAAAATCGTCCAAAATAGAGGACAACGGCGACAGCGACTATAATACAGGGCAAGCTTCAGAAACCTTTGTGTGGATAAAGGACGTAGGCTTTAATATTTGGGACTACCGCACGGGGTCGGAAACGCCAAACATCTATTTGAAAAGTGGGAAGTGTGTTGGCCGTACATTTGACATAAAAAACTGCATACGAGACGGCAACAAGTACAAGCTGACGATAATAAGGAAATCGGACAACGATTTGAATATCCTATATCCGAACTCTCAAAGTCCGATAGCAGGTGGCGACGAGTTTGTGATACTGAATATCAAGATGCCCGACGTGTACTATAAGGCAGCTTCGCAACGCTTGCTCAAATACGCGTTGCTCTACCTAAAGGAGAACGACAAGACAAAATTCTCGTATACCCCAGTGGTTGACAATTTGTGGATAGCCAGGCAGCATGATGCGAATGTAAGTTTAGGTGCGAAAAGTATCTACACAAACATAAAAGAGGGCGACAGAATGGAGATTGACGAAGCTTCGGATTTAGGTATTGCGTCGAGTATATTTATAAGCAATTTGAAGATAACAGAGTCAGAAGACAGCCTGATACCACTGGTAGAAATATCATTGCAAGATGACAAGAAGGCTGTAAGCGTCAACAGAAGTGTCGGGCAGTTGCCAACAATGATGGACGCGTCGACAGGCGAAGGGACTTCAAGCACTATTCTGTTGAACCAAATTTCGCGATATGGCTATCTGAACTTCCTGTCAAAGGTGGGCGATGATGAAGCGAGCGGAAAGATAACATTCAACAAAGGAATAGACGCATTTTCGACCAATGTTGGTGCTGCCGACGGCATAACAGAATACGAAGAATTAACATAAAAGATATGGCAAGATTACTTAGCACATGGTTCAACGGTTTTGTGGGGAGCGCAAGAAGCACAGGAAACAAGGTGCTTAACGCTTTCGGCAAGGTGGTGTGCGAGATGCAAGAATACTTTGCTTCGGACTTCATGGGCCATGGGTGGAAGATATTCAACAGCGGCTCGGAAGAAAGCCCAGAATACACGCTTGAAATAGACAATGTAAAGGTGCGTAAAGCCTTTATTGCGCATGAACTGATAATAGACCAGGTGCGTGCGATATGCGGTTCACTCGGCATCAGCCAGGCGTGCGGCAAGGTAAAGGAAGTAAGTCTGCGCACCGATGAACACGGGAACCAATATTACCTCATAAAGCTTGAAGGTGAAGCCACTCACGGATATGGCGGCTTTGCGAAGAACGACCTTATACGCTGCCAGCGTGTGGAGGTGGGTTCTGATGGCATGACCAAAGGCATAAAGGGCTACTGGGTGAAGATTGAGAGCGCAAACATGAAGGAGGGTTGGTTTACCGTCATGGCAAGCGAGTTTGTGGGCGAAATCAAGCAGGAAGAAGAATCTGAATTTGTGGAGAGCAACGATGTGCCGATGAACTTGCCTGCGGCTGGTGACGAGATTGTGCAGTATGGCAATACGACCGTCAAGAGCCGACAGAATGCGATATACCTCCATGCTACCGAAAACGGCGTGCCGACTATTGACTTGCTCAATGGCGTAAACTCCAAGTCTTTTTCGGGCAAGATAGTTGCAAGTTTAGGCCGTATGCCTAATGGTGGTGGATTTGGTTTGTATTTGCAGAATGGTACAATAATATCACTTAATAGCAAGAGCGGAGAATATAATTACCATTTTAACGAGAACGGCAGTTTTAGCCTTGGGCAAGGAGCTATAAAGTACGACCCTGCGACTGGTGTTGTGACGATTGGCAGTGATGTGGTGATTAAGTGGGGTGCGAACAGCAAGAGCAATGTAACCTATCAGATAGGCAGCAGCGGAGTTAATGCGCCAACGGGGACATGGCTAAACAGCGTTCCTCCCTCGCAAGTGGGCAAATACCTGTGGACGCGCACGAAATGGCCCGATGGCACGTACTCTTACAGCGTGAGCTATATGGCCAAAGACGGTGCGCCTGGGAAAGATGGTACGGACGGAGAGAATATGCGCCCCAATCTGCTTGACTATACCGAGTTCAAGCAAGAAACGTTTGACAATGTGCCAAATCCCGACAAGACCTTTGCTTTGGAAGGCACAAGGGCCGAGGGCTTGAACGGACATGGTGCGATAAAGGTAGAAAGCGAGCAAACAGTGAATGTAGAACCACCGATTAAAGAAATTAATGTTGATTTTTTCCAGCAGAATGTCAAGAATCAAATAGCACCATCTACGTGGTACACGCTATCTTTTTATTTACTGGGTACAATCGAGGAGCGACCTGTCTATACCTATCTGTGGACATGGGACAAAAATGGCCTTACAATGGTTGATACCACAGAAAAAATGATTGTGGACGGAAAGGAACAAGACACTCCAATAGATGGTGGTGTTAAATTCCAGCCAACAGTTCAGTGGACTCGTCACACAGTGACGTTCAAGACTTCTGACAATTTGCCTGAAACTTGCCTTTGTCTGTTCAGAGTTGTGAAGAAGTTTACTCAGCAAATCCATCCGATTGTTCCGTGTGTTTACGTTACAGAGCCGAAACTTGAAGTTGGCAAGGCTGCAAGCGCATGGACGAGGAGCGACAACGATATTGCAGGCATTGCGGCAGACAAGATAAATATGCCATCATGGGTGCGCCAGTGGGACGGACAGACCACCGAACTTGGTGCGGATTATGTGGCAGCGAAGAATGCCGCATTTGGCACAAAGGACGCAGACGGAAAGTTTACAGGTATTGCCATGAGCGGTGAGGGCTTCGACCTTGGCGGCAAGGATACGAATGTAGTTGGGCTGTATGGTGTATCTAAAGACGAATGCCGCGTGATAATTGACCCGAAGAATGAGAAGTATGCGTTTCGTGGGAATATCTTCTGCGAGAGTGGGCAAGTGAACGGGCTGCTTGTAGGTTCATATCTGAAAGGGCTAACACAAGTTACGAATGATACGGAATGGGATAAGGCTTTTACTCTTAAAGGAAGCTATTACAGACCGAACTTTTTCGTTATTAACCCGATAGTAATATTGTCATACGACATAGGCGACAAGAGGACACTTTCACTCCCTCCTTATGGTAATAATGCAAACGATTATGCAGAATCCATAGCGTTTCTTGATTATAAGTTCTATATAATAAACAAGATGTCGCAAGTACTTAATCAGAATATAATAGACATAAAAGCTGGTGTCTCGGGTGCGCTCTACAAGAAGGACTCGACTATGGCATCTGGAAAGAGTTCAATATCCACTTACAGACTGAAGACTGGTAAGGCTGTTATATTAACTGGCTGTATTGAAGAAAACGGAAGCTTCTATTGGCTCGTAGAAGAAGGCAGTACGAGCAGCGACCTTGGCAGCGGCAGTATAGAAAAGCCCTCATTCACAATTAAGGACAACACGAATATAGGACAGATGACATGGACTAAAGTACCACTGATACCTGGCCCTTCTGATAATGGAACAATAAAACCTTAACAATATGGCAACAGTAAAACTAAAAGACGTATTGAAATCGCTACCGCAGGACACGAGTCTGACGGGCAGCGAGATGGTCGTCATAAACGACAACGGGGAGAACAAATACATACCCTACTCAACGATAAAGAGCGGTCTTGTCAATGCTCAGGAGCGCAGCACCTTGGCAAACACCGCAGAATGGCTCATTGCGCACGATAATGTAACGACCATTGACGAGCTAAACAAGGAACTTGACGCGTTCAATGCTGAGACTGCACAGGGCTTGCACCGCGTGAAGTGTTGGGGCATTCCGTTGTTTGTGACATTCTCTAATCTGAATGTTGGTGACACCGTGCTAATGCAGACGATACAAGGCAGCATTACGTTCAATTCAGCAAAGACGAGCATTGCGTCAATCAACACCACGGGCAACTTGACCATTGCAGTCCGTTACTATCAAGGCGGCAACTGGGGCAGCTGGAATACACCGATGACACCAATCAAGCCCCCGACAGTGCAGAGCAGTGTAACGGGGACTACGGCAAATTACGTGTACTCGCAAGGTTCTGCCGACAACCCGCGCACCATTTTGGGCGCAAAAATGTGGATATACCAGAATGGAGGTTACGACAAGTTTCTGCGCATCAAGCACTGGGGAGCCGAGAATGACGAGAACGCAACAAACTACAGCCAAGTGTGGCTGCCGACTGTATGGACGGGCGGCAACGGGCTGATGAGGTGGGACGTGTACCGCAGAATTGACGCCTTTGAACTGCGCGAGCAGAACTCCACAGCCACAGAAGTAAAGATAATCACCCCGATTTTCACCACGGGCGGCACTCGCACATTAAGCATTTCGGCTGCGACAACCGCAAAGGCTGGTGTAATGACGGCAGCGGACAGGGAACTATTGAATAAGATAAAAGCAAAACTCGGATTATAATGAACAGACTGCAAGAAATTAG
>ERZ1034882.1066-NODE-1066-length-10678-cov-14.005083_pt1 | contig 10678 bp, 9 predicted proteins | sample MGYA00520606_ERZ1034882 | MGnify/ENA primary metagenome ERZ1034882 (study PRJEB33766, sample SAMN09781726) | gut metagenome | biome: gut microbiome | host: Homo sapiens | place: Madagascar | study: EMG produced TPA metagenomics assembly of the PRJNA485056 data...
GTATTGAATTTTCAAGGTGCTAGCCCATTTTTCCTATGGGAAGTTTGAGTTATTATATATTATGATATGAGGGTCAAAAGGTATTTTGCCCCTCATTTATGATTAATCAGATTATTGAAAAACCAAAAGCCCGGATATGCAAATGTAGTTCATATCCGGGCTTTTTCTTTTTTATGATATGCAATGACGCTTTAAACAGACTCTGATTCTATGACGATTTCTTCACCTGAGAGTTAATCAAATCGATTATAGTGGCGATGGAATCCATCTGACCGCTTTTTGCCATGGCATCCTTATATTTATCCCTGTTGCCGTACACCTCTTTTACTGCGCTAAGCAGAGAATCCTTTGTGAGCTCCTCCTCCTCGATGACATATGAAAAGCCCTGCTTTTTGAAGGATTTTGCATTTAATACCTGGTCTCCGCGGCTGGCAGCAGCAGAAAGAGGAATCAGGATGTTTGGCTTGTGCAGAGCAAGCAGCTCGCAGATGGAGTTGGCTCCGGCTCTTGAAATAGCCATGTCAGCCAGAGCAAACATGTCGGTGAGCTCAGCATTGGCGTACTCAAACTGTGCATAGCCTGTGATTCCGGCAAGCTTGTTGTCCAGATTGCCCTTTCCGCAGAGGTGAATCACATAGAAATCCTTTAGGAGCTCGGGAAGAATCTCACGGACAGCTTCATTAACCTTTTTAGAGCCGAGGCTTCCTCCGATGATGAGGATGACAGGCTTATTGTGGTCAGGAAAATTACAAAGCTTTATGGCATTTTCGGCAACGCCGCTAAAAAGCTCGCGTCTGATAGGTGATCCGGTGAGCACAGCCTTGTCTGCAGGCAGATATTTCATGGTCTCAGGGAAATTGCAGCAGACCTTTTTGGCACCCTTTATGGCGATTTTATTGGCAAGTCCCGGGGTGATATCCGACTCGTGGATGATGGCAGGTACATGGCAGTGCTTTGCGGCAAGCACGACAGGTACGGAAACGAAGCCACCCTTAGAAAATACTACATCAGGCTTGAGTTTTTTCATGAGGCTTACAGCCTGACCGTAGCCCTTTAACACGCGGAACGGGTCTGTAAAGTTCTTCCAGTCAAAGTATCGGCGCAGCTTTCCTGATGAAATGCCGTGGTAGGGAATCTTTTGGGCTTCGATCAGTCCCTTCTCCATTCCGTTTACTGAGCCAATGTATTCGATATCGTATCCGGCCTCCTTAAGTGCCGGCATAAGAGCTATATTTGGAGTGACATGACCTGCAGTACCGCCGCCTGTCATAACTATTTTCTTCATATATATGTATCCTTTCTTGCATTCCTGTTTGTCTCATATTTATATTATACTCAACACAATAAAAGTCAATACCAAGTTACCGGCGAAAGTTTGCCCTGTAATACCAGACAAATGTCGAAACTTGCGACCGATAGGAACTGTTAAGTTCAAGTGAATTGGTTATAATAATCAATAGTACATCATCCTGCGTTATAGGTTAAGTTAAATTTTGAATGATGTATCGGAAAAAGAATAGTAGGGAGGACACATTAATATGGAATTATCAATGGACAATATGGACATCATGGCAGGAGGCATACTTGCGATAATGCTTGCACTTTTCATGCTGACAGTCATTGTGACCTTGTTCGCACTCTCACACAGGATAAGACTTTTGAGCAACGAGATTTATAAAATAGAAAAACAGGTGAGCGACTACATAGACGAGCTGTCGAGGAGCGAAAGCGACAAGCTGGAGATAGAGCATAAGGCACATCAGAATGGGGTGATTTCATCGGTGCTTCAGGAGATTTTTCCATGAAATTTGACAAAATGCTATTACTGTGATATTATACCGACTGTAACAAAGTTGTAACAAATGCAACATAGGTGTAATAAACGTAACAAAAACAACATATACTACACCATATGGAGGATTATATGAAGCTAAACAAAAAAGTAATCGATAGCATTACGGTCTGTGGACTGTGCGCCATGCTGACGGTTACCGCGGTTACTAACAGCGGACGCTCTGAGGTCAAAGCAGAGGATAAGGTGCTAGCAAACACTGGTTTAGAGCATACTGGTTATAATAGTTATGCTGGCGTAGCAGCGACTCTTTTTGATTACGAGAAGAGCCTCACAGCAGAGAATGCTGTTACATTAGAAAAAGAAAATGTTGAGATGGTGGCAGCAGCACAGGATGCACAGCAGGAGGCACAGCCCCAGCTCACACAGGAGCAGCAGGAATGGCAGACAAAGCTTATGCCAAACGTTGAAGAATCACTCAACGTAAGAGCACAGGCCGATGAACAGTCAGATATTGTTGGAAAACTATATAAAGGAAGTGTGGCAGACATCGTAGAAAACGATGGCACATGGGCTCACATCAAGTCAGGAAATGTAGATGGATATGTCAATGTATCTTACTGTGTGACCGGAACTGACGCACTAAGCTATGCTTACGACACATGCGGAGAAATCGCCACAGTAAATACAGACGGACTTCGTGTGAGAGAGACAGCAGATACAAACAGCAAGGCCATAGAGGTAGCTGACCAGGGCAAGACCTATCAGGTGGACCGCACAGCGCAGGCACAGGATGGCTGGATTGCAGTAGTCAGCAATTCACAGACAGGATATATCGCAGCAGATTATGCGACACGTTCCCTCAACACAAGAGTGGGTATCACAATTGAAGAGGAACAGGCTCAGATAGCTGCACAGAAAGAGGCTGAGAGAAAGGCCGCAGAAGAAAAGGCAGCAAAAGAAGCCGCAAAGGAATCAAAGAAAACAGAGACCACACAGGGCGAGGCGGTAAGTGCAGGAGCAGATGACCTGACACTGCTTGCAGCAATCATCGAGTGTGAGGCAGGCGGAGAGAGCTATGAATGTCAGCTCGCAGTAGGAGCGGCAGTCATCAACAGAGTAAAGAGCAGCTCATATCCAAACAGCATCTCAGGTGTTATTTACCAGAAGGGTCAGTTTGGACCGGCATCATCAGGAAAGCTTGCAAGAAAGCTTAGCGGACGCATTTCTTCTTCATGCTACAGTGCAGCACAGGAGGCAATGTCCGGAGTGGACAACACAGGAGGATGTACATCCTTCAATGACCACGGCTCAGGAATATCAATCGGAAATATGAAGTTCAGATAATATACAGCCGATATAAAGAAATAACAAAGAGGCTGCAAATCAACAAAGCTTGTTGGTTTGCAGCCTCTTTAATTATTTGTCCGGCGTGGTTTTACAGTCAGAGCGTCAATGCTTCAAACCTCTTGCAACATACCACAAAATAGAGTAAAATGACATCATTATAGCAATCTACAGATATAAATTATAGCAACCTGCATCTATAAACGATGCAAATAAAACCCAGGAGGCAAGAGCAATGCAGTTAAAGGGACGAAACTTTTTAAAACTTATGGATTACACTCCGGAAGAGATTACTTATCTGATTGACCTCTCACAGGAGCTGAAGGAAAAGAAGAAAAAAGGCATCAGACATGATGAACTCACAGGCAAGAATATAGCGCTGATTTTTGAAAAGACCAGTACCAGAACTCGCTGCTCTTTTGAGGTAGCGGCACATGACCTTGGAATGCATGTCACATACCTTGACCCGAGCGGTTCACAGATAGGTAAAAAGGAGAGCATCGCAGATACAGCGCGCGTGCTCGGCAGAATGTTTGACGGAATCGAGTACCGTGGATACGGACAGGAAATCGTGGAGGAGCTGGCTAAATACGCAGGCGTACCGGTATGGAACGGCCTGACAAATGAGTTCCACCCGACACAGATGATAGCAGATATGCTTACAATCCGTGAGCACCTCGGCAGACTCAAGGGCGTGAAATTTGTATACATGGGCGATGCAAGATACAACATGGGCAATTCACTCATGGTCACATGTGCAAAGCTTGGCATGGACTTCGTGGCATGCACAAACAAGAAATATTTCCCAAATGATGAGCTTGTAAAATACTGTAAGGACGTTGCAGAAACAACCGGCGCATCAATCACACTCACAGAGGATGTGGCAGAGGGCACAAAGGACGCAGATGTCATTTACACAGATGTGTGGGTATCAATGGGCGAGCCACAAGAGGTATGGGCAGAGCGAATTAACGACTTAAAGCCATATCAGGTAAATGCAAAAGCATTTGAAAATGCAAAGGATAGCGCAATCTTTATGCACTGTCTGCCTGCATTCCATGATTTAAAGACCACTATCGGCAAGCAGGTCTATGAGAAGTTTGGACTGAGCGAGCTTGAGGTGACAGACGAGGTATTTGAGTCAGAGCGCTCAGTGGTATTTGATGAGGCAGAGAACCGTATGCACTCAATCAAGGCAATCATGCGTGCAACACTTGCTGATTAGTACGGCAAGCAATGACCGCAACAAAAGATTGACGGAAAGCTAAGGAATAAAGTATGAAGGAAGAAATACTTAGGCTTCTACGCAGCGCTGACGGCTATATTTCAGGGCAGGAGCTATGCAACCGGTTCGGAGTATCGCGCACAGCCGTGTGGAAGGCCATAAACCAGCTAAAGGAAGCCGGATATGAGATAGAGGCACAACAGAATAAGGGCTACAGGCTCATGGCAGCGCCGGATCTGATGACAGAGGCGGAGATAAAAAGCCTAATGCACACAGAATGGGTGGCAAGGGAAGTGTTGTATTTTGATACAATAGACTCCACCAACACCAAGGCTCAGGAGCTTGCCGAAAAAGGCTATCAAAGCGGCACCTTAGTCGTAGCGGACAAGCAGGAGTCAGGCAAGGGGCGCCGCGGTCGCAGCTGGGTATCGCCGTCCGGCACAGGTATTTTCATGACACTTATGATAAAGCCTGATATCAATCCCAACAATGCATCCATGCTCACGCTTGTGGCAGCGCTTGCTGTCGCAAAGGCAATAACAAGCGTTACAGGCGAGGAAGCCCTGATAAAGTGGCCAAACGACATTGTGGTAAACGGCAAAAAGGTGTGCGGCATACTCACAGAGATGAATGCGCAGTTTGACTATATCAACCATATTGTTGTAGGTATCGGTATCAACGTGCATAATGAGAGCTTTCCGGAGGAAATCAGTCAGATGGCGAGCTCACTCATGATAGAAGCAGGTGGCAAAAGATTTCACCGTGCGCAGATAATCGCAGAGACCATGTCATACTTTGAGCAGTATTATGACACATTTTTAAAGACGCAGGACCTTTCAGCCCTCGTCAGGGAGTATGATGAGCTGTTGGTCAACAGGAACAAATCAGTAAGGGTACTGGATCCGAAGGAGCCGTTTGACGGAAAAGCGATGGGCATCACGCCTAAGGGCGAGCTGATCGTGGACACATGGGAGTCGCGCAAGCTGGTTTCAAGCGGAGAAGTATCAGTGAGAGGAATATACGGATATGTCTAAAGAGGTAGTACTTTGCGTGTCAAACGCATATCAGAAAAAATATTATCTGAACGAGAATTTTAACGGACTTCCACAGACTATAAGGGACGAGCTCAAAATCATGTGCGTCCTGTATACAGAGGATGTGGGAGGCATACTGGAGCTGGTGTTTGATGAGGACGGAAACCTCGATTTCAGAACATCCTGCAAGGAAAATGACTTTTTCTATGACGAGATAGGAAGCGTGTTAAAGATAAAGCAGTACCGCAACGAGCGAAGAGAGCTGCTCGAGTCGATAGAGACGTATTATCGCATAGTATTTTTGGGAGAAGGACTCGAGGAGGAATAACAGATGATTTTAGCACTGGACGTAGGAAATACAAACATAACATGCGGCGTGTTTGATGGTGACAGGATAAAAGCGAGCTTTAGAATTACAACTAAAATGCCACGTACATCGGATGAATACGGCATGCTTCTGAGCACTCTGCTTGAAAGAAATCAGGTGGGCATGGACGACATACATGATGCAATCATATGCTCCGTTGTACCGAATATCATGCATTCACTGCAGAATGGCCTAATAAAATACTTCAATATCAGGCCGATAATCGTGGAGGCGGGCATCAAAACAGGCATCCGTATCGCCACACCAAATCCGCAGCAAATTGGAGCAGACCGTATAGTAGACGCCGTAGCTGCATATGAATTATATGGAGGACCTGTTTTGGTCATAGATTTTGGCACAGCAACCACCTACGATATGGTCGATGAAAACGGTACCTTCATGGGAGGAATCACAGCACCGGGCATACGTATCTCAGCCAAGGCACTCTGGGAGGATGCGGCAAAGCTTCCTGAGATAGAGATTAAAAAGCCTGATAATATCCTCGGAAAGGACACTATCACCAGCATGCAGGCGGGACTTGTGTATGGACAGATAGGACAGACAGAGTATATCATCAACAAGGTAAAGGAAGAAACAGGCATGTACGATGCAAAGGTTGTAGTGACCGGCGGACTCGGCAGAATAATATCCAATGAGACAGAAAACGTGGATGTATACGATCCGGATCTGACATTAAAGGGCATAAACCTCGTGTATCGCAAGCAGAACCGCAAGGGAGTGAAGTAATAGTATGGATATTCATCAGATACGAAAGCTTCAGATAGGAAGTGTGACACTCCCAAACAACCTGATACTGGGACCTATGGCAGGCGTGACAGACCTGCCATTTCGCTTATTGTGCAAGGAGCAGGGAGCCGGCCTTTTATGTATGGAAATGGTCAGCGCCAAGGCAATTTTGTACAAAAACAAAAATACAGAGTCGCTTCTTTCGATAGATGAAAGAGAAAAGCCTGTTTCACTCCAGATGTTTGGCTCAGACCCGCAGATAATGGCTCAGATAGCAAAGCAGATAGAGGAAAGACCGTTTGACATACTGGATATCAACATGGGCTGTCCGGTGCCCAAAATCGTAAACAACGGTGAGGGCTCAGCGCTCATGAAAAATCCGATTCTTGCGGGTCAGATTATAGAGAGCATAGTAAAAGCGATAGATAAGCCGGTCACCGTAAAAATACGAAAGGGCTTCGATGATGAGCATGTCAACGCAGTAGAGCTGGCACATGTGGCTGAAGAAAGCGGCGCAAGCGCAGTCGCAGTGCATGGCAGGACCAGAGAGCAGTACTACTCCGGTAAAGCCGACTGGGACATCATAAGGCAGGTAAAAGAGGCTGTCTCAATACCGGTCATAGGAAACGGAGACCTGCTTTGCGCAGAGGATGTCATAAGAATGCAGGAGCAGACAGGCTGCGACGGCTTTATGATAGCCAGGGGAGCGCAGGGCAATCCATGGATTTTCTCACAGATACTGCATTACTTTGAGACCGGCGAGCATCAGGAAAAGCCATCCTTTGAGGAAGTACGCCGGATGATACTGCGCCATGCACGCATGATGATAGAGTTCAAGGGCGAGTACACGGGGATACACGAGATGAGAAAGCACACAGCGTGGTATACGGCAGGATATCCGCATTCATCAAGGCTGCGCGCGGCAGTGAATACGGTGGAGAGCTTAGAACAGCTTGAGGAGCTTTTGTATAAGGAAAAGCTTAAAAATTGAAATCGGTCAAATCCTTGACAGCGTGGGGATTTTCAATTATAATACACGCGTTAAAATAGGCTTTACGATTTAATAAAACAAACTTCCCACATTTAGGGTATTTTGGTTACCGGCCGAGCATACAGTTTATTCCTCAGAAAAATATGAAGTTAACCACGGGAGCGAATCGCGGATAGAGGGTTTTTCTTTGCTGCGGGGTTTCCGTTGCCGGGGGTTATGGAAACCCGTGGCAGTTCATATTTTTCTTCGGAATATACTGTATACTTTCCGGTAAATTAAGTCTTTGAAGTGGGAAGTTTCATTTTAGCAAATCAACATAATAAAATAAAAGAAAAGGAAGATAGAAGGGTAAGAATCATGGATAACAAGAAAAATATTCTGACATATGCAGGTCTTAAGAAGCTCGAGGATGAGCTTGAGCATTTAAAGGTTGTTAAGCGTAAAGAGGTTTCCCAGAAGATCAAGGAGGCTCGTGAGCAGGGTGATTTATCTGAGAATGCTGAGTATGATGCAGCTAAGGATGAGCAGCGCGATATCGAGGCTCGTATTGAGGAAATCGAGAAAATCCTTAAGAATGCAGAGGTTGTTGTTGAGGAGGAGGTTGACCTTGACAAGATTTCTATCGGATGTAAGATCCGCATCTTAGATTGTGAGTTTGATGAGGAGCTTGAGTACAAAATCGTTGGTTCAACAGAGGCAAACAGCTTAAAGGGCAAGATTTCAAACGAGTCACCTGTAGGTAAAGCTCTTCTTGGAAAGAAAGTCGGAGATACTGTAACTGTTGAGACTCAGGTAGGAGAGCTCACATACAAGGTACTCGAGATCCAGAGAGCAGAAGAGAACTAAAAGAGGTAAAAAATGGCAAATCAGAATAATAACAAGGGTGGACAGCAGCAGGACGTAAACCAGCTCCTTAAGGTCCGCCGTGAAAAATTACAGAATTTACAGGAAGCAGGAAAGGATCCCTTCCAGATTACAAAGTACAATGTCACTCATCACAGCAGCGATGTAAAGGAGCTTTACAATGCTCATGAGGCTGAGATTCTCGGTGACAGAAAGGCTCCGGATGTTGAGGGCTTGGATGACGCTGCAAAGAGAGAGGTAATCAACAACGATTACAACGAGAGAAGAGAAATCATGGATGCAAAGCCAATCGAGGTAAGCATCGCAGGACGTATGATGTTCAAGCGTGTCATGGGTAAGGCTTCTTTCTGCAATATTCAGGACTTAAAGGGCAATATCCAGGTATATGTGGCAAGGGACAATATCGGAGAAGACTCATACGCAGACTTCAAGAAGTCAGACATCGGTGATATCTACGGTGTAAAGGGCTTCGCCTTCAGAACAAAGACAGGCGAAATCTCAATCCATGCAGAGGAGATAACACTGCTTTCAAAATCACTCCAGATACTCCCGGAGAAGTTCCATGGACTGACAGACACAGACACCAGATATCGTCAGAGATATGTAGACCTTATCATGAATCAGGAGAGCAAAGAGGTATTTATCAAGCGCTCACAGATACTCAAGGAAATCCGTAACTTCCTTGCAGGCCGTGATTTCATGGAGGTTGAGACACCTATGCTTGTCTCAAACGCAGGTGGTGCCGCAGCAAGACCATTTGAGACACACTACAACGCATTGAACGAGGATGTAAAGCTTCGTATTTCCCTTGAGCTTTACTTAAAGAGACTCATCGTCGGAGGACTTGAGCGAGTATACGAGATCGGACGAGTTTTCCGTAACGAGGGCGTAGACACACGTCACAATCCTGAGTTCACACTTATGGAGCTTTATCAGGCATATACAGACTACGAGGGCATGATGGAGCTGACAGAGTCAATGTTCCGTTACCTCGCAGAGAAGGTATGCGGTTCGACAAAAATCTCATACAACGGCGTAGAAATCGACCTTGGAAAGCCATTCGCTCGAATGACAATGATAGACGCAATCAAGAAATACGCAGGCGTAGACTTCGACCAGGTACCTGATGATGCAGCCGCAAAGAAGCTTGCAGACGAGCATCATATCGAGTACGAGGAGCGCCACAAGAAGGGTGACATCGTAAACCTCTTCTTCGAGGAGTACTGTGAGAAGGAGCTTATCCAGCCAACCTTTATCATGGATCACCCAATCGAGATATCACCTCTCACCAAGAAGAAGCCAAGCGACCCTACAAAGGTAGAGCGTTTTGAGCTGTTCTGTAATACATGGGAGATGTGTAACGCATACTCAGAGCTCAACGACCCAATTGACCAGCGTGAGCGTTTCGCAGCACAGGATGCCAACGCAGCAGCAGGCGATGATGAGGCAGAGCACACTGATGAGGACTTCCTCAACGCACTTGAAATCGGTATGCCGCCAACAGGTGGAATCGGATACGGAATCGACCGTCTGGTAATGCTTCTGACAGATAGCCAGGCAATCAGGGACGTATTATTGTTCCCGACAATGAAGTCGTTGGACTCTGACAAGAAGGCTTCCAAGACTTACGAAGCAGCTCCGGCAGCGGCAGAAAAGGTCGCTGAGAAGATTGATTTCTCTAATGTAAAGATTGAACCTTTATTTGAGGAAGAAGTAGACTTCGATACATTCAGCAAGTCAGATTTCAGAGCTGTTAAGGTAAAAGAGTGCGTAGCAGTTCCTAAGTCAAAGAAATTATTACAGTTTACTTTAGATGACGGAACAGGCACAGACCGCACTATTTTAAGCGGAATCCACGCTTATTATGAGCCAGAAGAGCTTGTTGGAAAGACACTTATTGCCATCACAAATCTTCCACCTAGAAAGATGATGGGAATTGAATCTTGTGGTATGTTACTTTCAGCAGTAAACAATCTTAAGGATTCAGAGGATGAAGAACTTCATCTTCTTATGGTTGATGACCACATTCCGGCAGGTGCAAAGCTCTATTAAGATGATGTAAAGATGTACCGTTTTACCAAATAGACGGGACGTACTTCATTTGATAAAAAACTAAAAAAACAGCGATTTACATCAAACTTACATCAATTGATGCAGAAATCGGTGCAAGCAAGAAAAAATCGCATAATTAGTGCAATGAGTGGGCAATTCCAATCGGAGTTGCCCATTTTTAAAACAAACAGAAATACAAATCGAGATTTATAAAGGAGAATATTGATGAAACTATTTTTATGTTCGCACTTTTCAAGTG
>ERZ1034882.1071-NODE-1071-length-10628-cov-17.847063_pt1 | contig 10628 bp, 6 predicted proteins | sample MGYA00520606_ERZ1034882 | MGnify/ENA primary metagenome ERZ1034882 (study PRJEB33766, sample SAMN09781726) | gut metagenome | biome: gut microbiome | host: Homo sapiens | place: Madagascar | study: EMG produced TPA metagenomics assembly of the PRJNA485056 data...
GACTACTTACATGAGAATTAATTCACAGGAGAAAAATATGATTTTAAAAATAGGGTATAATATAAACGGACAAAAATTTTCTGACAATAAATATGGGCAAAATCTACAATCTAAACCAGCAGTTGCCCCCCCCCCCGAAATTCCAACCTAACTTGTCAAATAATGATAAATTATCAAATTTTAATTCAATTAGCTCTTTTATCCCTTTCACAGCTCAAAAAGGTGAAAAATCTGTCGGCAAATCTAAAATTGACAGTTTGATGTATAACACAAACACTCCTGCTAAAGTTTTAATAAAAAAATTAAAAGAAGAAGCAAAAGATAGTGGTTACAATGAAATCACGACAATGCACGTAATTAAACACGAATTAAAAGAATTGGATCAATACATTGAAGATTTGGATAATGGGAAAAAAGATTTTGACGAAGCGAAACAACCAACATATTCAATGTATTTGGGAGCAACAATTGACAATCTTGTATCTAAACCTGAATTACGAAAAGAAGTAAAACCTATTATAAAAAAATATATTAAAGAAGCTGACAAAATTTTACAAGATGAAAAACCGGAAAATGTAACTCCAAAAGAAGATATTAAGTTTTCATCAGACTTAACAGATGCAGTGCATTCATTTTTTAAAGAATCAGAAAAGAATGAAGTTGTTCCATATATTATTGCTTATGGGGCTTTATTAAGCCCTGATGATGTAACAAGTGATTTTGAAAAAGATTTTTCTGACGAAATCAACGATGCTGTTATGATTAATCACAAAAAAATGAATGAGAGAACTCCATTCAGTGAATATGAACCTAAAGCTCAAAATATTTTGAAAAACCTTTCATTAGGAACAAATATTTTCATAACATACGACCACACAAAAGATAATGTTAACAATTTCTTAGACACAATAAAAAAAGTTAATGACGAAAACAACTCAAGCACAGAAATTGTGGAACTAAACCGATATGCAAAAGCATCTTATTTTATGGAAAAGGTTAACCAGCTTGCGAAAAACAAATCAAAAAACTATATCGTCGCAATGCAACCGACATTAATTGTGGCAAACGATCTGGAGCAAGAAACTATTAAGAACGGAGTATTGCCAATGAGTGCCGAAATATGCGAAAAAATCAAAAATCCTCCATCTAATATTAAGTTCTTGTTATATGATGTAAAAGATAATTTTTATGGTCTTTCTAATTTACCTGTATTTTCTTCTTTTGAAGAAGCTGCAATACCAACATTAAGTACCGCTCAGATGATAAAATCTTTCAAAGAAAACCCGCTTTTGATGAAAGATATTCATAAAAATTTCACTAAAAAAGCAATAGAAAAAACTGTTGAAGCGTCTGCACAAATAGACGGAGTTTTTCCTGAAAAAACTCAAAGACTTATGAAAAAAATCGTAGCTTACAACATTAATAAAAAAGAAATTAATGACAAAGATGTTGCGCAATACGTAAAAGAAGTTCCAACTTTATTCAAGAAAAATACCGAAGAAACATCTGTTGAAGTTGTATTTGATACAGGCAAAAAGATGAAAGATTTTGTCGGTAAAACTGCAACTCAACAAGAAGCAAGTCTTATTGCAAAACAAATTAAATCAAATAAAATGGGAACAAAGGGAATTATTGTTTATTCACAAGATGGCTCTCCTGGTAGCGGCAGACGTTTTACTGCACAAGCAATTGCTGGTGAAGCAAGAGTTCCATATATTGAAGTAAACACAATGGACTTCGGAACAAAAGAAGTTGATCTTTTTGGTGGAGGCGCACTTTCTCCAGAAGCATCTATCAAAAAATTGTTCTCACTTGTAACAACTCAAGCAGAGGCAAACAAACATAAATCAGCAGTTTTATTTGTTGATAATTTTGAATATTTTTCTGTAGGTGAACAAGTTTCCCTTTACCACCAAAAAGCAATGGCTCAATTGTTAAGAGAAATGGACAAAGCGCAAAAAGCAGGTTTGAATATTCTCGTTGTCGGTTCAGTTTCAAATCCGAAATTAATCGGAGAAGCAACAATGAAGTCATTCAAATTTATTGACAGTATTGCCGTAACTTCTCCTGCATATAGTACAGAAGAACGTGCAGCCGTATTGAAAAATACTGCTAAAAGAGAAAAAATTAAACTTGCAGGAACACCTTTAGAACAGGAAAACACAATCAAATACGCAGCAGAAATCGCAAGTGGTTTTCCATTTATCTATCTACAAAATTTAGCTAAAAAAGCAGCTTCAGTAGCAGTAGAAAAAGGTCATAAAGGAATAAGCAAAGCTGATTTTACAGAGGCATATTTACAAATAACAACCGGTAGAGCCTCAACAAGAAAAATTAACGAACATGAAAAATTAATTGTAACCTCTCATGAATGCGGTCATGCAACAAACCTTCAAGTTATGAACAATGTTGCAAAAACTAGGGGTGAAAAATGGCATGTTCCAACAAAAGTGAATTTCATAACTCTTGACCCGAGAGGAATGTTCGGAGGAGCAGTATTCTCAGGTTATGATGCAAACAAACAAGTTTCATTTGAAACAATGTTTTCAGATATAGTTTACTCATTCGGCGGAAACTCTGCAGAACAAACATTTTACAATATGAACGGATCTTATGGTATAAGCTGTGATATGCAATCTGTAAGAGAAGATGCAGAAGGAATGGTCAAAGTCATGGGACTTGGAGCAAAAACAGGTAAAATGTCTATCGAGGATGGCGAAGATTTGTCAGATAAAACAAAAGAAATGATTGAAGATGACGAACGAGTAATCATTCATAACGGAAAAATTGTTTCTGATTTAATCACAGAAATTTATGCTGACTTCAACAAAGAATTTACCGAAAAATATGCTCACCGTGTAGGAACAGGTGAATGTATCATAAATGGCGATGATTTTAGACAGATGTTGAATGATTGGAAATCTCGTCAAACACCTGAAAAACAACATGAATTAGAATTGTGCGATGATATGATTTTGAAAATTATTGATTGCACTAAAAAAGGTGTCGAAGTTCAAAAAGAACAGAAATAAAAATGATGGCATTGCAAAAGAAACAAGCAAAACTGCAAGAAAAAATGAACCACAACAAACTCCTCAAGGTCAAAACGAACCTTTGAGAATTGGTGGTTAGGATAAAGATAAAGTTAAAACATAAAAAAGACCGAATTTGATTTTTCGGTCTTTTTTGTTTTTTATTTTAAATATTTGAATATGTAAAACAACTTTTTCTACCAAATTATTCTAAATCAAAATCCTTAAAAGATAAAACTGAATTATCTTGAGTATTATATACTTTAAATCCAGCATCTTTTACTTCTGTTGATCCTGTTTTTCTTTTATCAGTATAAACAATATATTCTCCATTATCCTTTTTAGTATATTCTGTATGAGAATATTCATCTCCACCAAAATAATCATTTGAACGGTCACGACCAGATACATTAGTATCCTGTCCTGTCAAATTTCCATTGTCGTCAAAATACAATATTTCACCTGCAATACTTCCTTGACTTACATCAAGTTTTCTTGCTTTTAAATGATTATTTCCATCATATTCATTTTCGAAATTTACAACTCCTTCTCTTTCAGAGCGCTCACCATACTTGTATTTTCTAGTAAATGATTTAATATTACCTTGTTCATCATATGAATAATCTCTTTTATCATAAGATTGCTTACCATTTAAATCCTTATCCATAATATAATCATCAGAAATTACTTTTCCATCTTTATCTACAGTTATCTCATTACGTGCAACCATCTCTGGGTTATTGTCAGGAATAACTACTTTGGCAGATTTTATATTTAATAATTTTCCAACATATTCTTTTACATATTGCCAAGGTTTTCCTATCAAACCTTTATCTGTAAATAATTTAGCTTCATCTTTATCAGCAAAATCATCAAAATCAACTACACCATTATTGTTTTTATCTCCTGAAAGTGTAAAAACAGAAGTGTTTTCCTTTTCTTTAGCAACTACATTTGAATTAGTTTGCGCTTGTGTGTTAGTTGTAATAGGTGAACCAATTTTCAATTCTGACATAAATAAATCTCCTCTCATTGTGTCTATATATACAAAGTATATATTCGCCAAACAATTGACACAGTGCGCCGCATAGCATAGCATAGCATAGAGGCATTATAACTGGGTTTGAGCCTATTTTAAATTCGTTTTTACATTTCTTAATAATTAAAAGAAGTTAAATTTTTATTTTTAATGAAAAATAGTTGAAAATCAGCACCCACCTTGTATCCTCCCTCAAAAGGGAGAAAAATTACTCCTTCCCTATTAAGGGAAGGTCTAGGGATGGGTGCTAACCCGTAAGGGAAAATAAGTTTCTTTGTTGTGCTAGAAAGCCTAACCTACAGTTATTAATGAAATAATTAGCAACCTAACTCCAATCCTTCCACCGCAAGCGGCCCCCCTGTCTTTGCAAGGAAGGTTTTAAACCCCTCACCCGCATTTCTTATGCTCATATTCATTCGCATAGATACACCCTCAGCACAAAGTACAGACAGGGTCACACGCATCGCACAGCTCTGCTTTCCCTTCGTCTCCCACAAAGGGCGAAGGGAAAGCAGGATTGGTTATATGAAAGAAAATAACTTTTCCGATACGGGCTTTTCACGTTTCACTTCTCACTTAAGTTGCGCCTTATTGCCTTTTCTGATACAGGCTTTGCCTCTAGTCGTCTAATCAAAATAAAAAGCGGATTTAGTTAAAATCCGCTATGTTTTGTATTCAATAAATAGAAGTTATATGAAAAGTTTATTTTTTGTATAAGCAAACTTCGCCGTTTTTAAGAGTTTTTTGAACATCAATTACTCTTTGGTTAGAACTTCCAACCCAAGGGAGTCTTACATCCTTCAACTCTTCAACGAACTCTCCGTCTGCTACTACATCAAGATATTTTACTCCAGGTTCGTTTTTAAATTCTTCCCACGAAAATCCTGAATATAACCAAACAGTCTTTGTAGGGAATTTTTCTTTTACTTCCTTAGCCAGTTCAAACACTTCTTTTCTATTTTGAGGATGAAGTGGGTCACCTCCACTGAAAGTAATTCCTGAAATATAATCTTTATCCAAAGATTCAAACAACTCTTGTCTTGCAGCTTCATCAAACGGGATTCCACCATTAATATCCCACGTAATTGGATTTTGGCAGTTTTTGCAATGATGAGTACAACCCGCAAGCCACAAAACAGATCTCAAACCTTCGCCATTAAGCATATCTTCTTTTGTTATATTGTGGTATCTCATTACATGCTCACTCTATCTTTAATTTCTTCCATTTTTGCTTGGTTCAAACGAGTATCACCTTTTACTCTTGAATAAGATAGGTAACCGTTCATTCTGTCAATTTTTGTCAAATTTCTGCTACCGCACTTAGGGCAAACATCCATATTCAATTCTTGGTGTCCGCAATCATCGCAGTAAGAAAGTGCTAGGTTAACACCTTCATAGAAACCTAAATCCATCGCACGGTTAACAAGAGTTTCAATAGCACCTGTGTTATAAGAAACAGGATACTTCACGTATTGAATTTTACCGCCGTTTAACAAATCCCAGAAACGTTTTTCCAAATCTTGTTTTTGAATAGGTGTAATATTTTCTGAAACGTGACAGTGGAAACTGTTTGAAACGTATCCTCTGTCAGATACATTTTTAACAATACCATATTTTTTTCTGAATTGTTTTACTTGCAAACCACAAAGGTTTTCTGCAGGAGTTCCATAAATAGCGTAAAGGTAGCCATCTTTTTCTTTGTATTCATCAACTTTTTTGTTAATGTATTCCATAACTTCTAAAGCAAATGCACCGTCTTCCGCCAATGATTTTCCATTATAAAGCTCTTGCAACTCGTTCAATGCAGTGATACCGAATGATGCTGTTGCTGATTTCAATACAGGTTTAATCTTGTCATGGATACCCAAATGACCACCCAAGAAACCTCCTTCGCAATATGCTAGAGGGTTTGTTGATGCTTTCATTTCACCCAAGTAATCATAAGTTCTGATATGAATTTTCCTGATTAATTCCATATAGTAATCAAGAACTTCATAGAAATTTTTGCTTTCTTTTTGAGCCTTTGCATAAATCAAAGGTAAGTGTAAGCTAATTGCACCAATGTTAAATCTACCAACAAAAATAGGTTGATCATTCTCATCGGCTTTATGAATACCGCCTCTTTCGTACCAAGGAGAAAGAAATGCTCTACAACCCATTGGAGAAACAACTTTTCCATATTGTTTATACATAGAAGCAACGTAACCTTCACCGGTCAATGACAACCAATCTGGATACATAGCTTTTTTGGAGCATTCAATACCTGCTCTATACACATCTTCTAATGGTTTACCTTCCCCGTGAAGATTTTTATCAAACAAGAATACGATTTTAGGGAATAAAACCGGTTTCTTACAAGATTTTTTACCTTGACCATCACGTCTTACATTAAGCATGATAATTGTTGCCATTTTTTCAAACTTAGATTGACCTAAACCGGCACTAACTGTAATAAACGGATAATCTCCTCTGCTTGAAGCAACTGTGTTAAATTTGTATTCCCAACCTTGAAAACCATCATGGAAATCTTTTTCAACATCTTTTGTTGCTTGAATTTCAGCTTGTTCAGGAGAAATTCCCATATCAATATATTTTGCATAGCTTTCATTGTATGTCTTTTGAGCGTAAGGAGCAAGAATTTTATCAACTTCAGGTAATGTAAAACCACCATATTGTTGGCTTGCGGCTGCCATTGTGATATCGCCGATTACATCAAATGCAACATTCAATGATTTTGGCTCATTGTACCACAAGTTACCCATTTCAAATCCGCCTTTTAAAACAGATGCAACATCAAATAAACAGCAGTTCATTGTGTCACGTCTTGCAGACATATCATGAATATAAATATAACCGTCATTAATTGCTTGAAGTTCTTCAACATTTAAGAAAAACTTTTTATATAGTTCTTTATTTAATTCATTAAAAATCAAAGAACGTTTTGTTGAAACAAGAGCAGAATCGGCATTAGAATTTTCTTTATCACCGATGTACATAATTTTCTGGCTTTCTTGATAAACTTTGTCAAGCATATGAACGAAATCCTTTTTATAGTTACGGTAATTTCTGTAGCTTCTTGCGATTTTAGGGCTTACATCTTCCAACGCACTTTCTACAATATCGTGCATTTGCGCAATGTTAACTTCTTTAGAGTTTAGATTTGCAAGTTCACTTTCAACATATTCAGCCAAATCACTAAAATCTTCATCAGAAAGTGATATCATAACTCTTCCGGCAGATTTTTTAACAGCATCAACAATCTTCTGGAAATTATAATCTTCCCTTGTTCCATCTTTTTTAATCACTACAACCTTGCTAGCTAAAGCATGATCTTTTACACTTCTCAACTCAGTTGGAACTGTTGTATTCGAAACTGATTTTTTAGATGTCAATGGTGTAAGATTTACAATCTTATTATTGTCCAAAATATTGTTTTGCATTTTTTCCAATCTCCTTCACTGCGAAATTTACCCCTGTAGGCTACCCCTACCCTGAAAAGTTTGACTACACAAGCTATTTCAAGATTTCTTAACCATTCATTTTTCCAAATCTCGTTTATTTATTCGTATTAATATAATACATCAGTTTTAGTTTACTTTGCAATAGATTGATAGGATTAGAAGGATTGATTTTTGGATTTATCTTTATTTGACAAGGTTACCCGAGTTTAAATTTCTTCATAATTCTTTTTAATTTGCGTTATATTTATTTTCATTATTTAATATAACTAAAAGGATTTATGATAAATAGCTTTAATAGCAAGGGGCATGCCAGTATATACTGTACGAAACGCTTACAATAAGCTAAGGGCATGCTTTTTTAAGAAAAATGGAGAGAAAATATGCAGATTACCCACAAACAAATTAACCCATGGATTGTCATGATACCGGTCATGATTTCTGTGTTTATGTACGCATTAGATGAAACAATTTCCAATGTAGCGCTACCATATATGGCAGGAAGTTTCTCTATAAGCCACAATGAGTCTACTTGGATTATCACAAGTTATTTGGTTGCAAGTGGTGTAATAATTCCCGCAGTTGATTTCTTTTCAAAACTTATGGGCAGAAAAGCATATTTTCTTTTAAGTATAACAATATTCACAATCGCATCTGTTTTATGCGGACTTTCAACATCCATGCCAATGATACTTTTTGCTCGTATATTGCAAGGTATTGGCGGTGGCGGAATTATGCCGATATCTCAGGCTATTATTTTTGAAATCTTTCCCAAAGAACAACGTTCTGCTGCAATGGCGGTATTTGGGTTGGGAGTTGTAATGGCTCCAATTATGGGACCTGCTCTCGGCGGTTGGTTGACAGAAACATGGTCATGGCCTTTTATATATTTCATCAATGTTCCTTTCGGAATTGCAGCTTTTCATTTAACAAAAAGCCTTGTATTTGACCCTGATTATGCTAAAAAACAGAAGAATGTATCAATGGATTATTCCGGATTTTTCTTTCTGTGTATTTGGCTTTTAACATTACAAATTGTTTTGGATAAAGGTAATGATGCAGATTGGTTCTCAGCGGCATGGATTTGTAAAGTCTTTGCAATATCTATGATGGCAATGCTTGCGTTTTTCTCAATTCAAATCAAAAAGAAAAAGCCACTTATTGATTTATCAATTATGAAAGACGGAAACTTTTTCTTCGGAACAATAGTTCTTATGGTATTAATGGGCGTAATGATGGCATCAGCAGCAATTCTTCCATCTATGTTACAAAGATTGATGGGCTACACTTCATTCTTAAGTGGTATTTCAATGGTGCCAAGAGGTGGCGGATGCTTTTTAGCAACAATACTTTGCGGAGTTTTAACCCCCAAAATCGGAACAAAACCTCTTATTATAGCAGGTTTAATAATTCTTGGTATCGGCGGATTAATGTTTGGAGAAATCAATACCAATATTGCCCTCGTTGATATTGCCCTACCAAACTTTGTATTCGGCTTGGGAATGATTATGGCGATGGTTCCGATGATGAATTTGTCATGCAGTACATTAACAAATGACGAACAAACTAATGCAGCAGGTGTTCAAAACCTTCTTAAAAACATTGGGGCGGCTATCGGAACATCTGTTGCAACAACAATGATTGCAAGATTTTCACAGGTTCATCAAATGATGATGGTAGGACATTTGAATTTTGCAAATGATCCATTTGTTCAAAAAATTGGAGCAATGGCTTCAAGTTTTGCAACAAGCACAGATTTGGCAAGCGCAACTCACATGGCAGAAAATATGGTTTATAACCAGCTTTTGCAGCAATCTAGTTTATGGGGTTATGTAGAAACATTTAGATATTTTGGGGTTGCGGCATTTGTAATTATTCCGTTAGTATTATTAATCAGAACCAAACAGGCTAAAACTGAATAATAAATTTACCCCCAACTGTGGAATACAAAACAATTTATCCTTCTTTAAAATGGGTTTAACACCTAAAAAGGAGGGCTAAATGTTTTATAACGTACTAAAATTAAAAGATCTCGGCAAAACAGACAAATCTTTTGAAAAAGAAATTTTGATGGAGCATGATGATAGCTGCTTATCAATCGTTTCCATCAAAAAAGATGAAATCATTGACACACATACATCAAAATGTAATACAGCAGTAATTGTAATTGATGGCGAAATTGAACTTCATTTTGATGCAGAAAAATTCAAAATTGAAAAAGGCGAAATGCTTATGTTTAAAAAAGAAGAACAACATAAAGTTGTTGCACAAAAAGACAGTCGATTTTTATTAATAAAAATTTAAACCTAAACGAAATCATTGTAAGGGGCTTAATAGCCCCTATTTCATTTTATATAGCAAAATTTTATTTTTACAGATTTTGAAATAAATATGAAAAATATAGTTAATTCCACAGTTAAATTTTCATATAATATTTCAAAAGGTTCTATCAAAAACAGGCAAAAACTAATTTCTAAATACAACAAACAGATATTTAGTAGGTTGGAACAAAATCTTAAAGATAATTATATCTCTGTTGCAGATGCTCAAAAAGCTATTGATGAAGTTTTGCCAGAAAAAAAAGTTATACAAATAAGACCTATATCTTCAAAAAATAAAAAAGAAGATGTTGGAAATTCTGACTTTCTATACGGCAAAAATTGGAATATAGTAGGACAAACCATTGACATCCCTATAAAAAATAATAAAATTTCTATAAAAAATTTAAGTATATTTATGCATGAATTGACGCATGTTATAAACACATTATTAAATCCAAAAACAACTGCACGAGTAAACGGAATGTATTTAAGACGTACATATACAGAAAATTTGAGTAACATAATTGATAAGAAGTTATACAATTACGAAAATATTGAAGAAACTATCCCTTTTATATCAAATAAAAGATATAAAAAAGCAAAAAAAGAAATTTTACAAACAAGAGAAAACGAATTATTAAAATTTTTAAAAGGCTATTCGGTAAAAGATAAAATAGATTATATTCAAGAAATGAGAAATACTCTTATTGAAGAAAGAACAGCTTACACTGAAGAAGAAAAATATGCCTGGATACTTACTAAAAAACATAAAATACAT
>ERZ1034882.1073-NODE-1073-length-10616-cov-4.205473_pt1 | contig 10616 bp, 10 predicted proteins | sample MGYA00520606_ERZ1034882 | MGnify/ENA primary metagenome ERZ1034882 (study PRJEB33766, sample SAMN09781726) | gut metagenome | biome: gut microbiome | host: Homo sapiens | place: Madagascar | study: EMG produced TPA metagenomics assembly of the PRJNA485056 data...
TATTAATAGTTTTAAAAAAATGATGGAAGAAAAGAAAATGTATGATCAGTCGTTGTCAGATATAGAGTTTATATGTTTAGCGCAACATTACGGAGTAAGAACAAAGCTTTTGGATTGGACGACAGACGCTGTTGTGGCATTGTTTTTTGCGATAGATGGTAGACAGCCAGGTACATCTGCGGGATTCTATATTCTCGATCCTGTTGAATTGAATTATACTTTGGGGGATGAGAGAGTTATATACAATATAGATAATGTCCCAGATTCTGGAGAATTTCCATATGCTTTTTACGGTCCTCAAAAAGATATGCGAATGTGTAGGCAGTCTGGAAATTTTACTATTCATGGCGAGATGGTTTGGCCGATAGACTATATTCCAATTGCAAATAATTTTTTGAAGCGAATAGAAATTCCAGATTCGGTTTGTTCCGAATTGATCGACATTCTTAATGGTTTAGGGATTACGAAAAAGTCCATCTATGTCATGGATGATGAAAAAGATAGGATTGCATGCGAAGCATGTAAAGTATCAGAGGAATCTTTTGAACGTCACATGGAAAAACGGAAGCAAGAATGGGAAAAAGCTTCAGTAAAAGGAATAGAGCGACATGTGTACTTTTAACATTTAATAGAAGATATGCCTTATTACATAAAATGTACCATGAAAAGTTTTTTAAAGTATATGAAAACGGGCGGCCATAATCATGATAACCGCCCGTAAATTCACATTTATGCAATACTAGTTAAATAATCCAGATAGTTTTGATTCATTGAAAGAAGGCCCAGTATCTAAAGTCCCATCAAATAGTGCGGCATAAACTTTTTTGTCTGCACGAAGTTGGTATTTTTCCAATGGATTAATAATAGAGGCGCCATTCTTTGTTTTTCTTACAAAACAGATTTCATCATTGCGGAGCATTTCCGATGCTAGAAGCCTTGACTCATGGGATGTAATAATCAATTGTGTGTTTCGTTTTTTGGCCATGGACAAGAATAATTCAATAATCTTTACTGTCATTGATGGATGTAAGCACCTATCAATTTCATCAATGACAAACACTCGGTTGTCTGATATTTTAAATAAAATTTCTATTAAGTCTAACAGTCTAGCGGTACCATCAGATTCTTCATTAAGATCAAAAAAAATATTTTTGTTTTCATGGCTGAATTCAATAGTGGTAATAGTTATTTTACCACTAGCGTCTATTTCGAATGTATAGAATTCCTTATATGATCTAACCATTATTCGCGGACAATCATCTATGTTAGGCTGCGTATGTATGTTTGCTTTCTCTAAGTCTGTAACAATTCTATCATAAAGCTCATCAGGTATTTTATTTTTTATAACTTCTACAGGTACTTCCACAATTTTCAATTCGCTAATACCTGTACCAAGAGCGTTTAATAGCTCAGCAATTTCGTCTAAGTTTGTATCTGTGAAATATGGATATCCAGTGAGTATACTATCAGGAAAACTAATATTTAGTTTATTTGTAAACCATCCAAATATATCTCGCAAGATTTGCAATTCGGGGAAATCTGAAAACATTTTTCCCTTATTTTGATTAATGATTGATAGGAACAGAATTTCTTGAGCATTAATACTATCTTCACCATAGTTATTTAGTTTGGCAATTGCATCAGGAGTTTTGAAATAGTGTCCTACGCTAAACAATTCTGTAGTAGTATCTCGATTAAACAATATCTTTGTAGAAGAAGAACTTATCTTCTCATATAGGTATTCTTTCAAAATGGTGCCTGTTGAAAGGATAATTGAAAACCCATATACAAAAATTTTTGAGTCACAAAGAATTTCAATTTCAAATTCAGAAGGTGCAGCTTTTTTTTCAGGATCTAATCTAAAAAATTTATTTGAAAAACCGCGAGGTAAACCATCAATTATCATTCGTTGAACAAATTGAAATGCGTAAATAAGGTTGGATTTTCCAGAAGCATTTGCCCCGAGTATGACTTCACATTTTGTGAGTTTTACTTTCTTGTTGCTATAAACTCGATCAATATTTTTTCGAGCTTTTCCAGCTATCATTGAAAAGGTTTCTCTTTCAGCAAATGACAAAAAATTAGAAACTGAAAATTGAATTAACATAGTCATATCTCCCTTTTTTGGTGCACTATAATAGGATAACTTTAAAAAACGATTTTGTCAATCAAATGTTTTGCTTTATAATAAATAATGCCAAAAGCAAACGAGATAAAACGATTTTTTCGATAAATCATTGACATTTTACGTGAAGAGTGATAATGTATGCACAAGAGGTAGCACTCAAAGAGACGGAGTGCTGTCAAAATAACAGAAAGAGGGGTATTTATGTGAAGAATATACCTGAACGTCAAAAAGACATCCTGTCCATTATTTCTAGCCTTGATATATCGCCGACAATGTACAGGAATGCTGTTGAAAAGTATAAGGCAATAACAAAGTTTCTTGGTGATTGTGGAATCGAAGCTGACATGTATCCACAAGGATCTTTTGCGTTTGGAACTGTAGTCCGTCCAAATGCAAAAGATTCATCTGCAAATTATGATCTTGATTTTATTTGTCAAGTTTGTGGTTGCCGGGCAGACTATACTCCAAGCGAACTTCGACAAAGAATTGAAGATGCGCTCAGTTCTAGTGGAATCTACGGGGGAAAACTAATTATATATAAAGAGTGTTTCACAATTGAATATGCTGATATCAATGGCGTTGGTTTTACCATTGATATTGTACCTGCTACAGACGAAACTAATGATAATAAAAGTCGTCTGATGAAGAAAAGTTTGGAACCAGAACTGATTGGAACAGCAATTGCGATTCCAAAGCATAATGGAGAACATAATTATTCTTGGTTAACCAACAATCCCAAAGGGCTGCGCACGTGGTTTGATAATATCAATGAACCCTTTTTGGCTACATCCAGGGAAACTTACCGTGAATATCTATTGGAAAACAACAGGACGCTTTTTTCATCAGTTGAGGAAATTCCACATGAATTGGATCGTTCAGCTCTCCAACGGGTTATTCAGATTTTGAAACATCACAGAGATGTGTATTACGCCAAACTTAATGATGGTGACGATATTAAACCTATTTCTGCTATTATCAATGTGGTCACGACTCAAATCGCTTCGCAGTATACCGCAAATTGTTCTGTCTTTGAGTTGCTAGAATATGTACTTAACGAGCTCAACATTTATGCACAGCAGGAAAGACTTACGTTTAAGGAATTTATGCAAATGTACAGTGAGCGTACTGTTTTTTCTAGACCAGATGGGAAATGGTACATATCAAACCCTGCTAATCCTGAGGATAATTTAGCTGATAAGTGGAATCAAGACGCAAGAATCCCAAGTTACTTTTTTCGTTGGGTCAAAGCTGTTAAATCTGATCTAATTGAATCCTTACAACTGGAAAATGAACAGCAATTTAGAGCAGCAATCGAAAATGGTTTTGGAAGTATTCCGGTATCGTCTGTTTGGGATAAAAAGTATTGCGGTATCACTCCTCCAAAATCCATTGTTTTACAGGGCGCCGCTAAGCCTTATCGAAGCCTATGATTTTTTCTAAAGAATCGGCGGTGCAGCAGATCAATCATCTACTGCACCTATACAATGGGCTTAGTATCGAAAGTATGCATGATACGGAAATAGTTCTTTCTGGTTATTTTTGGGTTAATCGTGTTGCACGAGACTACCAACTCTGTAAAGAATATCAGGTTAGAATTGTTATTCCCTTATACTCCGACGAACTACCATATGTGATTGATATTGGCAATCACATTGATGAAAGTTATCCTCACCGCTATACGGATGGACGGTTATGCCTTGAAACAGACGCTGCAATTCGTATGCGTTTTCTTGAGGGGTTCAATTTAGAAATATGGATACGTGATTTTGTTGAACCATACTATTTCTCTTATGAATATTATCAGCGATACGGATTATTTCCATTTGGAGAACGTGCACACTACATAGAAGGAATTTACCAAACATATGGGGAAATTTTCAAGGAACCTGAGTACGAAAAAGTACTTTTGTTAATGAAATTCATCCGATACGGTCAATATAGAGGACATCTTCCGTGTCCATGTGGATCGGGGAAGAAATTGCGATCATGCCATGGAAAATATGTAAAAGATTTTTTTACGAATAATAGTATGAAAATAATAATCGAAAAGGATTATGATTTTATCAAGGAGGAGTTTGTTGCATATGATGAGCAGCGTAGAAATACAAAAGCGTCAAAATGAAATAAAGTTCTTAAAAGTTCAATATGCAGCCCGCGTATGTTTTAATTTAGCTGAAACATATAATCACTTTGCATGGTTTGCATGTATTGTTTCAGCGTTTTCTATATTTATGCCAAATACCTGGCATGAGTACATTCTTAATGGAGTCCCATTTGCTTTTGATTTTGCTGCAATGATATTCTATGTAGTGGCAAGCAGAAATGTTGGTTGGGGAGCATGCCTAAGAAAATATTTTGATGCATATGTACTAGAGATTAATTCCAACCAGTTTTTAAAGTCAGAAGAACAGCGCCTATGTGAAAAATCAGAAACTATATTTGCTAAAGATTTAAAGAACAGCGTGATGCAAATTCGCAATACAGGACACGACAATCCACCAGGGGTTAGAGATTGGTACGAGTTTTCAAAACCGTTAAATGGTGTTGATGCTCAGTTTGAATGCCAAAAGCAAAATATATGGTGGAATAAAAAATTGAGTCAACGTAGAATACCTATGACATTTTTGGCAGGTGTATGCGTCGCTATAGTATTTGTTATCTTGATGCATACAATGAATCGTAGTGTACTAAATACCATTCTTTGTTCGGGAGGAATTGTCCTTAAAATAATTGAAAGGCTATTCGAAAACTATAAATATGCACGAGTGTCAATGCAAATAGATGGCTCAAAAAAAACCATAGAAGTTAAGCCTGAAATAGAATATATAAAGCAGTTGCAATTACTCATTGATGAAAGGCGTGGGATAAATGTTCTTGAATCAAACTTTTGGCATAAGAAAATTGCAGCAATGTTATCGAGGCTTTATAGTAAATCGTCATGATAAACAATAGCGGCAATATTATTTATTTTCCCAAGGCGGAGTCTATTTAAAGTATGTGGCTCCAGAGGAAAAAAGATATTGATATTCGCGGCTGTATATATGGCTGAACTTATAATGTGGACAGATTGAAACCCGTCAACGTTGGAAGAAGATATGAACGATGCGGGATTTTTTTCTTACAATTGTAGCCCATTCCCTTTTCGTGGTCATTAATCTTTATTGTGACGGTGCATTTTTTGCTTGTGAGGATGGAACTGTATGAATAGTATTTTGTTACCATAACGAATGTATTGGCTGGAGAATAAATGAATCACACTGGTGCAGTAAAAGCACTATGTAGCAAAAGGAATGGCAATGTTAAAATTTCAGGCAATGAATAGGAGGTTATTACATGAGATATTATTCAAGAGAGGATTATACTTACAGATGGGTTTTATATGTATTGATTGCAATATTGTCTACAATAATTTTAATTAATATATGGGTAGCGATATGGCAGTGGCGATTAGAAGAGAATTATACCATGAAATATGAACAAATTGAAATGGTAGAGAATGCATATATAGAAAAATACTATTTATCCGATAATGCTATTATGCCTTTTCTTACTGAACTCAAGGAAATAAATAATGAAATATGCGTGATAGTCATAAAAAATTATGTTGCCCGTGTGGGGGAATTTTTTTCAATGGGATTAAGCTTAGCGCTAATTGCGCTTGCAAGGTATATATTTAAATATAATCGAGAAAGATCAAAATGCCATTCAAGCGAAATAGCAGATATCATTTTTTGTATTGAGATAGGAGTAAGTATAATTATTTGTATTATAAATATATATGACACCACTGATACACTTGGACAATATCAACAACTCTATGGAGTGATCGGTAAACTATATAATGAATTAGGTGAATTAATGAATGAACCTTATATTATTTGGTGAAAGATAATTAACTAGAAGCGTAGACTCATGCAGAAGATAGCGAACAACAACTTGACGGATTTTTGAGAATTCTCTCATTAGAGTAAGCCATAGTAATCATGATTATGTTGACTTCATACCAAAAGTTGTGAGATAACCTTACTATGTTCTTTAGCAAGTCTAATATTTGTGTTGAAACCAAAAACCTTACCGCCCATTATATCATTGCGCGTGTCCTTAACGGCAGGTTTTTTTCAATACATATTCGAAAAAGCGATCAACCAATTATCTTAGTAAAAGAAAATAGGCGATTATCACTAAGATAACCGCCTGCAAAAATTACGTTTCGGATTGAATTCTGAGAATTTCTTCGGTAGCGTAGCCGGTCGCAGCTGCGATCCTCTCGACAGTCATGCCGTATTTCAACATACGAGGGATAACATGTGTACGCACTTCTTCATGACTTTCGTTGAGACCTTTTTTGAAACCTTCATTGAAACCCTCTTTATATCCTTTATCATAAGCAACATCGACTTTCAATTCTAAAACTTTACCACCCATAATGCCACCAATCCTATATTTTCGACTGGACTTTGAGGATTTCCTCAGTAGAGTATCCAGTAGCAACTGAGACTTCATTGACAGACATACCAAATTTTAGGAGACGAGAAATGACCTCATCGCGCCCTTCTTCGCGCCCTTTATCATGAGCAACATCGACTTTCAATTCTAAAACTTTACCGCCCATAATGCCACCAATCCTACATTTTTGACTGGATTTTGAGGATTTCCTCAGTAGAGTATCCAGTAGCAACCGAGACTTCATTGACGGACATACCAAATTTTAAAAGACGAGAAATAACTTCATCGCGTCCTTTTTCAAGCCCTTCTTCAAGCCCTTCTTTATGTCCTTTATCATGAGCAACATCGACTTTCAATTCTAAAACTTTACCACCCATAATATCACCGATCCTTTCTTTAACGACAGGTTTTTTACGCAACACATAATTGGAAATGCGCTCAATCAATTCGAGTAGTCGCGCATAAATATCAGATTCTGCATCAGATGATAATTCCTGCTCCAACTGTAATCGGAGAGAGTTATATTCGGCCACTAATGCATTTAGCTTTGAGGAATTTTCCTCGATGTTGTTAAGATCCTTCTCGTACCGTAAGATGTAAAACGGCAGGAAGAATAAAAGCCGTTTGCGGAAAATCTCATCCCGCGTATAATTTTGTACCTTGACAGTCGGAATCTGATAGTAGAAAGCCTGGTCATCCGGTAATAATATCTTTGCCTTTAAAGTGTCTGGTGTGTTTGCGTTGTGTCGCAAATACAGGACACAGGAATGAGGGAATTGAATCTCATACATATGATCCGGATTTATGGATGCGTCCTCAAGCGCAATAGCAAAATCATATTCGATCATCCGTATGCACATATTTCCACCGGATTTGCTCTCACACTCTATGTGATAGAGCTTGCCGCCAATTTCAAGGTACGAGTCTGTGATGATTTCACCAGATTTTGTGTGATGCTCATTGCGATGCTGAACAATCATTTCCTTGTCAGAGTACGAAGTATGGAAAACTTCATTGATAACAGGGATGACCAGCTGCGGCATTTTTTCAAGCATCGTCCGAAATACGTCGTCAAAAATAGTATTGTCGTTACTCATATAGTATTCCTTTCTAATATGTATTATAGCAAATTTTTTTTTAAATGAAAAGTTCTGCTGGCAGAGTTATGCCAGATTATGCAAAAAAAGGACATTGCATGTATCGTATACACCGGATCGATATAGCATGGTAAGGTGTATATGACGGTTGGCATTGGCAGCTTCCTGACATGCGGCGCGGAGATCTTTAAACTTATCACCGAGCTTTTGGGAAATATCAGACGTAATAACAATATTACGCTGTTTTCCTTCGGCATCCAGCGCCAATAACTTATAATGTGCTCCATCATAACAAATAGGTGTCTGTGTGTCTATTTCCACCTTTTCACAGGATTTCATGTTGTATGTGATGCTGTGTTCCTGCGTGACCGGGGCAGTAGGAGTGTTAGAAGTAGCGTCTGCTTTTTTTGATTTCTCTTTTTTAGAAGCAGCAGAACGGTTTTCAGAATCCGTTGCGTCTTTGTTTGAAGAAGCAGCGGATTTCTTTTTTTTGACCGGCTCCTTAGCTGTGCTGCCTGTATTAGCAGAACCAGCACCATCCGGCATGTTTGATGCAGGGGCAAAGGTGCTACCATCATCAAAGAGCACACCTTGATCGGGACTGTGATAGGAGCTCGACTCGGTCAGAATGGTTGTTGCCAGCTTTTTAAAATGTTCCAGGCATGTGCGCTTATAGTATTTAGCGGTTATGCGGAGCCAGTCGTATGACACTGGTATAAAGGCCCGCAACGTGTCTCCTGTCTGTGCGCCGTTCTCCTTGTGCTTCCCGCTGCCGTTTATGGCAATCATGTTTTCTTTGGTGGAAACACAAAAGCCAACCATATATGATCCGTTTTCTCCGGTAACTACTTTGTAAGCTTCCGGATATTTTTTCCCAGCGGCATTTTCTTCCTGGAGCTTGCGCAGCATGCGGAATGAACTTACATCATCCATCCACAAATCAAAAATGTCAAGGTCAACGTATACGTTGAAACTTTGCTTTCCGGAAGAGCCTTTTGCGACAAAGCTAAAAATGACTTTATCAATAGCATATGCCGGCTTGATCTTTACGAACCAGCCATTAAGGGTAAATGCTGCATTTATGCAGCCCTCCTCGGCATAACGCTGCCGGATGCTCCGGGACTCTGTGGGTGCATTGGAATGTTTCGATTCGTTTGTACTCATGATATTCCTCCTTTAGATTTTTTTGTTACATCGCAGGTTAGGCTTGTTTATTAAATTTTTAATTAGATGGTCGGGATATTTCCCCACGAAGTGGCATACTGCAAACGCAGGATATTACTAGCAATGTTACTTCCTGTGGGACCGAAGTGATTTATGGAGTATGCAGATTTTCTGGCACTTAGCTTAGAGAACACAATAAATTAGTCCTCTATAAAATTTTGATGTGAGAGAAATCTTATTTGGATATCTCCGAATAGAGTTGAGGTTTTAATTTCGGCTCTAATCTAATGTCACAGTAATTCATCTTTGATTCTGTTAAAGTGGAATCTTTGATAATGAATTCTGCAGCATCAGGATTGTTTGCCATTTCGCGTAGGAATAATTTTGCATCAAAAACAGGTTTTACATATCTTTGATACAGGTTTGGTGCGGATTTCTTTAAGTTTTCAGCATCTACCGTCATACGAGTGTGTTCGCTTTTGTCCTTGACTCGGATACGCACATTGGATGTGGCGGAATAATCGACAATCGCTTCTGATGCATCACCTAACACCGGAAATATATCTTTTGCAAGAATATCATTGCGCTGCTTACGCAGATCATCAGATAAGGACGAATATGTTTTAAGTCCATTATTGATCGATGATAGGGTAGATACTATGTGCCTGTACTGCCGATCAAGTTTTACTGGTGGTACGTCCGGTTTGTGATTTCCCATTTTCCGACGCCAGAATACAAACAGTCGATCTATGTTCTGACCGTCCGGTTCCGGTGAAATATGCTTATCTACACAATCAATAAAATCCTTTGCTACGTCAAGCAGAAGTTTTTCAACCGCAAAATCTCTCTCAACATAGATATAACAGCTTTCTGACAGGGACAGTCCCCATTTTGCACAGATATATGCATACGGCATATTCATGCATAACATATACCAGCAGATCTGCAGGTAATATTTTAAAGGGACGATCCTTTTAACCCATAATTTGTAGTCTTCGCTGTTTTTATTACAAGTCTTGCATTCAAGGATGCCTGTTATGCCGTTTATTTGAACAAGACCATCTAAATCGCATAGGACATATGGATATAATAACGCTCCATATTTATCCCGGATGCCGCACTGATACATATGGCAGTCATTTATGACCTTAACAATATCAAGGGGATGATCGTCACAGTAACGTTTTTTGAAAATTGAGCGAATAGATGGTTCTTCATTATGCCCGCACCAGAATAGATCGGTGTCTTTTTTCTCCGCAAGCGGCAGTTTTTTTTCGATTTTTTCATAGTATAATTCCATTTTGCATTTATAATTACTGCCGTGCTGACCATCATACAGATGGAGACTTTTAGAAAGAGCTGATCCATCAAAGAGCGCTGCAATATCGCTGCCACCCAAGGTGTGTTTAATGTAGCGAGCATCATCAGGATGTCTGTGATATGGACCGTGTTTACGCCATCTGAGCCATTCCAATTCATTTAGTGTGTATTGCCGGTTCTCTTCGTCATACTCGTAAAACGGCTTAAATTCCTCCGGCAGTGCACAATATTCATCCTCAAACATGCCAGCAATTTTAAAATGCTGTATGGGAGTTGCTCCAGGCAAAACGAGTGTTTTTAAATCCGTGCTTGTTGGTAGCATGAAATACCTCCTTTTTTACAGGTTAATGATCTGATATCCGAAAGATTTGAGCGCCTTTTTCCGCTTGAGGCTTGTAGGCGTAGGCATTCCGAATATATCGACATAAAGTGCGGGATAGACTGTTTCTGCTGTCCCAAAT
>ERZ1034882.1079-NODE-1079-length-10590-cov-5.108495_pt1 | contig 10590 bp, 7 predicted proteins | sample MGYA00520606_ERZ1034882 | MGnify/ENA primary metagenome ERZ1034882 (study PRJEB33766, sample SAMN09781726) | gut metagenome | biome: gut microbiome | host: Homo sapiens | place: Madagascar | study: EMG produced TPA metagenomics assembly of the PRJNA485056 data...
GTGCCCGCCAAGGCACCAAAAATAGCAAACGGCACCGCCAACAACACAGCCACGGGCAGACTCCATTTTTCGTACTGGGCAGCCAAAATCAGGAACACTACCAACATACCCAGCATCAAGGCCGTGGCAGAGGAACTGCCCGAAATGGTTTCCTGGTAAGTAGTACCCGTCCAGGCGAGCGTAAAGTTGGAATCTAACACCTCTTTGGCGGTTTCTTCCATAGCACGAATAGCATCACCGGAACTATAACCCGCAGCCGGATTCGCCATTACTTTGGCCGCCGGGAACACGTTAAAGCGTTCCACCATATCGGCACCCAACGAAGGAGTAAGCGTGATAAGCGCCGAAAGCGGCACCATCGCACCCGAGTTGGAACGCACATACACTTCCGCAATTTGTTCGGGGCGGGCGCGGTATGAACCTTCGGCCTGCATCATTACCTTAAAACTGCGGCCCGAATAGGTAAAATCATTTACATACGTTGTACCGAACGTGCCCTGTAAAGTGGCGTACAAGGACGAAAGCGGCACGCCCATTGCCTGCGCTTTGATTTCGTCCACCGTCATAGAATACTGAGGCACGGCGGCAGAGAAAGTGGTGCTGACACTGGAAAGTTCAGGCCGTTTTTGTGCGGCGGCAATAAACTTTTGGGTTTGGGCTTCCAGGTCCCGGCTGTCGCCGGAGCCACGGTTTTGGATATACCCTTCCAAACCGCCCGTGGTGCTCATACCCATAATGGGCGGCGGGTTGAACGGCATTACTATCGCACCCGGAATTGTATTTTTGGCCTGCATATAAAGTGCCCCTACAAGCCCCGCAGAGGACAACGCCTTGGTTTTGCGTTCTTCCCACGGTTTTAATTTGATAAACGAAGCAATACCGCTGCTTTTCATTGTGCTGCTTAACATATCAAAACCCGCAAAGGTCAGTTCGTCAGATACGCTGGGTTGGGCCAAAATTAATTTTTCCAATTCGCCGGCAACCTTATCACTGCTAGCCAAAGAGGAGGCCGGGTCCAACTGCGTAGAAACCATAATCATACCTTGGTCTTCGTCGGGCAACAAACTGCTGGGAACGATTTTAAACATCCCCCACGCGGCCAAGAAGAAGAGTGCAACCACTACCGCAGAGACCGATAAGCGGCGGATAAAATAGGCAACCCAAGTGCCGTATTTTTTGGTTAATTTGCCAAAGAATTGGTCAAACTTATAGAAAAATCCGCTCGTAGGCTTTTCTTGCTTTTTAAGCAAAAGGGCACATAAAGCAGGCGTCAGGGTCAGCGCGACCAAGCCGGAAATAACGACGGACACGGCAATCGTAATAGCGAACTGCTGGTACATCACACCCGTCAAGCCACCCATAAATGCTACCGGCACAAACACGGAGCACAGTACGAGTACAATCGCCACCACCGGGCCGGATACTTCGTCCATAGCCTTAATGGTGGCCTCCTTAACAGGCAGGTCGTCCTCGTCCATAATACGTTCCACGTTTTCAATTACCACGATAGCATCGTCCACCACCATACCGATAGCAAGCACAAGGCCGAAAAGCGTAAGCGTATTAATGGAGAAACCAAAAAGTTTCATCCCGGCAAACGCACCGATAATGGACACCGGCACCGCCAAACACGGAATCAATGTGGCGCGCCAGTCCTTTAAGAACAAATAAACCACCAAAAACACCAAAATCATCGCTTCAATTAAGGTATGGATTACTTCTTTAATAGATGCTTTTACGAACAAGGTGGTATCGTAAGCAACTTTGTATTCCATATCCAAATCGGGCGGGAAGTTGGCGGCCAATTCCTGCATACGTTTTTCAACGGCTTGCGCGGTGGCTACGGCGTTGGCTCCCGGGGAGAGATACACCCCAATCGGCACTGCCGGTTTACCGTTGTAGTTACCGCTAAATTCATATGTCTGGCTGCCGAGTTCCACCGTAGCAACGTCTTTTAAGCGCAAGGAAGTACCGTCTTTATTCGCGCGCAAAATAATATCTTCAAATTGTTTAGGATCGGTCAAACGGCCGGGCGCAATAATGGAATAAGAGCGGTCCACCGCTACCGGCAGCGGAGGCTGGCCGATTTTGCCCGCCGCACGCTGTACGTTCTGCGCCTGCACGGCAGAGGCGATATCGCTCACAGACAAGCCACGCTGGGAAAGGACATCCGGCTTAATCCAAATGCGGATAGAATAGTCGTTGGCGGACATTACCTGCGCGTCGCCCACGCCTTCAATACGTTTTAAATCATCTACAATGTTAAGAAGCGCATAGTTTCCCACCGTTGTCGTATCGGAACGTCCGCGCGGGGAATAAAGCGCAATCAACTGCAAAATAGCGGAAGATTTTTTATTGACCTGAATACCATAGCGGCGAACGTCCTCCGGCAAGGTAGCCGTGGCTCCCTGCACGCGGTTGTTGACGTTAATCATTGCCTGGTCCGGGTCGGTACCGACTTTAAACGAAACAGTCAGTTTCATATCCCCGTTAGAGGAAGAAGTGGAGTTCATATACAGCATATCCTCCACCCCGTTCACCTGCTGTTCCAGCGGAGCCGCCACCGTGTTGGCAATTACTTCCGGGCTGGCCCCCGGATAACTGGCCGACACCTGCACGGTGGGCGGAGTTAAGTCGGGGTATTGTTCAATAGGCAGCATCGTAATAGACACGATACCCGCCAAGGAAATCAACAGCGAAATAACCGTAGAAAAAATAGGACGGTTAATAAAGAATTTAGAGAACATAATTATTTCCCCGTCTGCGCGTTATCGGCGGACTGTACTTCTTTGGCTTGGGCGGCATCCTGCGGTAAGGCTTGCTCGTCCGGTGCTTCGGCAGATTCAATTGCCGCTTCCAATTTGGCTACATCTCCCTCCGTCGTCGGTTGGGAGGCGGCAGGCGCAGGCTGCACAGGCATAAATTTTTGCATTTGCGCAGTAACCTGCATACCCGGGCGCAAGCGGATAAGTCCGTCCGATACCACTTTTTCGCCGGCCTTTAAACCGTCGCTGACGATATACATATCGTCCTGCAATTCGGCTTGAATCGGGCGGGCTGCAACCATATTGTTGGCATCAATCACATAAGCAATTTTGCCCTGCGCGCTGTTAAGAACGGCAGAGGACGGAATTAAAATAGCGTTTTTATAAATAGCACCCACCAAGTGAACGCGGACAAATTGCCCCGGCATTAAAGCACGGCTCTTTTTGGGATTGGCAAACTCCGCCTTGATAGCCAAACTGGACGTTTGGGTATTTTCGGAACTGTCAAAAAAGACAATTTTACCCCTTTCGGAATACAAACTGCCGTTGGGCAAAACAGCCTCTACATACACCGGGGCCTGGGAAGCAGTCAATTTGCGGTATTCCTCGGGCTTTAACAGTTGTTTATCATCACTGCCTAATACAATTTGCCCGGACATAAAACCGGCGGCCAATTTTTCAAACTGGCGGCTGGGCATAGAAAAGTTTACATACAAGGGGTCAATTTGCACCATTGTCGTTAAAAGGCCTGATTCGCCCGCGGCGGAAATCAAACTGCCGACGGATTGCGTTTCTTTCCCGGCAATACCGGAAATCGGCGCCGTAACCTTGGTGTAACCTAAATTAATTTGGGCATCGTTTACCCCCGCCTGCGCCACCTGCACATTGGCTTTGGCGGTGTCATAAGCGGAAAGGGCATTATCGTAATCCTGTTGGCTGACGGCATTGTCGGCGCGGAGTTTTTTCATACGCGCATAAGTGCGCTGGGTACGGCGCTCCTCGGCCTGGGCTTGGGCCAAAGCGCCCTGGGCCTTTTCCAACGCTACCTTATATTGTTTGTCATCAATTTGAAAAAGTTGTTTGCCTTCTTCTACATATTCGCCTTCGTTATATAAGCGGGCTTCCAAAATACCGCCCACTTGCGCACGGATTTGAATTTCCAACGACCCCGCCACTTGGGCCGGGTATTCAATGTCCCAAGGCAAATCCTGTTGTACCACCTCTACCGCATTAACCATAGTCGGTGCGGCCGCACCGCCGGCGGTAGATTTTTTGCAACCGGAAACAAAAACTGTTGCCAAGCCCAAAGCCATTACGGCCGCGGGCAAAAAGTATGTTTTCTTCACAAGGTTTCTCCCAATCTAATAAGGTTAATGTCTTTCCAAAGATTATATAAAAATTTTTCCTGTGGCAACGCTTTTATATAATTAGTTAAAAGAGGGTACTGGCAATTTTTACACAAACACTTATAATAAGGAAGTACCTTGGGGAAATATATGAACGAAAAAAATTTTACACAGTTGGAACAAACCATTGGGCATACGCCATTACTGGAACTGAAAAGAATTAACACCGCACCCGCGCACATTTGGGCCAAACTGGAAATGTTTAACCCGTACAGCGTAAAGGACCGCGCCGCCTTATATATGTTAAATGCAGCCGAGAACGAAGGGAAACTGCTCCCCGGCGGCACCGTAGTAGAACCCACCAGCGGAAATACGGGGATTGCACTTGCGTTTTTGGCCGCCGCACGCGGTTACAAAATGATTTTGACTATGCCCGAAAGTATGAGCGCAGAGCGCGTGAAACTGGTAAAAGCGTTAGGGGCGCAAATTGTTCTTACCCCCAAGGCAGATGGGATGAAGGGGGCCGTAGAAGCCGCTGTAAAAATAGTACAAGAAACGCCCGGAGCCTTTATGCCCGGCCAGTTTGACAATCCCAATAACCCCCGCGCACACGAGGAAACCACCGGAGCGGAAATTTGGCACGCCTTAAACGGAAAAGCAGATATTTTTGTAGCCGGAGTGGGCACCGGCGGAACGATTAGCGGGGTAGGCCGTTATTTAAAAAAGCAAAACCCGCACATCCAAATCGTAGCCGTGGAACCCGCCGAATCCCCCCTCTTGTCTGCGGGTAAAGCCGGGCCGCACGGCATACAGGGCATTGGGGCCAACTTTGTGCCGGGAAATTTGGACAGGAGTGTACTGGATGAAATCCTCCCTGTCAAAACGGCTGATGCCCGTCAAACCGCACGCGAATTGGGCAAAAAAGAAGGCATTTTGCCCGGTATATCCGGCGGGGCCGCGTTATGGGCCGCCTTGGAACTTGCCAAACGGCCCGAAAACAAAGACAAAAATATTGTTGTCTTGTTGCCAGACGGGGGAGAACGGTATTTAACCACCGGGCTTTTTGATTAGGAGATATAATGGACAAATGGATAATTGCAGGCTTTTTAAGTTTCCTCGCATTAGGGGCAACCGCGCAAGCCGCACCCGAACCGGAAATTGTGATTGAAATGCACGGGGAGAGTTCCTCGCCGCGCCAAGGTATTTCCGTTTGGAATAAAAATGCCCGGCAACTCACGCGCCTTTTCCGCGGGAAAGACAAAACTTATGTACTCTACCAAGTAGAAAACGTGTCGTCCGCCGACAGAATTATCCGCGCCCAAAACGGAAAAAGGTATGCTTATGTCCGTTACGGAAGCGACGACGGCGACTACCGCAAATTTCTGTTTAAAGCCCAAGACCCGCAAACCTTTGTCGCGTGTGCGGCCGACATAGCCGACGTGTTGTCCGTCAACCTAAAATACGGTGTTAATTTAGGGGTCAGCCGGAGCGACTTTTTGCGCACTTACGAATCCAGGGCGACACTTACCAATTTGCTGGACAAAGCGACTAATAAAACCTATTCCGTTTATCGCTTAGAATATACAGATGTAAACCACCCAACGCCGGTGCCTACTTATTTTGTGTTTGAAGGAGATTCTTTAAAAGATACTTTATCCGGCGAAAAAGCCTTTACGGAGTACACTACTAAACTCTCCCAAGCCAATAAATCCCTTGCCAAACAAGAAAAAGAGACCCAAACCGCACGGGAACAGGCCGGACAACAAGCCCGCCAAAAGAAACAGCGCCCCACACGCAAAGCCCTTGTATCCGGCGGAACGGCAACCGACCAAGCCTATATGCCCCGCGCCGTAAACGCAACTCCGCTGCCCGCGCTTACACCGAGCAAAATTCCGGCAGGAACGCCGCTTAACTAACCCTTTTAAGGCCCGCCCCGTGGCGGGCTTTTTGTTGCGTGTGTGAACAGATTTCCTATAATAGAAATATGGATACGGTATCTCTTTCATCTTTTAGTATTGCCGGTGCCTTATATATCCTCTTGCAAATTTTTGTAACGGGGCATATTTTGCGCTATAAGGACGACGTAAAAAGTTCTATCGGTTGGATTGGCCTGGTGTGGCTGGCTCCGCTGTTGGGCAGCATTATGTACGTCCTGTTTGGCATTAACCGTATCCGCCGCAAAGCCTTGTCTCTGCGCAACAAAGGCCCAAACCTAATGGCCATAACCGGGAAAACCGAGCAAGAAATCCGCAAAGAAATTCCGCTCCCCTTTTTGCAACTTTTGCGGTTAGGTTATAAAGTTCACCCGCAACTTTTTTCTTTCGGTAACCGGGCAGAAGCCTTGGTAAACGGAGACGAAGCCTATCCGGAAATGTGCCGCCTGATTGCAGGGGCCAAACAAGAAGTATTACTGCAAAGTTATATCTTTGATAACGACCGCGCCGGACAACTTTTTATCCCCGCTTTAAAACAAGCCGTTAAAAACGGCGCCAAAGTAAGAGTATTGGTGGACGGAGTGGGGCTGAACTATTCCAAACCTACGATTGATGCCGCCCTGCGCAAAATAAAGGGGCTTGATTTTGCCGTTTTTTTACCGTCTAAAAGCCCCATTAATTTGCCTTTTGTTAATTTACGCAATCACCGTAAAATTTTAATTGTGGACGGAGAGACTGCCGTTTTCGGCGGGATGAATATTGCCGCAGGGAACCTCGTTAAAACAAACCCCAAGGAACCGATACAGGACATTACCTTTAAAGTTTCCGGCCCGGTGGTGGACCAAATGTCGCGCGTGTTTGAAGAGGACTGGCTCTTTGCGGGCAAGGACCATTTTACACCCGTTTCCTTTAACGACTCCAAAAGGCTGCCCGGACATATGCCCGCACGCATTATTCCTGACGGGCCGGACAGCGATTATGGCAAACTGGAACAACTGATTTTGGGCGCGCTTTCCTGCGCACAGCACAGCGTAAGCATTGTTACCCCTTATTTCCTGCCGGAGAGCAATATTTTGTCCGCCTTGGAAGTAACTGCTATGCGGGGTGTCCGCGTAGAAATTATTTTGCCTTCCAAAAGCAATATTTTCGGTATGGATTACGCTATGTGCGCCAACTTTGCCAAATTACTTAAAAAGGGTGTAAAAATCTACCGCACCCGCCCGCCGTTTGACCATAGCAAAATTGTACTGGTGGACACAGCCTGGATTTTTGTCGGTTCGGCTAACTGGGACGTACGCAGTTTTAAATTAAATTTTGAGTGCAATATGGAATGCACCGATAAGCAACTGGCCGGACAGTTGGCCCAAATAATCGCCCGTAAAAAAGAGGGAGCATTTCTTGAAAAATGGGAAAAAGAAAAACCGCCCTTTTGGCGCACCTTGCGCAACAATGCGTTTAAATTATTAACCCCCTATTATTAATATGTTCTACAAACAACCCCAAGCCGATAAAATTTTGCTGCAACACGGCCGCCCCACCGCAAGCATACTCCCCAAATGCTTTACCGTGTGCATTTGGAACTGGCAAAAGAGCAAGCAAAAACCGTGGGGTGAAGAATTTAAAAAAGCAGCAGCCGCCGCGGATTTATTTTTGGCGCAAGAGGTGCGCCGTTCCCCCCAAGTGCTTGAAATAATGGAGCAAACGCCCTATCATTGGAGCGGGGCCGTTAGTTTCTTATCCCGCCACAACAGCCCCACAGGGGTGGCTACGGGATGCGTGGCGTGCCCGCTTAAAATTGCTTTTAAAGCAGGAGAGAGAGAACCTTTTTTGCGCGTGCCTAAAATGATGCTGGCCACCCTTATTCCTTTGGACGGGGAACGAACCTTGCTTGTTATCAACATCCACGCCATTAATTTTCGGGGTCTAAAACCCTTTGCCAGCAATTTACAATGTGCCGCCGAACTATTGCTAAATTATAGCGGCCCCGTACTTTTGGGCGGAGATTTCAATGCGTGGAGCCTGAAACGCCGCAGACTTTTGCACCAAATGGCCCGCGCGGCAGGACTCACCGAAGTACCGTTTGAGCCGGATACACGCACCCGTTGTTTGGGCCGTCCGGTAGATTATCTGTTCGTGCGGGGCTTGCGTGTAAAAGCCTCCGGTGTACGCGTTACCCGCGGGTCGGACCATAATATACTGTTCGCCCGCCTAGAAGCCTAAAAGCCCAATACAAATATGGTAAAATATAAGAATTATGAATATCTCTGACAATAAAGCCGTGTATTTTAAACGCGAAGCCCTTAAAAAAGTGGTTGCCGCGTTTGATAAAGGTACGCTTGAAACCAAAGCGTATGCTATTCCCTTTGAAGTGCTGCCGAAAGATTCCAAATCTACGGTGCGCTGCTGCATTTACAAAGAACGGGCCGTCTTTCGCGCCCGCACGTTAGCCGCGTTGGGCGGAAGCGTAGAACAAGACGACGAAGCCACGTCGCTTAACGAATATGCCAAAGAAGCCCTCTTGCGCAAGGCCGTGCCGGAAACACCGCTGACCGTAATGGATATTGCCTGTAAAGGTTGCGTAAAAGCACGCCACCTGGTAACCGAAGCCTGCCAAGGCTGCTTGGCGCGCCCGTGCCAACAGGCTTGCAAGTTCGGCGCTATTTCGTTTGCCGACGGACGCTCCCATATTGATCCGGATAAATGTAAAAATTGCGGACAATGCAAGGCCGTCTGCCCTTACAACGCTATTACCTATGTACCTGTTCCGTGCGAACAATCCTGCCCGGTAAACGCCATCCACAAAGGCGAAAACGGTTTTGCCGAAATTGACTTTGACAAGTGCATTTCCTGCGGGCACTGTATGGATGCGTGCCCCTTTGGCGCCATTATGGAGCGCAGCCAGTTAATTGATATTTTGAGCCAATTAAAGAGCACCCACAAAGTATGCGCAATGATTGCGCCGTCTATTGTCGGGCAGTTTGACTGCACCTTACCGCAGTTGATGACCGCTATCAAAAAGGCGGGCTTTGACAAAGTAACCGAAGTGGCCCTGGGCGCGGACATTACCACCGCCAACGAGGCGCGCGAACTCGTAGAACGCTTGGAAAACGGTGCACGCTTTATGACCACCTCCTGCTGCGCCGCGTGGGTACAAGCCGTCAAAAAGCATTTGCCGGCTTTGAAAGATTTTGTTTCCCACACCAAGACCCCGGCTTCTTACACCGCCGATATTGAAAAGAAAAACGGTTTTATTACCGTTTTTGTCGGTCCGTGCGTATCCAAACGTGTGGAAGGGATGGACGACCCCAATATTGATTATGTAATGACATACGAAGAATTGGGCGCTATGCTGGAAGCCAAAGGTATTAACCCGGCCGAGTGTGAAGAAATGCCGCTTGACCCGTCTATCTCCGGCGAGGCCCGTTACTATGGCGTAACCGGTGGCGTGGCCCAAGCAGTAGAAAACGCGATTGCGGGCAAACGTCCCTTTAAGAAAATGGCCATTAACGGCTTGGACAAAAAGGCAATGTTAATGCTTAACGCATTTGCCAAAGGCGCGGGCGATTTCCAACTGTTGGAAGTAATGAGTTGCAAAGGGGGATGTATTGGCGGCCCCTGCACTATGAAGAAACAAGCCCAAGTAATTAAGCCGATTAAAGACTTAGTCGCCGCCAGCCCCAAAGTGCCCTGCGCTTTGGACGATAAAAAAGAAGAAGCAAAATAACAAATGCTTTTAAAAAACACCCTGGGCTTTTACAACCCGGGGTGTTTTTTATATAGATTCAATCAAAAGCCCATACTTTGGCAAAGGCCCGTAATTCTGCTATTGCAAGAGGTTTTGCCGGGATTGGCTGATTGGTCTAACCAAACGGTATAAGTGGCTTGCGTATGCGATCCTAAATAACCGGTATCTTTACCTACCCCATTATTTTCTATCCCGTATATATCATAAAAAACAAGGTTCTTATCGCTTCCCGCAAACATATCCACCGCAAATTTATCACACCAAAGCATATACCGCCCCGTACCCTCACTACATCCGGGGTAAGTAATATCTAAATCACTCCAAAAGAAGGGGTAATCCCCGTTTGCCATATAATATAATTCCATTGCGTCTTTGAGTGATTTCCCCGCCGTAATCATTTGCGTATAGCGCGCCTTTGCCACGGCTTTTTGGTATTGCGGCAATGCTACCCCCGCCAAAATACCGATAATGAGGACAACAACCAGAAGTTCAATAAGTGTAAAACCTGCGGTTGCAATTCGGACAGGTATTATGATGTTGTCATTCCCGAGGAACTGGCGGCCCGCAGGGTTCGGGAATCTGTCGTTTATAAAATTAAGAATCATACTGGATGGTTTTTGTCCGGTATCCGTCGTTTTCCACTTCATTAATAACAACAGATCCTGGACTACAACTTTCCAGGATGACGACAAGAATAAAGTATTCATAAACTCTTTCATTTTCTCTCCTTATTAAGGCCTTTATATTTGAGCAAAACAGCCTTTTATACGCATTTTTATACGGCAGATACATCCGGGTAT
>ERZ1034882.1087-NODE-1087-length-10489-cov-12.296818_pt1 | contig 10489 bp, 8 predicted proteins | sample MGYA00520606_ERZ1034882 | MGnify/ENA primary metagenome ERZ1034882 (study PRJEB33766, sample SAMN09781726) | gut metagenome | biome: gut microbiome | host: Homo sapiens | place: Madagascar | study: EMG produced TPA metagenomics assembly of the PRJNA485056 data...
TGGTAGTAGACGAGATCGAATCCAGTATGCACCCGCTGCTGACAAGGCATCTGATTGAGATGGTGCAGGATGCAGCTATCAATACAAACCATGCCCAGCTTATTTTTACTACACATGACACAGGGCTTCTCGACCTGACCCTGCTGCGCCGGGATCAGATCTGGTTTGCAGAGAAGAACGAAAAGACCATGCAGACCGATATTTACGCCCTGACCGAGTTTTCTCCCCGGAAAGGCGAGAACATCTCCAAGGGCTATTTACAAGGACGCTACGGTGCGATTCCGTTCATTGGAGGGAATGCAGCATGGGCAGAATAAAAGAAATCAGCCGCAAATCTGTCCACACCAGAAAGCGCAATCCGGTCGTATACCTTATCTGCGAGGGCAGCGAAACCGAAATTCGTTATTTTAAGCGTTTCCGCAGTCGAGGATGCAATATTGACATTATCCCGATTTCTTCGCAGTATAAGTCCGCTGACAGGCTTGTGCAAAAGGCCAAAGCAACGATGGGCAATAATCCATACTATCCGGAAGATGGCGATTCCATCTGGTGCGTATTTGACCGTGACGATAACTCCAACGAGGTTCTTCTGCGTGCCAAACAGTCCGCTCAAAAGGAAGGCTATCATTTGGCCTACTCCAATCCATCCTTTGAGCTGTGGTTCCTACTACATTTTGTAAATCAGCAGACAGAGGTCGAAGATTGTCAAGCACTGATTCGCTTGCTGAAACAAACGAATAGAATCCCCGATTATGAGAAGAACAAGGACCACTTTGACACTTTGAAGCCTTTGCAGGCAACTGCGATTCAGAGAGCGAAAGCTCGTTCTGACCAAGTTCAGAAGCAGGGTCTCGAACCGATTTCACGGCAAAGCAATCCGTTGACAACGGTTTGGGAACTGGTAGAGTATTTGAACTCTAAAATTTGAAAATACAGCAAAGCCCACAGGCTAGATAGCCTGTGGGCTTTATTGTAGTTAACTACTATTTTTAAGATACAGGAATCAATGCCTCATTTGGCTCATACCAATCATCCGGGATGAGTTTTTTATCGTCTTTCCACCAGCTCTCTGTGACAAACTGATGGGACTGATCTTCTTCTCCGGCAGTATGATCTACCACTATGACCTGCAACTGGCCATGAAGTTCCTCCGTCCTGTCAATTATGAACTTGTACATTTTATTAACTTCATCTTCGTCTATCTTTTGTTCATCAAGTTCTGAAGGAAAATAAACCTGCGAGGGCTGATCGAGAAAAAGAAATCTTGGAACAGGACGATTTGATTCGATAAAATAATATTGGAGTGCAAAATAGGTTATAAGATGTACTCCAACCCAGTTAGAGCCACTTCCTAGTTGTTTTAGCGGCACAGGGCGATCTGATTTGTCTACAACTACAGTCATCTTGTTCAAGTCAAGTCTATAGGGACTATCGCTATGCTCCAGCTGCAGCTCTTCTGCCCATTTTGTCATATACTGCTGTATCCGCGACAGTGCTGACTGCTTACGCTCCTCAACAGAATCTCTATTTAGTGCACCATCTATTTCATTTAGTCTCTCCTCAATCTTTTTTATGTGCTGCTCTTGAGCTTCCGATGTGGCATCATTCTGCACACTTTCAAGCCAAAGACTAATCCGACCAATAACTTTTCCTCTACGAACGTTCAAATCACGAAGTTTTTCCTTTTCATCTTCCTGCTGGTATAAGCTATCAATCTCGGTTTTTAATCTTTTTATTTCTTCTTGCTTCTGTTGTTCATCATTTTCCAACTTTGAAATAAAAGTTCGCAACTTTGGTTGTTCTCTTGTAACGCTCTCGATTGATTTATCCAAAGCAGTGATAGATTTTTTTATCATTTCAACACTTGGAAGAGGTTGTGTCAATTTTCCGGAACATAATGGGCATTCTCCCGGATTAAAGTCCAATTTCTCAAACAATCCGATTGATTCAAGTCTTAACTTTTGGTGTTCAACTTCACTTGTGTAACCAGTTGTTTCTCCCCAATAGCGTTTTGCACTATTAAGATTTTCTTTGATTTCATTCAAATCATTTTGAGCTTCATGCAGTTTACTTTGCAAGGAGGTTAATTCGTCCATTCCATCGTCAAAATCTTCCATACTTGGATTCCACTTTTCAACACTTTCAAGAACGGATTGCAATTTTCCATAGTTTTGATAGTCAATGGGAATATTTGCATCAAGCAAGCCGACCTGTTGCGCTTCTGTAATCAACACAGCTGCTCGTGTTGAACCGCCACCCATCAAGTATCTATTCTCTTCAAGTTTTCGTTTTTCAATAACCAACTGCCGTTTAAGAATGCTTCGCTCATTTTCTAAAGCCAAAGCCCCTTCACTAACTGCACCTAAAAAATACGGGATAGTATCCTTAATAGCCTGTGTAATGAAATTCTCTGACTGGCGATGAAACAAAAAGTTCTTGGCTGCAATTTCGTCCTGTCCTTGAAAACAATAATACAGCGCATGTCGAATGTTTGCAGCCAAAGACTTTCTGCTTTGACCTTCTGGTGGAATATTCAAATTTTCAGAAATTCCTACTCTTCGGGTAAGTGTTTCTTCTATTCCGTCTACATTTGTGTTAGAAGAAAATTCGCCCGTTTGTGGGGATTTGATTTCTTTGCCTACTTCAATGTAACAGTCACTCGTTGTTTGCTGTCCTTTTTCTGGGTTCTTTCGAGCCACAAAAACTCGTTCATCTTCAAATTGTAAAAGTAATCCGTACCAGTCAACCGTATCTCGCACCACACCATCGGCAATATTACAAGATGATCCACCCATACAGTAATCAATAATATCACCAACAGCAGATTTTCCCGATTTTGATTTTCCAGTAATAATATTCACCGTTCCAAGTGAAAAGGGTAAATGGCGGACTTTTCCATTGCGTCCATACAGCACAAGTTCTCGTATTTGCATCATGGTCTTACCCCCAAACTGATGTAAATGTTTTCGACTTTCCCAGCATCTTCAAACCACCTTGCGATATGTGCACATTTCGTAAGGCATTCTGCAATTTCAGAATCGGTATACTTTTCTCTATTCAGAATTTTCGACCTTGGAGGAACTTCCAGTTCGCCAGATGGTGTCAAAATAATTTTTCTTGTCTGAAGTAGCATTTCAACCGCTTCATTTGTAATAGGAATCAACTCACTCGCTCTTCGAGGAAAGTCTATCAAAAGCTGCGGATTTTGTTGAGCCCATATATGCAGATGTGTTCTACTGGATATTATAGCTCTCGTTTCTTTATGTAAGACCAAGGGTAAAACCAAATAAACCAGCGGAAATGGAAATGCCCGATGCGACTTTTCGTTGTACGCCCGAATCGTGGTATATAGTATTCTTCCGCAAAAGGCTGGATTGAGAAGATATGCGATTTCCCTTGTTCGCATTTTCCACTCTTGCATATCCGCCGCCTCCTTTTATATGCCCAACAACTGTTTTAGACGTTCTTTAAAGTCGATATGCCAACCCACTTTCCGTTGGTCAGCTAATATATGATAACTTCCTCGCATAACGAAGGGCGCTTGACACTTTTCTCGAATCCGAATATCTTTCTCTTCCATTTTAGTAAGAAGCTGTTTTCCTGCTTTTACTTTTTCATCTTCTGCAAGATTCGGATTTTCCTCAAGTGCATCTGCCATCATCGCAAACTCACGTTCCCATTCATCAATTAGCCGTCGCTCGTATTTATCCAATTCATCAATGTATAGCAAATTATTTCGCACCCAACTTGCACGTTGATTAAATGCACGATAATAGTCATTCACTGCAACTTTTAGGTGATGGTTTCCAAGACAAATCAATTTTAGCTGCTGGTAAAATGTTTTATCATCAGCACTCATTTCATCAGCTTGAGTATCGCCCAAGTCAAAAATATCTATAGGAAGATTATCATTCGCATATTCTTGACTTGTAGATACGACATAATTTATAACTTGATCCTGAGATATAAATATTGGCGTATCCGAGTAAAGCCCTTCAATGACTTGTCTGTACCACCAACCTTCCAATCGTTCCATGACTTTATTTTCATATTTTCGGGTACAACTAATCCGAACCTGCTTTCGAATCCTCTTTTCAACATCAATTATATTATTTGCATTATCGAGTACATAAATTTTATTTATTAAGCATTTTGCAAGATTCTCATCCGCCGACAGAAAAGCCTCATAAAACCTTCTATTACTTTGACTTTCGGATTCTGTGCAAACGTCTTTTAAGGTCTGGTACAGAGCGTCCACCATATCAGGAGTCCTTTTGATACCACTGTCCTTCTTTAACGAAGCTGCAACCGTATTGTCAGGTGCAGAAGCTGTTGTAATAATGAGAAAATTCGTTTCTGCTATTAAATCAGGAGATTCGGAAACCAAATCAAGCCAAACCTTTAATGTTCTCCATAAATCTGTACTCTTATCTGTAAGATTTCCGGCTTTGTTTACATGATGTTTCAGTTGTACGAGTTCTTTTGGCACATTTCCATCTATAAGTGCAACATCATCGAACTTCTCTATACTTATTTGGGAATTGGAGTTATCATCATCCAATAACAAAGCTAAGGCATATCGCACTTGATAAAGATAGCCAATCATTTGCTCAGATGCTTGATGGTTAGACATCTATGACCACTCCTTTCCAATCTTAAATAGTTATGTTTATTTCGTTTCAACAAATTTTGCCTAACGGAATAGTCTATCTCTTACAACTCCCTCAACAGCGTCAAAAACTCATCAAATCGGTACGCGCCCTCCATTTGCAAATCCTTATTCTGGAACACCATATAATAGCGGTATGCCTGCTTGCCAGCGGCATCCTGCCATGCACGACCCAGCCGAATTTTTTCTCTGGACTCTGCGTTTTCCAGCTGGTCGCCTTTGGTTTCAATCAGCAAAATCTTTCCGCTGGTCGTGCGGACGATAAAATCCGGGTAATGGTTGCGGAAGCCGTTCAAACAGAACGAGAACTTGTTACGCTCCGGGTTGCGATGCCACCAGCGGATATTGTCCATGTTGGTCATTGCCAGAGCCATTTTATATTCCAGACCATCCATCTTGCCCTCGGTCTGGTACAGGCTCTTGCTCATTGAAGAAGTGCTATCCGGGAGGGTGATATACTCCGTCAACTGAAAGCGGGGTTCACATACGATTTTCTCCGTTTCCAGCCACTTGTAGAAGTTTTCTCGTGCAGTTTCCTCTTGAAGCTGCATGACGTATGCACGAATTTTTGCTGCAAAGCTAACAGGCATCCGTTCCAGCGCGTCCAGCTCTTCGCGGTTCATATTATCCACGATACCATCGACATAACGCCGCAGTTCATTATCATCCACCGCGTTCATCTTGCAAAGGCTCTTGTGGATAATATCCTTGCAGATACGCAGTTTATCCTCGCCCGGAAGCAGCGGAAACTGCCTGTTCATGTACTGCTGATAATCATCTTTCAGCTTGGAGATGCGCGGTGTCGTGGTATCGCGGTCTTCCAAATCGACCTGCGCCAAATCGTCGTCTAGATGGCCGAAGTCGATTGCACTCGGTTTTCCTTTCAGAGAAAAATCCAAAAGCAGCTGAGCTTTATCCAGCTCCGTTTTTCCTTCCGGATCTAAAAGGCTTGGCAACGTTTTTAAGTAGAATTTCGGCAATTTAAGGGTGCGCACATCTTCCAGAAATTCTGGATTTACATGGGAAACATCCACTTTGTCCTGCACCTCCAGCGGCAAATCGCTCAACGGGTCATTCTGGTGCTGCTGCATAGCAACATCAAAATCGGTCTGTTCCTTTTCAGAGCGGTTAAAAATATTCTGCACCGAGGGAGAAACACTTGCCTTTGCCAAGGTACTGCCCAACAGTGTCGGGTCGAAATCAAAAAACTCTTCCTCTTCCGCCGATGCCGCAGGCATTGCTTCGTTTATCGGCTGTGCCGGGAAGATGGTCTGCTCCACTTTGGGCAGCGGCTCGACCGGGGCAGCTTCTTCCTGCACACGGTAATCGTGGTCAGTGAAGCCTGCGTTATTCAAGCCCTTGACGATGCCGTCCAGCGTACGCTTGAAGTCCGCAGACGAGGTCAGAACATGCGAAGTATTCAGGATCGGAGAAGAATGTTTCCGGGTATAGGGCAGGCGCAGAATACGCCCCACGATTTGCTCCACATCCACCTGACTGGTGCGGTTCGCCAGCGAAGCAAGGATATACGCAAAGGGGCAGTCCCAACCCTCTTTCAAGGCATTGACTGTAATGATAAAGCGAATTGAACACTTTTCCGACAGCAAGTCCACATTTTTCAACTCGTTGATCTCCGCCGTCTTGATGGCAATTTGCTCTGCTGGAATGTTGGCTGCAATCAGGCGTTGGCGCAGTTTTTCAAAGGTCGTTGCATTTTCTGTGCTCTTGGGTTGCGCCTGAAACAGCACGATGGGGCGAATGTAGCTGCCACCCTTTTCGTAGGCATCTTTTGCGTGAATTTCCAGTGTCCGCTGCATCTCGATGGCATCATGCAGCACATCCTGCTGGCTGTTGCGATTCATCACAATGACAGGCAACTTGACCATGTTCTCGCGTTTCAAGTGAATCGCATCCACAATAGAGATGATGTTGCTTTCCTTAGTGGGCGTTGCCGTCAGATCCAGCACAAAGCAGGGATTGAAGTTTTGCAGCATCTGCTTGCTTGGGTTACTGCGCGCATGGTGGCTTTCGTCCACAATGACCAGCGGATGCAGCTGATTAATGACCTGCATCAAGGCGGTCGGGTCGGTATCTTCCAGCGGCATATCAGGTTCGCCCAGTGCATTTGCCAGCGCAACAAGGCTACTGTTCTCCTGCTTGGCCTTGAGCCGCTCCTTCTTGCCACGGAACGAATCGTAAGACAGCACCATGATGGAAAGCTGCTCGTTGACCGCAGAGATATTGAAGTGCTGCCCCATCAAAAGCTGTTCTTTGGTATACACTTCTACACGGCTGCCAAAGGCAACATCAATTTTCTGGCGGTAAGGATGTGCAGGGTCACGCAATGCAGCCAAGGTTTGGGTCAGGATAGCATCTGACGGAACCAGCCAAACCACTGCACGGCGTTTTACCACACCCAGTGCGGAGAAAATCGGCTCGATGGCATTTGCAGCCAAAAATGTTTTGCCGCCGCCCGTAGGAACTTTCAGGCAGACATTTGGCACACCGGGCAGAATATTCTGATACTTGGGCATTCCGCCAAATCCGACTTTTACATTTTTCTCCTGCCAGAGCCGAGTATAGGCTGTTTCGATGTTCTTTGTCTTCATCAGGATTTCCAGATAGCGTTCCAAATCCCGAATGACGGCTTTCTGATAATTTTTCAATTCCATAAGAGCCGTCCTCCTTACACCCGCGCAATGTCGCGCGGAATTTTCTTAAACGTAATACCAAACCGCAGCAGGTCACTCTCACTCAATGCACAGCGGTCAGCATAAATCAGATAGTTTTCCGCTTTTTCCGGGATGGTAGACAAAAAAGCATAGTCCAACACGCACATCTGGTCTGGCTCATAGTAGAAATAGTAAGCGGTGTGGTTGTTCTCGCCGAGGAAATACGGGTTTCCGTTCTGTTGATTCACCGCAGGTTTCTTCGTTTCCGTATACCAGATGTAGTCACGGATTTTGTCTGTGCCGATGCTTTCATTCAGGTTGCCATCCGGCAGAAGCAGCCGCTCGCCAAGTTCGTAGTAACTGAAATTGCCACCAGTGCCTCCTACGGCGTTCTTGTCTTTGCCATAGCCGTTGATCACACGCTTCACACGTTCAGCAGTCGTAGTATCGGCATACCGTTCCATCTCAACGAGTACAAACCTGCGATGTCCTTTATCTTCATTATTGGCATTTAGAACGGCATGAGCAGTTGTGCCCGAACCCGCAAAAGAATCGAGAATAACATCGCCGTCCTTCGTTATCCATTTGATGATTCTTTCGATAAGAAGAACATTTTTCTCGGTATCAAATCCTGCATACGAGCCAGAAAGGAGAATATCCATCCAGTTATCACTTAATAATTTTCCTGTCTGTGGTGGTACATAATATTGAATTGTACCTTTTTCGTTCTTTCTGACAAAATCCATCTTTTCATTAGTTGCCATAAGATGGTCAATATAAAAATCATCTATCGACATTGATGCTGCATAGTTCGATAAGTAATTTTCATAATTTTGCATTGCTTTTGTGGCTCGTCCAATCTCCCATCTCCACTGACCCGATTCAGGCGTGATGCCAAAAATTTCATACCGCATGGTAGGGCGATCCGTTCCACGCCAGAATGTATCCCATTTTCCTGCCTTATCAGCTTCAAACCCTTTTGACAACTTCGGCAACTTAGCTTGAGGATTTTTTGAGTACAGATAAATATACTCATGTCCTAACGAAAGCGACTGAACTTCGTCAAATTGAGCCTGAACATTTTTAATCCCACGACGAACTGCAATACAGTTTCGGAAATTGGCAGAGCCAAAAATCTCATCCATAATGCATCGAAGATAAGCATATTCAAAAACATCAATGCTAACAAAAATAAACCCATCATCCGCCAGCAACTTCTGCAGCAGCATCAGCCGAGGATACATCATGCAGAGCCACTTGTCATGGCGTGTCAAATCCTCGCCTTCCTTACCAACGACTTCGCCCAGCCACTTTTGAATATGCGGATCATTGACATTATCGTTGTAGCACCACTTCTCATTGCCAGTGTTGTAAGGAGGATCGATGTAGATGCACTTCACCCGGCCCTCATACTGCGGCAGCAGAGCTTTCAGGGCTTCCAGATTATCGCCGTGGATAATCATGTTATCACTGCCGTTGTCCTCGGTGTGCTTGCCCATTTCGTCAAAGCTATACTGACGCTCCAACACACGGAACGGCACTTCCTGATGATGATTGACAACTTTGCTTTTTCCGATCCATTCCAAAGTAGGCATGGTGTTTTCTCCGTTTCTCTGTGAAAGTTCTTTCACGTTTAATAATAACAAGTTGGGCGGCAAAGCGCAACGGTTCCGGCAAAGAAATACAAGTTTGATGAACAAAATTGCAAGTCTCAAAAGCGTTTTGCAAAAACGCGTAGCCTGCATCCGTCGGATGCAGTTCAAGGGTTTGGGATTTCCCAACAAGCATTTTGCAACGCAAAATGGTCTTTGTATATACGAAGACACTGCTTGCCACTGCTATGAACGCCTTTCGAATTGCAAAATGATTTTTCAGTTGCTATACTGGGCTTATCGAAAATTTTCGGGAGGATGCCGCAATGACCGCACAGATAATGCAAATCGGGAACAGACCTTGCCGCATTTACGGCGAAGCCCATGCAGAATACCTACTGCTCCAAATGACCGGTGAACACGAGCTGCAAAGCATGGACCATGAAGTGACAGTGATTGCGCAGAGCAGCTGGAATTTTTTGTTTGCGGCTATCCCGGTGGAAAGCTGGAACGATGCACTATCTCCGTGGGAAGCTCCTGCGGTATGGGGCAAAGAGAGTTTCGGCGGCAATGCTGCGGACACCCTGCGCTTTCTGACGGAGCAGTTCATTCCCACACTGGAGCAGCGGTTTCATCTCCCGGAAGGCATCAAAATCATTCTGGGTGGCTACTCGCTGGCCGGGCTGTTTGCGCTGTGGGCATCCACCCAGACTGATCTGTTCTATGGTATCGCCGCCGCATCTCCCTCGGTGTGGTTTCCGGGCTGGATGGAGTTTGAACAGCAGCACCCGATACAGGTACAGCGCGTTTATCTGAGCCTTGGCGACCGGGAAGAGCGCACAAGAAATGCAACGCTGGCTGTGGTGGGGGATAACATCCGCACCCTGCACAGTCGGCTTGCAGAGCGTGGCGCAGACTGCACGCTTGAATGGAACAGCGGCGGGCATTTCAAAGACACCGACCTACGCACTGCGAAAGCCTTTCGGTGGGTGATGGAGGAACAAGCATGACCATTTTGATTGATGCAGACGGCTGTCCAGTGGTCGACCTGACGTTGCAGATTGCAAAGCGGTTTGTCGTTCCTGTCATCATCCTGTGCGACACTTCCCACCAAATCGAGCGAGAAGGTGCGCAGACGCTGGTGTTCGATAAAGGAGCAGACAGCGTGGATTTTGCCCTCGTCAACCGGGTAAAGCCGGGGGATATTGTCGTGACACAGGACTACGGGCTGGCGAGTATGTGCCTTGCCAAGTGCGCCCGGGTGCTGAACCAGAATGGTCTGGAATACACCGCCGACAACATAGACGCTCTCATGCTGCGGCGGTATGAAAACAAAAAGCTCCTCCGTGCCGGAAAGCACCCCAAGGGGAGCCCAAAGCGGACGAAGGAGCAGGATGTCAGGTTTGCGGACACGCTTGAGAAGATTCTGAGCAAAAATTATTGATACATACTTTCTAGCCGCAAAAAAGGCACCAGCCTGAGCTGATGCCTTTTGTTGGCGGAGATGGTGGGATTCGAACCCACGTGCCCGGTTAAGGACAAAACGATTTCGAGTC
>ERZ1034882.1089-NODE-1089-length-10476-cov-3.525669_pt1 | contig 10476 bp, 8 predicted proteins | sample MGYA00520606_ERZ1034882 | MGnify/ENA primary metagenome ERZ1034882 (study PRJEB33766, sample SAMN09781726) | gut metagenome | biome: gut microbiome | host: Homo sapiens | place: Madagascar | study: EMG produced TPA metagenomics assembly of the PRJNA485056 data...
CGTATGTGCAGACCGAGCTGACCTATGACCCGGTGGAGGAGCTGGGCGATATGCCGGAGTTTGGAATGCTTTTTAAGCTGAATGCGGATTACGACAGACTGGAGTGGTACGGACTTGGACCGCAGGAGACGTATGCGGACCGCAGATGCGGCGCGAAGCTCGGTGTATATAAGAACCGCGTGGCGGATAATATGGCGCAGTATCTGGTACCGCAGGAGTGCGGCAACAAAGTAGGCGTGCGCTACGCGAAGGTGACGGATGAGAGAGGAAGAGGCATGCTCTTTACCGGAGACGAACTGTCATTTTCCGCACTGCCTTATACACCGCATGAACTGGAAAATGCAATGCATGCGTATGAACTGCCTGAGGTACATTACACGGTTGTCCGTGTGGCACTGGCACAGATGGGCATCGGCGGAGACGACAGCTGGGGGGCACCGGTTCATCCGGAATATCACATTGATGTGACAAAGCCGTTAACACTGCGGTTCGGTTTCCGTGGAATATAAAAAAACAGAAAGGAGAGAGCGGGCATGGAATGAGATCTGTGCCCGTGAAGAGGCATATGAAGTTTGTAAAAGGAATGGATCTGTCCACCCTGCTCGAACTGGAGCGGTGTGGTGCAAAGTATTACGATAACGGGGAGGAGCGGGATCTCCTTGCGATCATGAAGAGCTATGACGTTGATACCATCCGTATCCGTCTGTGGAATGATCCGTGGTCGGAGACCGGCGAATCTTACGGCGCAGGAGAGAATGATTTGAAAACTTCTCTTGAGATTGCAAAGCGTGTGACGGCGGCAGGGTTCGGCGTGCTTCTCAATTTTCACTATAGCGATTTCTGGGCAGACCCGGGCAAACAGATCAAGCCGAAGGCATGGGCAGATTATGGTGTGAAGGAGCTGGAGCAGGCGGTCTATGATTACACCCTGGAATCCATGCAGACATTCCTGGATGCCGGCGTCAATATTACCATGGTGCAGGTGGGAAATGAACTTTCCAACGGTCTGCTCTGGCCGGAGGGAAAAGTCCCGAACTATGACAATATTGCGACGTTCGTCAATGCAGGAATTCGTGCGGTGCGGAAAGCGGATGCGGCGATTCCGGTGATGATTCATCTGGATAACGGCGGAAACAATGCGCTGTACCGCGAGTGGTTCGACAATTTTACAAAGCGGGGGGAGGATTTCGAGATTATCGGACTTTCCTATTATCCGTTCTGGCACGGATCACTGCAGATGTTAAACGACAACATGAATGACATTGCAGAGCGCTACGGCAAGGATCTGGTGATTGCCGAGGTTTCCATGGGCTATACGATGGAAGACTACAAGAATTACGAGAAGCTTTCTGATGAAGAGCGCAAGGGATATGCGACCAGACCGGCGCTTGTGGAGAAGATCGAATATCCGATGACAAAGCAGGGGCAGTACGATTTCATGGAGGATTTCTTGAACCGCATCAGCCACATCAAAGGCGGAAAAGGAAAGGGATTCTTCTACTGGGAGCCGGCATGGATTCCGGTACTGGGCTCCGGCTGGGCAACACCGGCATCCTTAAAATACATGAACGATCCGGGACCATGTGGAAACGAGTGGGCAAATCAGGCGCTGTTTGACTACGATGGCAACGCACTGCCGACACTTTCACTGATCCGTGATTTTAAACCGGAAGTATAAAAAATGGGGCTACCGCATGAAACGGGTAGCCCCGTTTTGATGTGATAAGTAATAGGATAAGAAGATCATGCCCTTCGATTTCTGATGGAATGCATCTGGAAATTCGGATCAAAAAATGTGTAAACGTTCTTGACAAATGGGTTAGGCAAGACTAACATATTTATATGAATGATTTATAAAAATATTCACAGCGAGGATGGAGCATGCCGACACACATTTTTACGGACGAAGAGAAAGAGGCCTTGAGAGAGCAGATGCTGGAGGCGGGATTCCCTCTGCTGAAGCAGTACGGGATGACGCATACATCGGTGGCGAAGATCACGCAAGCCGCCGGGATCGCGGTCGGAACCTTCTACAGCTTCTGGAAGAACAAGGAAGCGTACATGGCGGATCTGATCGGGTATCACAGAAGGAAGCTGATGCCGGTGCTGATCGGAGAGGATGCCCTGACGGGTAAGAAAAAGCTGGGGCGGGAGGATGCACGCCGGTATTTATACGCGGTCATCGATGAGAAGATCAGCATTTATCCGCACATGACGCTGGAGGATGAGGCAAAGCTTTTTTCCGGGACAAAGGCATTTGTTCCGGATCTGGAAAAGGAGAGCGCGATCACGGCGGGGCTGTTAAGCTATCTGGAACATGTGCGGGCGGACGTCAATCCGGGGCTTGTCGCCAACTTGTGCAAGGTGCTGATCATAACGGTCGAATCGCGGGCGGAACTGCATGAGGCGGTGTACGAGGAGACATTGCGCGTACAAATCGAGACGATTCTTGATCTGATTTTTGAAGCCTGAGCGGGAGCAGGAGGAAAGGAGCAGTATATGGAAAAAATCAAAGAGACACAAAAGGGATTTTATGGCTGTTACTGGCCGCTGGAGGGAAGTACCTGTGCGATCATTGCCATGCTGGGGGATGACTGCGAGGATTACATGGCGAAGATGGCGGTAAAGTGGATGCAGAAAAAATATGGCGTTAGCATGCTCACATTAAGCCCCGGGCATAAGGACTACAGCCACCATAATCTGCCGGTGGAGCGGATCGGAGCTGCGATTACATATCTAAAGGAGCGCGGTATCAAAAAGATCGCAATCGCCGGCGCATCTACGACGGGAATGTATGCGCTGATTGCAGCGTCCTATTACCCGGAGATTACGCTGACGATCGCCATGACGCCGGCAGATTTCGTGATGGAGGGATTTTATCAGGGAAAACGCGACGGACAGACGGAATGGCCGGGGGAGGGCGAGTCGAGCGTCTCCTGGCAGGGAAAGCCGCTGCCGTATCTGCCGTATGCATACCGCCATCCGGAATACGGCAGGAAGATAAAAGAGGAGGCGAAGCGCGGCAAAGATATGATCGCATCGCTCGATATTTTCCAGGATTCAGAGGCGGCGCATCCGATTCGGGAGGAGGAATATATCAAGGTCGAGCGGATCAAAGGAAAACTTCTGTTGATCGGTGCCAAGGATGACGTTTTGTGGGACACGGTAAAATATATCCGCCGGATGGAGGCAAGACTGGCGGCGAGAGAGCATACCTGCGAGGTGGAAAGCTATATCTACGAGCATGCCACACATTTCGTGTTCCCGGAGGGAATGGTGAAGACCATGCTGCCTGTCGGAGGCGACCTGATTACAAGAGTGTTTGCCGCGGGAAGAAAATATCCGAAGGAGTGCAAGGCGGCGCGTATGGATATTGAGCGCCGGATCACCAGAGCAATCAACGAGTGGATGAGGGAGGAAAAATAGCGATGGCGATTGAGATTAGGGATGCAGTCAAAAAGTACGGGAGGGGTGAAAGTGAGATTTGCGCGCTGGATCATGTCAACTTGCGGATCGAAAAGGGCGAGGTATGTGTGATTTTAGGACCATCCGGCTCCGGAAAAAGCACGCTTCTTAATATGATCGGCGGGCTGGATCGCCTGGATGCAGGAACGGTTACGGTGGAGGGTGTGGAGCTTGCAAAGCAAAACCGGAAAGAACTGACAGAGTACCGCAGAAAAAATGTCGGGGTTGTGTTCCAGTCCTACAATCTGATTGCCGAGCTTACCGTGCAGGAGAATATCCGTGTTGTTGCGGACATTGCGGAACATCCCCTTGCACTTGCAGAACTGATGGAAGATCTTGGACTTTCCCGCCACGCGAAGCATTTTCCGTCGGAGCTCTCCGGCGGACAGCAGCAGAGATGCGCCATCGGAAGAGCGCTGATCAAAAATCCCGCGATCCTGTTGTGTGATGAGCCGACCGGCGCGCTCGATTCCGCTTCCGCCAGAGAGGTGCTCGCTATTTTAGAGCAGATCAACCGGAAATATCATACGACCGTGATTATCATCACGCACAATGAGGCAGTAGCCGGGATGGCGGACCGCGTCATACGGCTTCACGATGGAAAGGTAAAGAGCAACACGGAGAATGAAAAGGTACGCATAGAGGAGCTGGATATCTGATGACATTGCAGAAAAAAATAGCGAGAAGTGTGGGAAAAAATTTGTCTTTCTACCTGACGGGGAGCATTTTGACCGCCATTACCATCATGCTTTTGGTCGGGGCATTTGCCGTGAGCCATTCGATCTACGAATGTTTTACCCCGTATTTTGATGAGACCCGGGTTGAGGATGCCTCGTTTGTGACGATGACGGAGATCCCGGAGGAGGAACGGGAAGCGTTAGAGAAGGCGTATGATGTGACGCTGGAAAGGCAGCAGTATACGGATCTGGATTATGACGGTACCAGACTGCGGCTTTTTGCCGCGACGGAGAAGCTGGATCTGTACACGGTGTCGGAGGGACGAAAAATCGAGGCGGCGGATGACATCGTCGTGACGTATCGTTACGCGAAAGCCAATCACATCGCAGTGGGAGATACGCTGCATCTGGCAGGACGGGACTTTCAGGTGTGCGGACTTGGCATGAAGCCGGACTATGCGATCATGCTTTACGATCTTTCGGAGAGTGCGGCTGACAAGGAGGGCTTCGGCATCGGCATCATAGGAAAGGATGCGATGGAGAGTCTCGGCGGTACGGTATTTTATTCGGTCCGTTACAAGGATCAGAGCCTGGAAAAAGATTTCCGGAAAACGGTTTACGAAAAATACCAGACGATCGAGTATCTGGAGCGCAGTGCAAACTCGCGCATCAGCCTGATGTACCGGGAGGCGGATGATCTGTCCGCCGAATTTTCCCTGTATTGTCCGATCATTATGATTGTGGTGATCGCCGTGATTGCGATGGTTCTGGCGCGCACGGTAAGGCGGGAAGGAAAGACGATCGGCACACTGATGGCGCTGGGCTACCGGAAATCCGAGCTGATTCGGCATTACATGGCATATGGCATGATTCCGGCAGTGGCGGGAGATATTCTGGGAGTGCTGTTTTGTATTCCTTTTTCAAGGATGTTCTGTGGATTCTTTTTCGGAGATGCGGAATATATCGCGTATGAGGTAAAGATTCCCTGGGGGCTTTTAGCGGTGGCGCTTCTCCTGCCGTTAGTGGTCTATGGGCTGGTGTCTTACCTGGTGCTCTGCGGGGTGTTAAAAGTCGAGATTATCCCGCTCTTAAAGGGGATTCACCAAGAAAAAACATCCCGGATCTTAAACGGCAGTCAGGCAAAACTCGGGGTGATCTACAATATCCGGACAGTCTGCGTAAACCGGTTCCGCAGCATTACGCTCGTGATCGGTATTGCGGTTGCAACGCTCTGCATTGTGCTCGGCGGCGCCTTCCAGGATGCCTATGCGGATCTGCTGGAGAATAAAGTGCCGTACGCGATGCTGGGCGGACAGTATGAATACGGATTCAACACCTACCAGTCGGATGGCAATCCTTATGGTGGGGATGCCGTTTTTGATGTGAGCTTCGGCGCAAAGGCGGACGATTCCAGATTTAATCTGATCGGATTTGACGACGAGAACCAGTTTGCCGATCTTTGCAGCGAGGACGGGGAGCTGCTCTCCGGCAAAAAGTATTATATGACAAGTGCTGCCGCGGCGCGCTACGGGATTGCGGCGGGAGATACTTTCTGCTTTTACAACACGGTCACGCTAGAGGAGACGGAGGTTGTGATCGATGGCATTGTGAAAAATGATATTTTATCGCTGGTGCTGACGGGAAAAGAGAATGCGGCTGCGATTCTTGAGAGACCGGCGGACGAATACAATGTCATTATTGGCAGGGAGAAGCTTGCGATACCGGGGGAACTGTTGAAGAAATCCTCTTCCCTGCAGGATTACAGGGATATGGTGGAACATCTCTCGTCGACCGCGGGAATTGTGCTGAAACTGTTGAAAGTGCTTGGCGTGTGCATCTGTATCCTGATTGTCGTGATGATCTGTGGCATGATTACAGAGGAGAGCAGCCGCAATATTTCCATGCTGGAGATTCTCGGCTACCGGGATCGGGAAGTGCGAAGCTTTGTGCTTTCGTCCGGTCATCTGCTGGTTCCGGTCGGTTTTGTGATCGGCGTACCGCTTGGCTATCTGACCGCCTATTCCATGGTGCTGGCATCGGCGCAGTCTTCCGGAATGCGCATGAGCCTGCCGGTGAGGGCGGAAACGATTCTTGCGGCATTTGTGTTCGTGCTTGTGGCATATATTCTGGCGCTGGCCCTGTCCGGAAGGAAAATACACCGCGTGGATATGGCGGAGAGCTTAAAGAATGTGGAAGAGTAGGAGAATATGAAGGGGAGCCTGTGGGTGTGCTGTCTGTTATGTACCGCCATGTGGAAAGCCCGACGCAGCCTAAAAAACGAAGCCCGCAAAAAACGCTTGACTTGGAGTAAACTCCAGGGTTTACTCTGTCTTCATCAGAAAGGAGACAGATTATGGCGAAATTGGTTGCATTTTATTCAAGAGCAGATGAAAATTATTTTGGCGGAACGAAGAAATATATCTCGGAGGGAAACACGAAAAAGGCTGCCGAAAAGATTGCGGAGCTGACCGGTGCAGACCTGTTTGAGATTGTGCAGGAGGTGCCGTATGCGGCGGATTATGATACCTGCATTGCTGAGGCAAAGCGTGACCTGAAGGCGAAGACGAGACCGAAGGTGAAGAATCTGCCGGAGTCGCTTGACGTATACGAGGGAAGCGGCCTTTCCGGTACAGTAGCAGATATTGAGAAGGCGGCAGCGGGCGCTGCGGTAACGCAGGGGCTGGCAATCCATGGAAGTGAAGTTGATCATGCCGGAGCGATGATCGAGAGATGGGTGTAACCATCGGCATAACAGAAAGAGCAATGAAAAAGCCGGGGAGCGCTTCACAGAAACAGGGCGCGGAATTCGACTCGTAAAATGAGTGAATTCCGCGCCCTGTTTTTCGTATACGGTTATTCATAGCGCATGCGGCCTCCTGCGCTAGCGCACTTCCTCCCAGAAGGAGACTGCTTCCTTAAGCCAGCCCTCGACTTCCAGTCCGATGCCGAGACCGAAACCGTGATCTCCGGTTTTGCCGAATTTGGTTTTGTGAGGAATGCCGAGCTTTTCACAGGTCTCTGCAACCGTCAGGCTGTTGGAAAACGGTGCGGTGTGGTCGTCCTCGTTTGCTGTCAGGTAGACCGGAGGGTACGATGCATCCATGTGGCTCGTAAGGTCAAACGGTTCGACGGCTTCCGGTGTGATCTCCGGTCCTGCCACGCGGCGCAGAAACGCGGCAGCCCCGTCGTGCACCGGATGACCTGCCGGGAATGCAGTGTAGCCTGCATAGAAATCCTTCATGCGGACTGCGGTGTAGGCAAGAAAAATCATTTCCGGCTTTGGAACGCCTGAACTCTTCCAGCCGAAATTGGTGGAGCCGATCTCACCTGCCAGAGTGGCTCCGGCGGAGAAGCCGCCGATCATGTAGTGACCCGCCTGCACTTCAAATTCGTCGGCACGCGCCTCGATCTGCCTTATGCAGGCGTACATATCTTCGATGGCTTTGGCGACGACGGCGTCCTGCTTTGTGCGGTAGAAAAGGACAAAGGCGGTGTAACCCATCTCGTTTAGGGCGGCGGCGATCGCCATGCCCTCCACGAGTCCCCACTGGCGGTTAAAGGCACCGCCCGGGATGATGATGGCATACGGACGACCGGCAACCGGCCCCGGGAAATGCAGGAAGGCAGGAGACTCCTTGTCCCACTCACTCATGCGTTCCTCCTCGGAATAGAGCGGATAGAGATAGTTTTTTCCGGTGGAGGCGAGTTCCTCCATGCGGTGTAAGGTTGGCACGAAGCCGACTTTTTCAAACCCGTAGCTTGCTAACAGTGCATTCCAGTGATCCGGTGTCATATCGGTAAAAATGTGGGTGCCGAAGTCCCCGTAGACTTTGCTTTTGACCAGATCACCGATGGTCATCTCTGGTGTGATATCATGATACTTCATAATGAAAACCTCCTTTACGAGTCTTGCTGTGTCGTGGCTCACTGTTTTCTTCGATCCATTTCTACAACTATGGCGGAATATGTATAGGCAATAGTTACAAAAACTGTAGCTGATTATAATAAAAATTGTAAAAATTATCTACAAAAATGAGAAAAAATAGCAGGATATGTAAAAAAACAGACGTTATTAAGCAAAAACGGTGTGGTTTCGCTATTCCTATTTTGGTACCATAACTGCAAAGACAAGAATGGATAGGGGGAAAAGCAATGGCATTGATGGAGACACACTATTACAGCTCGTCCATGGGGAGCAATATTACGCTGAACGTGTTCGTTCCAACGCCGGGCAGCAGTGAGCAGATCACACAGATGGGACACAGCGCGAAGTACGATTACGAGAACGGGCTTCCGGTGCTGTATCTGCTGCACGGAGCGTACGGCGACGCATTTTCCTGGGTGCGCTACAGCAATATTGACCGCTATGCGCAGGACCGGGGGATTGTGGTTGTCATGGCATCCGCGGAAAATTCTTTTTATCAGGATCTTCGGAGCGGGAAAAAGTACAAGACCTTCTTTACGGAGGAACTGCCGCTCTTCATCCGCAATGTATTTCCGGTGAGCAGGGAGCGGGAGAAGACGTTTATCGCCGGTTTTTCCATGGGAGGTTACGGCGCGTGGTATCTGGCACTGTCCAGACCGGAGCTGTACGCGAAGGCGGCGAGCATGTCCGGCGCGCTGGACATTGCGGGACTGTATCAGGCGGCGGCAGCCGGGAACAACGACAACAATCCGTTTCATTGGGAGGATTGCTTTGGGGATCCGGACAAACTTGCCGGGAGCGATTATGATCTGTTTACGCTCTATGACAGGGATGTAAAGAACGGCTGTGTGCCGAAGCTGTATCAGGCAGTCGGGCGCGATGACTTTTTGTATCCGTCGAATGTGTATGTCAGAAAGCTGCTGGAACAGAAACAGGCAGATCTGACCTACGAGGAGGACAAAGGCGGTCATGACTGGAATTTCTGGGACCAGTATATCCAGCATATTTTAGACTGGATGCTGCATGATTAGAAGAAGGAGAGGGAGTACAATGCGAAAAGAAAATCCGGCAGATATTGCCATATTTGAAGAAAATGCAAAGCGCCCGTTCGGCATGAGGGATAAGATCGGATATGCGGCGGGAGATTTTGCAAATGATCTCACTTTTGTGATTGCCGCGCTGTTTATGATGAAGTTCTACACCGACATCATGGGTGTCAGCGCCGCGCTCGTCGGAACGCTGATGATGGTTGCCAAGGTAGTGGATGCGTTCACGGACGTTGCCATGGGGCAGGTGGTCGACCGCAGTCCGTACACGGCGAAAGGAAAATTTGCACCGTGGATCCGCCGTTTTGCCGGACCGGTCGCCGTGGCTTCGTTTTTGATCTTCGCGCCGTATTTTGCCGATATGCCGATGGGATTTAAGGTATTCTGGATGTTTTTTACCTACATTCTCTGGGGTTCCGTGTGCTACACCGGCGTGAACATTCCTTACGGTTCCATGGCGTCTGCGATGAGCGATAAGCCGGAGGAGCGGACGATGCTCTCAAACTGGAGAACCATCGGTGCCACCGTGGCGCAGATCGTGATTGCGGTGATCCTTCCGATGGTTGTGTACACAACGGATGCCGAGGGACACAAGGTGCTCGGGGGCACGCAGACGATGATCGCATCTGCCGTATGCTCCGTTCTGGCAGTCGTTGTCTATATGATCTGCTACCATCTGACCACCGAGCGTGTGAAGATGCAGAGTGCAGAGGGGCAGAAAAACGTATTTGAGCTTTTCAAAGTATTATTTACAAACCGTGCATTCGTGGGAATTGTCATCTCCGCGCTGATCTTTTTGCTGGTACAGATGACACTGTCCGGAATGAACAACTATATTTACCCGAACTACTTCAACAGCGCGGCGGCAATCTCCGTCAGCAGCCTTCTGGCATGTGTTGTGGTACTGGTTCTCTCCACATTTGTGACCAAGCTTTCGGATAAGATCGGTAAGAAAGAGCTGTCCGCAGCCGGTGCGTTTATCGGCGCGGCGGCACTGTTTGTGGGATACATCGTACATACAAAGAGTGTGGTGGTCTTCATCTGCATCTATCTGTTTGCTTACATCGGACTGGCATTTTTCAACCTGATGTGCTGGGCAATGATCATCGATGTCATCGATGACATTGAGGTGAAAAAAGGAATCCGCAGCGACGGTACGGTTTATTCCGTCTATTCCTTCGCAAGAAAGCTCGGACAGGCGGCAGCCAACGGTCTGACCGGACTGCTTCTCACCATAGTGGGATACAGCTCCGCAACCGCATTTGACGAGGACGTCGTAAACGGAATCTACAACGTGACGACTCTTTTCCCGGCGATCGGATTTGTTCTGCTGGCATGCTCACTGCTCTTTTTGTATCCGCTC
>ERZ1034882.1090-NODE-1090-length-10457-cov-11.354067_pt1 | contig 10457 bp, 9 predicted proteins | sample MGYA00520606_ERZ1034882 | MGnify/ENA primary metagenome ERZ1034882 (study PRJEB33766, sample SAMN09781726) | gut metagenome | biome: gut microbiome | host: Homo sapiens | place: Madagascar | study: EMG produced TPA metagenomics assembly of the PRJNA485056 data...
ATCTAACATTCGTGCCATATCAGGATACCTAAGATTAGATGCAATAAATTTATTTAATGCTTTGTTGCCACCTGGGAAAGAAGGCTTTTGGTCAACATCGTCACCATTAAATATCTTATTGCTCTCACTTTCATTCTGTTCCTCCTTGATCACATTTTTCTTCTTACTTTCACTTTTTTAATTGATATATAATCTTACTCTTGTATTTACTCTTTTCCCATTTAAAATGCCTGGCGACCATTTCTTTATGGACTCAAATATAAAGTATAATCTAAGACTCTTGGAATTTCCAGCGTTGCTATAAAAACTATTCATGCGTCCGTTTTTGTCAATAACAAATCGCACTAACACCCTATATTCTTCGTTCTTTATTACTTCTTGACATTCAGAGTCTTGTTCAATCCATTTTTCTATAGATTCGTACCCATAAGGTGATGGCATCTTATCCACCATTCCATTTTCATAAATGTTTTCATCATATCCGTCAAAAGTGTAGACATATCCATTGAGATATTTATCTGTAATGCCTAACTCGTCAAATGCCACCTTGACAGGTTTCGTTTTTTCGTCGTAAGTAAGTTTTATATTTATAGTGTCATTCCAATAATAATCGTGAAAATAACATACAGTTGCAGGGCACAATACATTGTCTCCTGGATGTTCGGTACTTGAAACATATACAAAATCAGCACGTGGAACAACAGGTCCTATGCTGTAATTGAAACCTGTTCCATCTCCACTATAAAATTTATTACGGAAATCTTGGGCAGATTCTATTGGTATCTTAATATGTGCTTTACCAATTATTTCGCACCTACCAAAGTCGTAAGGAGTCTTTACGAATACGGGAAATTCCTCAGTTTCTGTATTGTAAGTACCCAGCCTAATATCACGCCAAACCTGTTCTATCTTATATCTAATCACACTGTTACAAATAGAATCAAATACTGTTTTTGAACATTCATTCAGACGTTTGTCGTAATCGACTGTTTTTTCAAACTCTCCTTTTTTTAGCCATTTTGAAAAATATTTTCCGATATTTTTGTTTATGTCGGATTCATCAGAGCGCTCATACCAATATCTGTAATTGGCTTCTTCCTCTTCTCTTTGATACGAATTTTTCTGTGATGCAGTCTTTTTAGATGATTGTACCTTAGTAGTTGTACTTTTTCTTATGGGCACAGTTTTTCCCTTGATTGTCTGTGCAGGATTCCCCGACTTTCTTATTCGAGGTGTAACCTTTCTTGTCTGGGCATTGGCTGCGATAAGAACAAATAGCGCAGCCACTATCATTAAAATCGTTTTCTTCATTGCTTTATATTTTAATTGCTTTCAATCATAGAAATACATTGATATTTCTAACTTCCACCTTGACTCCATTGTTTTCACCTCTTGAAAACCTTATGTATCTTTTTCCTTCATCATATTCCGACTTTGCTATATAATAAGTTTGATATCCGTAACCTTTCTTAATCAGATCCACCTGGAATGGATTGAAATCGTAATACTCTTTATTGACAATATCCGTAACATTCAGCCCCTCACATACAAGTTTTTCAGAAACAGGGAATGTCATTATTGACTTCGCCAATTTGTTGAAATCTTCTGCATTGTTCAGTTCAAAAAACAATTCTCTTGAAGCTATTGCAGGCAAAACAAAATCCTCGTATGATGCTTCGTCATCATATTCATAAACATTACCTTGTCCATCAGTCAAATACATATAGTACATTTCGCCATCACCAATGTATTGAAAGACATAAGTGGCTTCATCGGAATCAGCAGTAGAATCTGTCATCTCACTACTTGATGAATGCTCTTTAGCTGCTTCTTTAACGGCATTCTTTCCGAATTCTTTTAACCCAATCTTACCTACACAGAGCAATATGATGACAAGTACAGGCAATAGAACTTTCCATGTTCTTCGAATAAAGGAAGGCTTCTCATCCATCTCTTCTTCACTATAATCTTCTGGTTCTTCGCTTTCTGTCTGTTGAGGGTTGCCAGGCACATCGTTTGTGTCAAGCCATTCTCCGCAGTATCTGCACTTTTTTGCCACAGCGAGTATTTCCTCTCCGCAATATGGGCAATGTTTGTATTTTGAATTCATAATTCTATTGTTTTTAGTTGGTTTCGTATTATATTTCTGATGAGTTGTTCTATGGCTTCTGCATTTTTACAACAATAAAGATTATAATTTTCTATAGTGTCATTATGCTCTCCATGTAGAGCAGAAATTTGGACAACTTTGTACTGGTTTTTACTTGCCAACTCATACACCGTGTTCACGGTATCTTTAGAAGTACGTGAGGCGCACACGATAATTTCACAACCAGCATCAATAAGTTTTTCTATTGGTTCACGATTTCCCCAAGAATCTCCCACAGATGATATGCCTATACCATGCTCGACATTTTTATCTTGTACAATGGACAAGAAATCTCCATTACTTTCAGGGTAATGTCCTGTTAAGCGGAAAAACAACTCTCTAATGGATGTCGTTTTCCCAGAATTAGCTCGTGCGCTAAGACAGATAATTGTTTTGTCAATCATACCGTTCCGTTTTTTACCAATGGCTACCATATTGGCATGATTAATAAATGGTTGGTATATATACATGAAAGCGTGGAGCCTGTCCTGTCACTCGTGCCACTTGTTAAGGCCTTCGCATTGCCCTGTTCGTCCGAAACGAGCAACGCCAATACAACGTCAAATCTCATGCAACATTTAAAAAGATAATAAAATGTGCGTAAATACTAATATATGCAGCATATAGCAGGTGTTTGGCATGATGTGTATTTTGTTATTTGTTTGTTACTCTACTATTTGATTTCATAATTTATTATAGTTAATGGTTCGTAATTGGTTCTTGTTTTGGGTAACAAATCCAATTATTTTTCGTATCTTTGCACCGTGAGTAACAAATCTCGCAAAATGACAATAAGTAGAATAAATAACAAAGTAACATGAGAAGTAACAATGAACCTGTGCGCATACGCTACAAGGATTTGGCGAATGGCACAAAGTCGATTTATCTCGACACTTACAAAAGTGGAAAGAGGTCGTATGAGTTCTTGAAGCTTTATCTGCTTCCTGAGGACGATGACAAGGCTAAGGCTGTCAATGCCGAGACCTTGCAGAAGGCAGAAGCTATCAAGAACCAACGAGTGCAAGAAATCCTATCTGGAAAGTTGGAAACAGTGAAGGCTTCCTTGGAGCATCCTGCTTCTACAACAACTACAAGCAAGAAGACTGCACGTTTAAGCAAGAAGGAAAAAGTCGGCAGTGCTAAAAACGGCAAAGGTGCCAAGGGAAAGGAAAGTGAGGCAAACGAAGTTGTCGGAGCTGTTTCGGGCAGAGAAGGACACCAATGGAAGTTTATTGACGATGACGGTGAGGACAGAGCCATAGACGGAACAATCAAAAAACATAGAGGCAGACCCAACAAGCGTGAAGCTGTCACTCTTCGTTTCAAGAACCTTGCCAACGGCAGCAAGTCGCTCTACTTCGACATATATTATAATGGTGAGCGCAAGTACGAGTTTCTGAAGCTCTATATCAATCCAGAGATTACCGAAGCAGACAAGCAGAATAATGCCTTGGTCATGGAAACCGCAGAGCGTCTGAAAGAACGCAAGATGCGAGAGGTTGTCAATGGAGAGACTTTCACGGATCCTTCTGACGAGCTGAACCAAGTGGAGAAAGTTGAGGAATACACCAGTTCTGTGATAGTCCGTAGTCGCAAGATGCGCAATGGAGACCGTTCCCTCTTTCTTGATATATATTATGGTAAGGGACAACGTGCCTATGAGTCAGTTGGTCTTTACCTTCGTAAGGATGACAGCGAGGAGAAACACAAGGAAATCTGGAAAGAAGCTGAGAAAAAGGCCAAGGAACGCATGAAGGCATTGAAGGACGGAACCTTTGAGAAGCGTGTCGGCAGAAGAGGCTACAAGCCGCATGGAGAAGATCCAGATGCCAACGTGGACAAATACAAGGAGTATCTTGCCACTAAGAAGGTGAAGACAGAGATTGCCGTTGCAGAGACTGAGCGCAAGAGAAATTCCAAGACCAAGGAGCCTGTGAGAATCCGCTTCAAGGAACTTGCCAACGGCAACAAGTCAGTCTATCTATCCATCAATGTCAACGGTCGCCGAACCTACGACTACCTGCGTCTCTATCTCATTCCAGAGGTTGATGCAGCTGCCAAGGAGCAGAACAAGCAGACAATGCAAGCGGTGTATGCCATCAAGGCACAACGCATCATGAGCATCACTAACGGCATCGCAGGGCTCAAAGACAAGTCGAGAATCAAAATGCGACTTGTGGATTGGTTGGAGATATTCCGTGACGCACAAGTGGAGCGAGGAAGACAATCTGCCCGAAACTGGGTAAACAGCGTGCTGAATGCAGTGAGAGAACACTCGCCAAACGTGACACTCGCAGAGATGACCAAGGAATACTGCAATGGTTTCATGGTGTTCTTGTTGAACGACTATATCACTTACAAGCACACCCATCCGTCCAAGTCCACGGTGATGAACTATCTCAAATGCCTCAAAGCAGCCTTCAACATGGCTATTGAGGAAGAGATAATGGACGACAATCCCGTATTGCGTCTTCGCATGGATGTTCTGAAAGGTGGCGGTACCAAGCGAGAGTATCTGACCGTTGACGAGGTGAAGAGACTGATTGACACCCCTTGCAAGCGTGAGGATATCAAGGCGGCGTTCCTGTTTTCATGCTTCTGCGGACTCCGTATCAGTGATGTGAAGAGTTTGAAGTGGAAAAACATCATCACCGAGGGTGACAAGACACGAGTTGAGATATTGCAGTACAAGACCAAGCAGCCTCTCTATCTTCCTCTCAACAAGCAAGCCCTTCGTTGGATGCCTGAGCGTGGATCTGCGAGTGACGAGGACAAGGTGTTTCCAACACTGCCAAGCAAGAACTACGACTGCATCCCGGAATGGAGCCGTGCGGCAGGTATCAGCAAACATGTGACCTACCATGTCTCAAGACACACGTTCGCCACGATGGAGCTGACCATGGGCGCAGATTTATACACAACAAGCAAACTTCTTGGTCATACGGAGGTGCGTACGACACAAATTTACGCAAAAATCATCAATAAGAAAAAGGACGAGGCTGTTTCCCTCTTGGACAGTGCGTTCGAAGAATAAAAATGGAACATAATAATACATCAAACAACCAAGGACGAGACGACTCCTCGTTCTCTCTTTTTACCCCAATGCAATGAATGCACCTTCGCTAACGGTGTAGGTGGCATTTGTGGTACCAACAAATTGTGGCTGTTCTTCAAGGAAGCCCATGAGTGCTATCAGACGGAAGTCATAGGATGCGGTAAACTATATCACCGCTACAAAAAGGATTTTCTCAACAGCCATTCCTATACGGACTGCCAGTATGCGGCAGGAAAGAACGAGCACAAGAAGAACTTCTACATCATGGAGGAATTTCTTGAAGAACGTGAGGACTTGGTAGTCATATTCTTTACCAAAGTGGATTTCGAGTATCATGACTACAAGGCTCTTCATCACAAGTTCAACACCACGGAGCCGCCTCCAAATGGTCAGTATCTCCATGGTAAACCACCGTCAATATTACAAACAGCACAAGAAACCAAACCGAAACAGGACTTTCAATGTTACTTTGATTCTACTCAGCTGAACCTCATTGCGCGCCATGCCAATGAGGTTCATTTGTTCTCAGCCGATGTGTCGGAAGAGGATATGCGAAAACTCTTCTCGTGCCAAGTCTGCAAGCAGCTAAAGGCGAGAAGTAACAGACGTGTGGCATTCTTCTTTGACATGCTCTGCAGCAAGAACTTGATTTGCAAGCAATGGCAATCGGTCATTGCCAAGCATAAACTCATCCTGTCTTCATCAACAGACAAGCCACTTACAACAACCAAGCTGTCCTCAGCAACCAGTGATGCCAAAAGTACCAACGCCAGTATCTATGAGGCTATCCGCAAGAAAGTGCAAGAAATAGCAGATTGCGGTAAAAATGACAGCAAGGACACCATCTGACAGATGATAACCTTGACAGTTGGCTTGATAGTCGGTTGACAGTCAAGCGCACTTCCATCCGATTGGGCAGAAATGCCCTTACCTTTGCCCTCCGTAATCAGAAACCTGGTTATGGAGGGCGACCTCGTTATGTGTAACGATAAATAAAATTACGACAATGATTGGACAGACAACAAATCAGGCAAACAATCCACCAAAGGATGGCACTATCCTACCGCCAACGATAGACGTGGATAAACACGAGTTGACAGAACAAGAACTGGCAGATATGACACCAATGAGACTTGCCGAGCGCATTCAACAAATGGAAGAAGCATTCAAGCTGCTTGGACCAGTAGAGGATGTGTTGAACCGCATCAAGTGCTTGGAGAAATGGCTCTTTGCAGGAAAAGACGTGCTCACCCTTGACGAGGCAAGCGTATTCCTTGACGCTTCAAAGAGTCAGCTTTACAAACTGACACGTACCTTTGCCATTCCCCATTACAAGCCAAACGGCAAGACCATCTATTTCAGCAAGGAAGAACTGGTGGAATGGATCAAGAAGCACCCTGTGAAAACAAAAGAGGTGTATGAGCAGGATGCCATACGCTATGTGATGAACAAACCCTTGAAGAGCAGATGACGATGGAAGAAATGAACGACATGAGCCTCTTTGAAGGCGCAGCGGACAATGCTGATTTGTTGGAAAAGTTGCTGAAGGCATCGCTTATCCATGCGGATGAGACCTACCAGACACCGCCACAGATAATATGGGTGGACAACTCGACCATAGCCACGCTTGGCAACTTCAGTGCCTCCACAGGCAAGGCGAAGAGCCGAAAGACGTTCAATGTATCGGCATTGGTGGCAGCCTCGCTCGCTAATGGAAAGGTGCTGCAATATACGGCAAAACTACCCGATGACAAGCGTAAGATACTCTACGTTGATACGGAGCAGAGCCGTTTCCACTGTCACAGCGTGATGCAGCGCATCCTCCGGCTTGCAGGATTGCCCGACAACATGAACAGTGAGAACCTTGTGTTCTTCGGACTGCGAGAGTACAGTCCCAACCTCAGACTACGACTGATAGAATATGCCTTGCAGACGCAAAAGGGCTTTGGCTTGGTCATCATTGACGGCATAAGGGACTTGATGCTCGACATCAACAATCCGAGCGAGTCCGTCCATATCATCAACAAACTGATGCAGTGGTCAAGCCGCTATGACCTGCACATACATTGTGTCCTACACTTGAACAAGGGTGATGACAATGTAAGAGGTCACATAGGAACGGAACTCAGCAACAAGGCAGAGACGGTACTGGTGATAAGCAAGAGCAATTCGATGGCGAATGTGAGTGAAGTGAAACCGCTCAACATCCGAGACAAGGACTTTGCACCCTTTGCGTTCCAAATAAACAAGGAGGGACTTCCAGAGATTGCCAAGGACTATGTGGTTGACTCCACCACAGCCAAACAGCCGAAGATGACAATAGCCGACATTACCGATGAGCAGCATGGCAAGGCACTTGAAATGGCTTTCGGCAAGAAAGTGGTGTCAGGCTATGAGAATGTGATAAACGCATTGACAAAAGGTTATACAACTATTGGTTTTGCCAGAGGTAGAACAGTGATGTCAAAGCTGCTGACCTTCCTATTGAAGAGCAAACTGGTGGTGAAGTGTGGCAACAACGAGTATTGCAGAATGAAGGATTATCCTTCGCTTCCGCTGCTTGAAGGGCAGGAGGTAAAGAAGTGAGGATGAAGCGAAAGTCACTTCAAAAACCACTTCATTCACCTCGGTGTATATATAATAGTAGAACGGACGGATTTTGTGAAGTGGCATCATATTTAACTACATGGACATACGACAAAATGACTTCACAAAACCGTTCATTCACTCTGGTGTATATATAATAAGCGCACGAATGAACAAAAAATGAATGAAAGATGAACATACAACAAGCAAAGGAAATCAAACTCACGGACTATCTGAGCGCATTGGGACATCAGCCCAAACGATGCAGCAAGTCCACATCTTATTATCTGTCTCCATTGCATGCGGAGACAAAGCCATCGTTCAAGGTGAACTTCAGCCGAAACCAATGGTATGACTTTGCTCTTGGCAAGGGTGGCAACATCATTGCTCTTGCCCAACTTCTCTACAATACGGATGATGTGGGTGCTGCATTGCAGCATATAGCAGCGGACATGAACAACCCAAAGTCCACAAAGGCAAAACCTCCCATACTGACACAAGTAGAGACAAACAAGATGGACAAGGTACATATCCAAGACCTGTCCTACCCTGTGCTTATGTCGTATCTGCGTTCACGCCATGTGGATGCGGACATGGGTAAACGCTATTGCAAGGAGATCTGGTACACGTTTAAGGGCAAGCGGTATTTTGGTATAGCCTTTCCAAATAACCGGGATGGGTATGAACTGCGTAACCCATATTATAAAGGTTGTTTGGGCGAGAAAGACATATCCTTGATACATTCACAGCAAGTTGGAGTGCAGGACAGATGCTGCATCTTCGAGGGGTTTATGGACTTTCTTTCGTACAAGACTTTGGAAAAGCGAGGCGACAATGTGATTTGCATACAAGAGCCATGTGATTATATTGTACTGAACTCCATCAGTAGCCTTGGGAAATGCATGGAACGATTGGCGTGTTACACTGCTATCCATTGTTATCTTGATAATGACCAAGCAGGAACGGTGGCTGCCCATACAATCATGGACTGTTATCAAAACAGGGCAATCAACGAATCCATAAGATATGCAGAATACAAGGATGTCAATGATTATCTTATCGGCAGAAAATCCATTATTCCGCATAAAGAGGATGTATAAAACGATAATTTTCTACGGAGAAAGTCAATATTCTCCGTAGAAAACTATATTTTGCGTGATTTTTGCGTAGATTTCCGTACAAACATACTACATTTTTGAAAATATGTAGTAACTTTGTACAGAATTAAAGATGCAAATCATGGAAAAGCGTATGACAAATCCAAAATCTGAAGGCTATATCTCTGCAAAAGATATGGCAGGAAGAGCTGCATACTATAAAGTATTGCAAGCCGCCAAGAATGGCGAACTCACCAGAATAAAAAGAGGTGTGTATGCAACCGATGACCATTTGGCAAGTCAAATGCTTGATGTGGAAAAGGTTGTTCCTGGTGGTGTGTTGTGTCTGTATTCCGCTTGGTCACATTATCAGTTGACTACACAGGTACCACAAGAATATTGTCTTGCAATAAAAAGAGGCCGAAAAATCACCCTTCCAGATTATCCCCCAATTACACTATACCATTGGAGTGATACCGCCTTTAACCTTGGAATTACGAATACAGAGATTGAGGGTTTCAAGGTGAGGATATATGACGTGGAGAAATGTGTCTGTGATGCAGTAAAGTATAGAAACAAAATCGGCATAGATGTCTGTACGGAGATTATAAAGGAATATCTGAAACGCAGAGATCGTAATGTCAGCAAACTGATGAAATATGCCTCACAACTGAGAGTTGCCAAAACATTGGGAACATATCTACAAATGGAACTATAAAATAATAAATATGACAACGAAGAATTATGCTCGCTCGGTAAGAGCGAAACTGCTTAATATATCGAAAGAAGAGAATGTCTTCTACCAATCGATATTGACACGATACTTTCAGGAGCGTCTGTTGTACCGTCTGTCGGTAAGTCCATACAAAGAACGCTTTATATTGAAAGGTGGTGCATTACTGTATGCCCATGAGCATTTGAAAGCAAGACCAACATTGGACATAGATTTCCTTGGTCAACAGATTAGCCGTGAGTTGGACAATATCAAGGAGACATTCAGAAATTTATGCGACATAGAATGTCTGGAAGACGGAGTTGTCTTTGAAAAGGACAGCATTAGCGTAGAAGAAATCACTCTCAAAAAAGAATATAATGGTGTGCGAGTGCATGTCAAGGTAGGACTTGACACGGCAAGCCAAGTTATTTCCATGGATGTAGGCTTTGGCGACATCATAACTCCTGCACCCGTTGACCTTTCTTATCCGGTGTTGCTGGACACATTACCAGAAGTTGACATCTTGGCTTACTCTTTAGAGACCGTGGTGGCTGAAAAGTATCAGGCAATGATAGACCATGCGACAGAGAACAGCCGCATGAAAGACTTCTTTGATGTGTACAGAATACTAAAAGCAGGAAATATTGACTTGAACACATTGCAAGAAGCCATCACAGCCACGTTTGAGAATAGAGGCACCGCCATCTCTACGGAATATAGCCTTTTCGAGGATTCTTTTGCGACAGATGCCAAACGAAATATTATGTGGAATAGTTATTTGAAGAAAATCAAATTCAAGGAGCCACTAACCTTCCAAGAAGTTTGGACATATATCACACAGGAACTGAAACAATA
>ERZ1034882.1091-NODE-1091-length-10449-cov-9.577352_pt1 | contig 10449 bp, 7 predicted proteins | sample MGYA00520606_ERZ1034882 | MGnify/ENA primary metagenome ERZ1034882 (study PRJEB33766, sample SAMN09781726) | gut metagenome | biome: gut microbiome | host: Homo sapiens | place: Madagascar | study: EMG produced TPA metagenomics assembly of the PRJNA485056 data...
CGTTCCGCTTCAGTTGGGTCTTGTACCGGGCACTGTCGTAGCGGTTCCGGGCAAAGCGATCCAGCTTCCATACGATGATGACATCAAAGATGCCGCGCTCGCTGTCCTTAATCATCTGTTGGAACTGCGGGCGGTTGTCCGTTTTTGCAGAAACGGCACGGTCGATGTAGTGCTTCACCACCGTGAAGCCGTTCTTCTCCGCATAGGCGGTGCACTCCCGAATCTGACCTTCAATGGATTCTTCGCGCTGACTGTCAGTAGAATAGCGGGCATAGATCACGGCGGTCATGGCAGGCACCTCCCATTTATACATCATTGAACGGTGGAGCGTTCTTTCAAAGCAATGTTTCGTATAATGGATATACCACATTTTGCAGAAGATTGCAAGTTGTTTTTTATCGCAAAAGAAAAATTAGTGCAGTATAAAAACAAGTTTCCCCGAAAGAACGTTCTCAAGGTTCTTTCGGGGAAGCCCATTATGAAAGAGAAAAAATGAAGAAAAGTAGATGGCTTGTTTGTGTAGACACGCTCTGCAAGAATCAGTTTTCCTTTTTAGCTTCGCCATCCGGGAAGATGATCTTATTCACAAAGAAAAAAATGACCATGGAGATGCCGCCGTTAAGCACAGTGGTGCCGATGTTATAGATGAAGTCCGGCACCAGCAGCCCAGCCACCGCCACCCAGATGCAGTTGATGGAGTTGACGATGCAGGTGATGACGCAGAAGGCCAGCACATACCAGCCGATCTGTTTTGCCAGATTGCCCTTGCTGCGGAACACAAAATTGCGCTGGATGGGGAAGTTGATGCACTCGCCGATGACCATGGCGATCATGTAGGCGCAGAAGTAGGGCAGACCGCCGTGGGCGGCATCGTAGCCGAGGATGTTCCACTTGAAGGTCTCGCCGAACAGGGTGATGTCGATGCCCGGCCAGCCGAAATCCACCACCGGCAGGCTTGCAAAGGCCTTGGGCAGAAATTGCAGCAGCAGGTACTTGAACACGGTGATGAGGTTGGACACGATGACGAACAAGCCGCCCTCGCGCACCCACTTGGCAGCGGCGGGGTGCTTTGCCGCAAAGTTATTCCAGAAATTCATAGCCTGCTTCCTTTCAGCTGTTTTTCAAGCGCTCTTCCATGCGGCTGTTCAGCACGAGGTTCTTCACGGCCTCAAAAATCACCCGCACAAGGCCGATGATCCAGAAGCCCTGCAGCTCCATCACGATGCCGTCCACCATGCCCATGCTGATAGCGCCGTTGGTCATTTTGGCCAGCGCACGCAGGGGCATATTGTACTGGAACAGGATGTTCAGGTCGGGCTTGCCCTTTTTGATGCTGCGGCGCAGCAGGGTGCCCAGCACGGCAGCCGCCAGCCAGCCGATGGGGCTGCGTCCGTGTCCCATCTCGCCCAGCGTCATGTTGCGGTCGATGTGCACCTTGTTCTCCGGGATGGGACGGCCCAGCAGCGCCTCAAACTCCGCGTCCGGCACGTTCTGCACCTGCGCAGTGCGGTAATGCTCCAGATTTTTGCCCGCGTAGGGGTCGGGTGCGCCGGTACCCGCCACCGTGACGGCGGCAGTCAGACGGATGTCGGCGCTGGAAGCGCCCACCAGCAGCTGATAGCTGCCGCCCTCCACCTCCCAGCGGTCGGTGGCAACGTTCCAGTAGCGGAACGCCTTATCGTCCAGCGGAATGGTGACCGTCTTGCTCTCCCCTGCCTTGAGGAACACTTTTGCAAAGCCCTTCAACTCCTTGGCCGGGCGGAACACTTGGGCATCCGGCTTTGCCACATAGAGCTGTGCAATTTCTGAACCGGCGCAGCTGCCGGTGTTGGTAAGAGTAAAGGTGATTTTCTCTGCATTCACCTTCAAATCGCTGTACGCAAAGGTGGTGTAGCTCAGGCCGTAGCCGAAGGGATACCGCACCGCCTTGTTGGCAGTCTCGTAGTAGCGGTAGCCCACATACAGCCCTTCCCGGTACTCGGCGTTCTGTTTTCTGCCGGGGAAATAGCGTGCGGCAGGGGTATCCTCGTACCGCAGAGGGATGGTCTCCGCCAGCTTGCCGCAGGGGTTCTGCCAACCGGTGAGCACTTCCAGCATGGCACCTGCACCGGCCTGCCCGCCAAGATAGCCGTGGACCACAGCCTTGCATTGTTCCACCCAGTCGGTCTCGATGACGCTACCCGCGCTGACCACTGCCACCACGTTAGGATTGGCTGCGGTGACGGCATCCAGCAGCTGCTTTTGCACCGCCGGGATGCCGATGTGGGTGCGGTCAAGCCCTTCGCTCTCGCTGGATTCGTCCAGACCGATGCACAGGAGCACCACGTCTGCCATCCTTGCCTGTGAGACGGCCTCATCCAGATAGGCTTTGTTGGGCTTACCGCTGCGCTCGTAACCGGCGCAGTAACCCACCATGTCCAGCTCTGCCGCTTCCATGGCGTCCTTCAGGCTGTCCACCTTGGTGGGGTTCACCATGCTGGAGCCTGCACCCTGATACCGGGGCGTCAGGGCAAAATCACCGATAAGCGTCACCTTTTTGCTGTGCTTCAGGGGCAGGATGCCGCCCTCGTTTTTCAGCAGAACAATGCTCTCTGCCGCCGCCCGTTGGGCTAATTCGTGATGCGCCTTTTCGTCAAACTTGCGGGGTGCTTTTTCCATGGCTGCGGTGGTGGAAAGCACCAAGTCCAGCAGCTCGTCCACCCGCAGGTCGATCTCCTGCTCGGTCAGGCTGCCCTCGGCGACCGCCTTCAGCAGCTTGCGTGCCCCGCCCAGACCCGGGGAGGGCATTTCCAGCGTAGAGCCGTTCTTCACGCCCTCCACATGGTCGTTGGAGCCGCCCCAGTCGGTGACGACGGCACCATCAAAGCCCCACTCCTTGCGCAGGATGTCCACCAGCAGGTGATGGTTCTCGTTGGCGTAGACATCGTTCACCTTGTTGTAGGCAGACATGATGGACTTGGGGTGCGCCTCTTTGACTACGATCTCAAAGGCGGTGAGATACAGCTCCCGGAGGGTGCGCTCGTCCAGCACCGAATTGCTGGCCATGCGGCGCAGCTCCTGGCTGTTCACCGCAAAGTGCTTGGGGCAGGCGGCAATGCCGTTTTCCTGGATGCCCCGGACGTAGGCGGCAGCCATCTTGCCGGAAAGGTAGGGGTCCTCGGAGAAATACTCAAAGCTGCGGCCGCACAGGGGGCTGCGCTTTACGTTCAGGCCCGGGCCAAGCAGTACATTTACTCGGTTCGCGGCGGTCTCCTCGCCCAGTGCACGGCCCACTTCTTCGCCCAGTTCCGGGTCCCAGCTGTTGGCCATGGTGGCGGCGGTGGGAAAGCAGGTGGCAGGCACGGAGGGGTTCAAACCCAGATGGTCGGCAGCACCTGCCTGTTTCCGCAGGCCGTTGGGGCCATCCGACAGCCAGATGGCAGGCACCCCCTGCTTGGGGTAATCCTGGGTCTGCCAGGTGTTTTTACCGGACAGCAGGGCGCATTTTTGCTCCAGGGAAAGTTTTTGGAGAATTTCAGGGTGTTTCATAGCGTCTCCTTACATAAAATGGGCGGCAGTGCGGGAGCACCGCCGCCCATGGGCCATCAGCGTTTGCCGGTGGGGTTGCAGACAATGGAAGTGTTTACCTCGGTCACTTCGGCAGCATAGGTCTTGGTGCCATCGCCGTTGTCGGTAACGGTCACAGTGATCTCCTCGCCGGAATCGGCAGTCAGGGTCAGGGTGCCATCGCCGTTATCCACATAGGTACCCTTGGCGGCTTCGATGCCGGTGTTGTCGGCGGTGTAGTCATAAGTCACCGAGAAGGTGCCGTCTTCCATCAGGTAGATGTGGCAGCCCAGCCAGCCGCCTGCATCTTTCTGGGAAAGTTCCACCAGCAGACCTTCCATGGCAGGTGCTGCGGATGCTGCATTGGGGTCAAGGGTGCCGGTGGGGTTGCAGACCACAGAGGTGTTGCTCTCGGTGAACTCCAGCGTGTAGCTGATGGTGCCGTCTGCGTTGGCAGCAGCGGCAGCGGTATGCACCGTGCCGTCCTCTGCGGTCAGGGTCAGGGTACCATCTGCGCCGATCTCGTAAGTGCCCTTTTCGCCCTCGACACCGGCATTTTCAGCGTTGTAATCGTAGGTAACGGAGTAGCTGCCGTCCTCCATCAGGTAGACGTGGCAGCCCAGCCAGCCGCCGGCATCCTTCTGGGACAGCTCCATGAACAGGCCCTCCATGGCAGGTGCTACGGATGCTGCATTGGGGTCAAGGGTGCCGGTGGGGTTGCAGACCACAGAGGTGTTGCTCTCGGTGAACTCCAGCGTGTAGCTGATGGTGCCGTCTGCGTTGGCAGCAGCGGCAGCGGTATGCACCGTGCCGTCCTCTGCGGTCAGGGTCAGGGTACCATCTGCGCCGATCTCGTAAGTGCCCTTTTCGCCCTCGACATCGGCATTTTCAGCGTTGTAATCGTAGGTAACGGTGTAGCTGCCGTCCTGCATCAGGTAAACGTGGCAGCCCAGCCAGCCGCCTGCATCGGTCTGGGACAGCTCCATAAACAGGCCGTCCGTTGCTTCTTCCGATGCTGCGGTGCTCTCGGCGGTCTCGGAAGCGGCTACGCTCTCAGAGGAAGCTGCCGCAGCCGGTGCGCTGCCGCTGCGGAAGAACATTGCCCAGAACACCAGCGCCACCACGGCAGCGATGCCCACGCAGATACCGGCCTTTGCGCCCTTGCCCAGTTTTTTACCGGCGGGGATGCGCTTGAGGAGCAGCAGAACGATGGCAATGAGCAGGATGCTGTCCACGATGGCCAGCAGGATGAGCCAGTAGGGGGTGTTATCCACAGCTGCCGCAATGGCGATGCTGTTTGCCTGCGTGTACAGGATGTTGTGGCAGGCGCGGCGCATGGCCTGCTGTGCGGTGTTGGAGGAGGAATCCAGCTTGACGCCCATCAGGCAGAGCATCATGTCGCCGCCTGCGCGGAGGGCAAGGTTGATGTCCATCCAGCTGGTGTTGCCCATGGCGGAGTCGGTGACCACCATGCCGTGGAAGCCCCACTCGTTGCGGAGCACATCGGTGAGCAGCGCCTTGGAAGCGCCTGCCCAGGTGTTGCCAAGGCGGCTGTAACTGCTCATGACAGCGGTGGTGCCGCCCTCCTTGACAGAAAGCTCAAAGGGCTTGAGGTAAATTTCGCGGATGGACTGCTCGTTGGCCCACACAGAGATGGACAGACGGTTGGACTCCTGATCGTTCAGGGCAAAGTGCTTGATGTAGGTGTACACGCCCTGACTGTCCACGCCCTGCACCATGGCAGCGCCCATCTTGCCGGACAGCAAGCCGTCCTCGCTGTAATACTCGAAGTTACGGCCGGAGAAGGGAGTGCGGTGGATGTTCATGCCGGGGGCGTACAGACCCACCACATGGTTTGCAGCGGCTTCGGCACCAAAGGCGGTGCCAAAGCGCTGGGCAAGGTCGGTGTTCCAGCTGGAACCCACGATGACCTCGCTGGGGAAGGAAACGCCCTTCAGGCTGCTGACCAGGCTGTTGATGCCCGCAGGGCCGTCCAGATCGTTGGTAGCGGGCTTGCCCACGCTGGCAACTTCCGGGGTGGACCAGCCGCCGTTGGAGATCATGTTGGTCATGTCATCCACGCTGAGCTGCTCCAGCAGGTCGTTCCACTTGGGGTCATCGTAATCCAGCCCGGTCATATCCTCCAAAGTCAGGCCGTGGTCTGCAAAGGTGATGGGCTGGTCGCTGTCGTTATTTTCGTAGACAGGGGCGTTCTCCTTGGCGGCAACAGTCTCTGCGCTGGCAGTCTTGCCATCGGTGCGGGCGGTGGGCAGAGTGCCCTCCCAGTCGGCGCGGGAGACGTACTGCTTGATCTGACCCTGTGCCACATCCTCAAATTCGTTGGTGGCAGCCACAAGGTCGGTGCTGCGGGCGTTATCGCCGCTGTAAGTGATGGTGGCGGGCACTTCGTACTCCCGCTGGTCGATCACATCGTGGGCGTTGCGCATCAGCTTGATCTGGTATGTACCGGCTTCCAGAACGTAAGCCTTTGCGCCGGTCTCGTCGTAAGAAGCCATATCCTCCGGGGCAAAGGTGATGGTCACCTTCTCGGAAGCGCCGGGCTGCAGCAGGCTTGTCTTTGCAAAGCCTGCCAGCACCACATGGGATTTTTCAATGCCGCCGATGGTATAGGGTGCGGTGTAGTAAACCTGCACCACGTCCTTGCCCGCCACAGCGCCGGTGTTCTTGACCTCCACGGTCATCTCGATGGCGCTGTCGGTGGTCTTGTAATCGGCGATGGACTGCTCAAAGGTGGTGTAGGACAGGCCGTAGCCGAAGGGGTACTGCACAGCCTTTGCGTAGGCAGCTTCATCGCAGACGCCGGTGGTGTTGTCCACATAGCGGGTCTCGTAGAAGCGGTAGCCCACATAGATGCCCTCGGCGTACTCCACATAGTGGTGCTTGAGGTTGGAGTAGGTAAAGTCGCCGGCATTCCAGTAAGCCGGGGCGGTGGTCAGGTCGTAAGCGTAGGTATCCGACAGACGGCCGGAGGGGTTCACCTTGCCGGACAAAATCTCGCCCACGGCGTTGAAGCCGGTGGAGCCAAGGCTGCCGATCCACAGGGCGGCGTCGATGGAGTCATCCTCCAAGAAGCCCAGTTCCATGGCGTTGGAGGAGTTGACCAGCACGATCACCTTGCCGAAGCCCTGTGCTTTGATGAGCGCCAGCAGATCCTCTTCGTCCTGTGTCAGCTCCAGATAATGTCTGCCGTCATCGGTCTTGCTGTAACCAGCGGCGTACATATCCTGCGGCAGGTCGCCGCCCTCGCCGCCCACGCGGGAGATGGTGACGATGGCCACATCCGAGAATGCCTTTGCATTTTGCAGCAGCGTGTCGGTGTACTGGGCTGCGGGCACCTCGGCGGGGGTGAAGTTGGAGCCTTCAAAGCCCTTCTGGGCTGCACGGCTGACGCCGGACTTCTTGTAAAAATCCACCAGCTCCTGATTGACCGTGAACCCGGCGTTGGTCAGGCCGGTGACGAGGTCAATGTTGGAGGAGGTGTCGCTTGCGCCGGAGCCGCTGCCGCCGTAGATGGGGTCCACGGAGCCGTAGCCGAACAGGTTGACGGCGGTGCCCTCTGCCAGCGGCAGGGCGTTGTTCTGATCTTTCAGCAGAACAGCACCCTCCTGCACCAGCTCCTGCGCCATGGCGCGGCTCTGCTCTGCCGCCTGCTCCACGGTCAGGCTCTGGCCGGTGGTCACCTGCTTTTGCCCGGTCAGCAGCGGGTTGAAGTTTGCGGTCATAAACGGGGTGATGGCGGAATAGAAGATTCCGCAGGCGATGTTGACCACGAGACCGATGGTCAGCAGCACCGCAATGGGAACGATGCCTTTTTTGCGGGGCGGGCGCTTTTCGTTACGCTCTTTCACTACAAATTCCTTGCCTTTCCTTCATTCTTTTGGTGAATCAGCGGATGGTAGCCTTACTATAACAAAGGAAAGGCGTGCGGGTATATCAATAAAAAGAAGTTTATAAAAAAATGCGGAACAAACCGTCCCGCATCTCTGGTATTATCTTATGAATTTGTCAGTTCCTGCGGGCAGTCCCGGTACTGCTGCGGGGTCTGCCCGGTGCGGTCCCGAAAAATCTTGGTAAAATAGCTCTGGGAGGCATAGTTCAGGATACCAGAGATTTCTGCCAGCGAATACTCAGTGTACTGCAAAAGATACTTTGCCTCCTCCACCCGCTGCGCATGGAGATAATCCGGGATGGAATAGCCCGTCTCCTGCCGGAAGCGCTCTGCCACGGTCTTGGAGCTGAGCCCGGTCAGCAGGGCCAGGTGTTCGGCGCGGATATTCTCGTGCAGGTGACGGGAGATGTAGTGCAGGCACTTTTGCACCGTGGGCGAGTAGCTGCCCTGCTTGCCCTGCTGCACCTTGCGGCAGAAATCCATGCTCATCTCGTAGAAGGTGCGCAGGATATCGATGGCTTGGGTCATCACATCCATCCGCTGGCAGTACAGGTCGCTGAGGGTCAGGGCTTCTTCCTCGTCCATGCCGCCCTTGATGGCGGCACGGGACACGATCACGGCAAACCCCACAAAATGGTACTTCATCTGCCGCAGGGGGTCATCCGACATTTTTCCGCTTTTTCCCTGCTCCGGCTTGCGCATATACCGGGCAAGCTCCTCCATGTTCCCTGCTGCCACCAGCGCGGCGATGCGGTCCTCCAGCCGGGTGGTAACATGAGCCTCCGGGGTTTCCCGTATCTGGAACAGCGCCGCCTGAAACGGCTGTCCGATGGGCAGACGGTCTTCATCGTTGCACAGCAGAATATTCTCCTCCGGGATCATGGTGCCGTGCACAAGACACAGCAAAAGGCAGACTGCGCCTTTCAGCTGCGAAAGGGTGATCAGCGGAGAGTTGAGCAGCCCGGTAGCAAGCGTGCGCAGCGCCTCCGGGGTAAACAGTGTTTCCTCCCCGTAGGCGGCAAAGATCTCCTGATAGCTGCGCCGCACCGGCGAGACCAGCCCCGTGACCCAATACAGCTGTGCATCCAGCTTTGCCACTGCGAACAGATAGCCGGGTTTGATGTGGAAGATGACCGGGTGCAGCGCGTCCCGTTTTTGCAGCTCAAAATCCTGCACTGTCATCCTGAAGGCATATTCCGGCACCGGCGTTTTGGAAAAGCGGGACCACTCCGCCACCACATGGCCGTCCTGCGCCACCAGAAGCGCCGGGATCTGAGTGGCCTCGTACAGGTGCTGACAAATACTGTGGTACTGCTCCATGGTGTTCACCTTCCTATAAAAATAGACCTTCTGTCCTAACTGTACCATACCGGGCTGCGCCATGCAATAAAAATTCCGGCTGTTCCTGACCTTTTGGGGTAGAAACAGCCGGATAAAGAGAAAAATGAAGGAGAAAATGTCAGCAGAAGGTTAGACTCTTGCCAAGCCGTCCACGCTCAGCACAACGCCGGTGATGTAGGATGCCTTCTCCGAGGCAAGGAACACCAGTGCATTGGCGATGTCCTCCGGCTGACCCAGACGGCGCAGAGGGATCTGTGCAACAAGGGGATCAAGGATCTCCTTGGGCACGGCTTTCATCATGTCGGTCTCGGTAATGCCGGGGGCAACAGCGTTGACCCGGATGCCCTGCGGACCCAGTTCCCGCGCCAGCGTCAGAGTAAAGCCGTTGACCGCAAACTTGGAGGTGGGGTAAGCCACGCCGGTGACCTGCCCGGTAATGGACACCACCGAGGAGGTGTTCAGGATGACGCCGCTGTGCCGCTCTGCCATCCACTTGGCGGCGGCATGGGCGCAGTTGAACACGCCCTTGACGTTCAGATCCATGGTCTTATCAAACAGTTCCGGGGTATAGCTTGCAAAGGGGGTGCTTTCCGACATACCGGCGTTGTTTACCAGAATGTCGATTTTGCCGTACTTTGCGGCAACGGCGTCCATAGCCGCCTGCACGGCAACGGCATCGGCAAGGTTCGGGCAGATGCCCTCCACCACAGCCTCCGGCAGCTCGGCTTTCAGTTCGGCCACCGCGTGGTCGGCGGTCTCCTGACGGCTGGCGCACAGCACCACCGAAGCACCCTCCTGCAAAAAGGCCTTGACAGCGGCCAGACCGATGCCCCGGCTGCCGCCGGTGACAACTGCAACTTTATTTTCCAGTAACATGGGCGTACTCCTTACTCCTCGATGTTGAGTTCTTCTTTCAGCTTTTTGGTGATGTCAAAGGCACTGTAAGCCATGGGGATGTGGTAATCGTGCTTGTCGCCGTGGATGGGCTTCCAGACCTGTGCGTAGAAGGGGTTCTTCCGGGCGATCTCGGCATAGTGCCACTCGCTGCGCTGGCACTCCGGGCACCAGTGGCCGCCCCGCAGCACCGTGTTGGGCGTTGCCTTGAAGGTGTGGCCAAAGGCGCACTTCCACACCAAAGGCTTGTAGACGCTTTCCATCTTATCGCTGACCACCTCGCCGCCGCGGAAAGCAGCAGCCTGTTTCATGTCCTCAAGATCCAGTGTTTCAAAGTCCTTGCTCTCGTCGTAGCCGTGATCCAGCTTCTGCTCCTCCTCGCTGGGGTGGAACAGCTTGTACGCAGCCTCCTTTTGAATCAGTACTTTCGGTGGTTTCAGGATATCACGCACCGGCGGGGGCTGTATACTAAAATTGAGAATTATTTGTCAATTTTCGGAAGGTGGAGGTAGGGTGTTCTCGTATACGCTGCACATCCGGCGTCGGTTCCATACCTCTACCACTCTAGTCATCATACCTTATTCCCGATTTGCCTCCGTTAAATATCCTATAAGTCCTACTCTCTCCACTTTATTGCCATAAATTTTTCAAAACCCTCTTGACGATTTTCACATACAGTGGTATTTTTCTTGTAATTCCCACTGATTTTGTGGATTGGTTTGAAACCATCCACAAGATGTGGTCGTGTTCATTTTGAA
>ERZ1034882.1092-NODE-1092-length-10447-cov-8.319477_pt1 | contig 10447 bp, 11 predicted proteins | sample MGYA00520606_ERZ1034882 | MGnify/ENA primary metagenome ERZ1034882 (study PRJEB33766, sample SAMN09781726) | gut metagenome | biome: gut microbiome | host: Homo sapiens | place: Madagascar | study: EMG produced TPA metagenomics assembly of the PRJNA485056 data...
CATTTATAGCAATCTTTATTGGCGGATTTATAATTGGTAAGAAATCTAAAACAAAAGGGTGGCTTGAAGGAATTAAACTTGGAATCATAATTATAATTATATTAAGTATTATAAATTTTCTTATTTTAAGAGTTAATTTTGAATTTAGAATTATATTATATGATATCATTATACTTTTTTCTTGTACATTTGGAAGTATTATTGGAATTAATTTAAATCATCAAAAATAAAACTATAAAAGGTTAATCTTTTATAGTTTTATTATACCTACTTATAAATTTTTCTTTATATTCTTGAAATTCTTCATTTTTAATAGCTATTCTTATTTCTTCCATTTCTTTAATTAAAAAGCGGATATTATGAATAGATAAAAGCCTTCCACCTAGTGATTCACCACATGTAACTAAATGTCTAACATAAGCTTTAGTATAGTTTTTACATGTGTAACAATCACATCCATCTTCAATTGGTGTAAAATCTTCTTTATACTTAGCGTTTTTTATATTTATTTTACCAGTTCTTGTAAAAGCATTTCCATGTCTAGCGATACGCGTTGGTAAAACACAATCAAACATATCAACACCACGTTCTACACCTTCTAATAAGTCAATTGGCTCACCAACACCCATTAAATATCTTGGCTTATCTTCTGGTAAATAAGCTATAGCATAATCAATCATTTTATACATAGTATCTTTATCTTCACCAACACTTGTTCCTCCAATAGAGTATCCATCAAAATCAAGTTTTACTGTTTCAGTAGCACTAAATTTTCTCAAATCTTCATATTCTCCACCTTGAACAATTCCAAATAGAGATTGATTAGGATTACTATGAACCATTTTTCCTCTTTTAGCCCATCTAATTGTTCTTTCAGTACTTTTTTTAGCATAATCATATGTAGCGGGATAAGGAATACATTCATCAAAACTCATTGCTATATCACTATCTAATTTATTTTGAATCTGAATTGATAACTCAGGTGTTAAAAACAGAGCCTTTCCATCAAGATGGCTTTTAAAGTGAACACCTTCTTCAACAATGTCTTTACTTTTATTTTTAGCAAGAGAAAAAACTTGAAAACCACCGCTATCAGTAAGAATAGGTCCATCATAATTCATAAACTTATGAAGACCACCAGCATGATCTATAACATCTTCTCCTGGACGTAACCATAAATGATATGTATTAGATAAAATAACTGCACTATTCATTGCCTTTAATTCTTCCACAGTTAATGTTTTTACATTAGCAAGTGTTCCAACAGGCATAAACATAGGTGTTTCATAACTACCATAATTAGTATGTAAAATACCATATCTAGCTCTTTTATCGTTTTTCTTTAATTCATATTTTATTTTCATATCATCACTTCCCGCTAATAATTATACCTAAATATTAAAGTAAACTCAAGGAAAATTATTAAGTAAAAAGTTACTTATAGAGTCAAATTCAAAAATATCAAATAGCATGCTTGTTTTAACTACCAATAGTACATATGGAATTAATTTTTTATCTGGTACGCATAATGTATAATTTATAGCATTATTGTATACATCAAAATAAATAAGACCATTTCGCTTTTTTAAATCATATGGATACATATCAGCTGAAGAATTTTTTAAACTAACACTATATATTAAATTGTTATTATAGAAATTATTTAGTGTTAGGAAATCACCATTTATAACCAAAACAGCATCAACTACATTTAAAAGTATGTTTTTTAATATATGTTTATATTTATTATTAATATCAGTTATAATTATTAAATCGGGTTTTATCTTTTTAAATAAATCATCATTAATATTAGTAACACTTAGAATAATTAAATCACATTTTTTCTTATTTATATTAAAGTATTCGTATTCAGATATATCTACAGTATAATTATGTTCTAATATAAGATATAGTAAATTTATCACTAAATATCTATAATTTTCTCCTATAACAGCTATAATAAATGGATAATCATTCATAAAAAATCCCCTCAATATAATGTATGCATCTTGAGAGGTAAGGGAATAATTTATTAAAGAGAATTAATAAAAGCTGAAAATAGCGAATTACTGTTAGAATCCATAATTGATTCTGGATGCCACTGTACACCTATAAAAAATTTCTTACTAGCATCTTCTATGCTTTCAATTACATTATCACTAGATATGCCTGTTATATGTAAATCTGTTTTGGTTAAAATATCATGATGTCTACTATTAACAGTTATTTCATCTTTTCCTATAATTTTATACAACATAGAATTTTTATTAATTAAAACATTATGAACATACTCATCACTACTATAATGTTTACTTCCTAGCGTTATAAGTTCTCCGTTTTTCATAACTCCCATCATCTGCATGCCAAGACATATTCCAAGGGTGGGAATGTTATGTTCATAAATGTATTTAACAAAAGAGATTTCAACATCATTATAATCACTTCCACCCTGCAAAACAAATCCTGAACAAATTTTAGATATATTAATTAAATCATTTATATTTTCTCCTATTATTCCAAGAGGAATAACACCAAAGTTAATCAAAACATCAGCAAGAGATGAATTCATATGATAATTTTCATCTTTTCTAAGTAAAATACCAACTATTTTTTTCACCTTATCACCTATTTAATTATATTCAAAAAGAATGGCTTTACCATTCTTTATAAATAATTTTTTAAATCATTCGCACTATCTTCTTGCATAGTTACATATTCATCAATTAATTCATGGACTGTTTTATCAACTTCTTTGTGATTTAATAGTCTCCTACCTTCTATAATTCCCATATTAGTTCCTTTAAGTAAAAGTTCTGCTATTTTAGAATCACTATGATCAGTTATTGTTTTCATCTCTATTCCATACCATGTCATTACTTTTTCTAAAGCATTGGTTTCATGAGGAGTATCAGTATCGTTATATCTACTATATAAATTATTTATTTTAAGAGAAATATCCTCATATTTTTTATACTGATTTAAAAGACCATCTTTAAATTTCTTACTGTCAACCTTATCAATAATAAATTTTATTGCGTCCATTCCCATACAAGCACCTTTGTTTAATTCATCAAGAGCATTAATGTTTTCTTCCATAATATTCCTCCTAAATATATTATGGATGAATTTTTTTATAATATTCAAAAAAGAATACAAAGTTCAAACTATGTATTCTTTTCTTTCTTAAGCGACTTCAATATTTATTAAAACTTCATGACCATTTATATCAAGAGCTTCTGCTTCTATATTTGCTTCTTTTAATGAAAGTGCTAAAACTTCTTTTGAAATTATTTCACTAAAATTATTAATAGCTCTCTTAACTTCATCATCACAATTATAATAAACATTAATTCTATCTGTTATATTAAAATCTAATGATTTACGTAAATTTTGAATTTTAGAAATAAGTTCACGTGCAATTCCTTCTGATATAAGATTATCTGTAAGCTCAGTATTTAAAATAACAAATTCATTACCTTCCATACCAACATCGAAACCTTCCTTATTAGAAATACGAATTTCGACCATATCTTTTGTTATCTCTATTTCTCTATCTTTAAACTCTTTAGTTATTGTATCACCATTATTTAATTTAGACACTTCTTCTGTTGATAAAGTTTCTAGTAATAATTGATAATCTCTCATTTCTTTTCCAAATATTGCACCACAAACTTTAAAGTTTGGTTTTACAGTCATATTCATATAAAGTGAAATATCATCTACAAATTTAACATTTTTTACATTCAATTCTTCTGCAATAAGTGGCACTAAGTCAGATATAAGATTTTCATTTTTACCATCAAGTAAGCACTCACTTAATGGTTGACGTACTTTTATTTTTGTTTCTTCACGAACAAAACGACCAACACTAATTAAGCTTCTTACTAAATCCATACGTTTTTCAATATGTTCATCAATTAATGATTCATCATATGTAGGAAAATTCTCTAAATGTACTGATTTATTTCCTGTTAACTTAGTATAAATTTCTTCTGTTATATATGGAATAACTGGTGCACATAATCTACATAATCCTTCTAGTACTTCATATGTAGTGATGTATACACTCTTTTTAGAATTATCTAAGGTACTTCCCCAGAAACGTTTTCTATTTCTTCTTATATACCAGTTTGATAGATCATCTGAAACAAATGATGTTATTTTATTTACAACAATATTTAAGTCAAAGGCATCATATGCTTCTGTACATTCTTTTACTAATTTATTATACTTACTAATTAACCATTTATCAATTTCTTCTCTATCTTTTATAGCTACATTACATTCTTTAATATTTATATTATCTGTATTAGCATACATTTGGAAGAATGAATATGTATTCTTTAATGGATTAAAGAATTTAGAATGTACTTCTTTTACACCAGCTTCATTAAATTTAAGTGGTGTCCATACTGGTGAAACATACATCATATACCATCTTATTGTATCTGCACCATATTTTGTCATTATTTCTTCTGGATTAATGATATTTCCAGTTGATTTACTCATTTTTTTACCATAAGCATCTAACATCATATCATTTACAACAACATTTTTGAAACTAGATTTACCACTAATTAAAGTTGATAAAACAAGAAGTACATAGAACCATCCTCTTGTTTGATCAATACCTTCTGCTATAAAATCAGCTGGAAATTGACTTTCAAATAATTCTTTATTTTCAAATGGATAGTGAAATTGTGCATATGGCATTGCTCCTGAGTCAAACCAAACATCTAAAACATCAGCAACTCTTGACATTGTATGACCACACTTTTGACATTTAATATGAATATCATCAACATATGGTCTATGCAACTCTAGGGAATCAATATCAATGTCTTCAATTGCACGTTCTTTTAATTCACTAAGGGAACCAATTGTTTCAAAACATCCACAGCTGCAAGTCCAAATAGGAAGTGGGCATCCCCAATATCTATTACGAGAAATTCCCCAATCAATCATATTTTCAAGCCAATTATTAAATCTTTTTGTTCCAACATATTCAGGATACCAATTAACTTGTTCATTTGCTTCAATTATCTCTTTTTTATAAGCTGTATTTTTAACATACCATGCTGGTTTAGCATAATAAATAAGCGGTTGTTTACATCTCCAACAATGTGGATAATCATGTGTCATTTTAATTTTTTTAAATAATTTATCATTTTCTTTCAAATATTTAATTATTTCAATTTCAAGATCAGGTGATGTTACTAATGTTCCTTTCCATGGCCCTTCTAAGTAGCATCCATCTTTTCCAACTGGATTTACAAATGAAATACCATTTTGAACACATACACGATTATCATCAACACCATAAGCAGGCGCAATATGAACAATACCAGTTCCGTCTTCCATAGTAACATAATTATCGGCAACTACCTCAAAGGCCTTTCCTTCTACTTTAACAAATGGTAGTAATTGATCATATTTAATTCCAACTAAATCTGATCCTTTATATGTTTCTAGTACTTTATAGTCTTCACCTAAAACAGAATTTGCTAAAGATGAAGCTAAAATAAACTTATAACATCCTGATTCTACTTTAATATATTCAGAATCAGGATTAACACAAAGCGCAACATTGGCCATAAGAGTCCATGGAGTTGTTGTCCATACCAAGAAATAACAATCTTCATCACATTTTTTAAAAGGAACAATTACAGTATTTACAGAAACTTCTTTATAACCTTGTGAAACTTCATGTGAAGCTAATTCAGTTCCACATCTAGGGCAATATGGTAATACTTTACTTCCATGATATATTAAACCTTTTTTATTTAATTCATTTACAATCCACCATTCAGATTCAATATATTCTTTATCACATGTAACATATGGATGATCACAATCAATAAATTGTCCCATCATATCAGTAATTTTTTTTACTTCATCAATATTGCTGTCAGTTTCTACTTTACAAGCTTCGCAGAATTTCTCTACACCCAATGCTTCAATATCAGCTTTTGATTTAAATCCAAGCTTTTTTTCAACATTTACTTCAATTGGAAGTCCATGTGTATCTAGTCCTATTTTTCTTAAAACTTTATACCCTTTCATCGTTTTATATTTACAGAAAGAATCTTTTATTGTTTTAGCAAAAACATGATGAATTCCTGGCTTAGCATTTGCATAAATAGGTCCATCGTAAAAAACCCAACTGTTACTATTATCTCTTAACTTAATTGTTTCATTTAAAATGTCTTCTTCTTTCCATTTTTTTAAAATATTCTCTTCAACTTCATGTACATGTCTTTTATCTAATTCTTCAAATTTCATAATAAACCTCCTAATAAATTTACTTAAATAAAAATGTATAAAAAAACGTCCTACATTAAGGACGAATTTATTCCGCGGTACCACCTTATTTTATAATAAATATACTCTCAAAACTATAACGCGTTACCGGAATTTCCTAATTATTCAGAAATACACATCAAGAGTGATCTATATAGTATAATTTTATCTATTCTCACCTGCCATAGACTCTCTTTAAAAATTTAACTATACCGTCTCTATCACATGTTTTTATAACTCTACATGATCCATTTCACTTACAACTTCTAATTGAGCTTCTACAATATCTCTAACACGACGTTTAAATATATTAATATTACGTCTTAGCATATTTGCTTCTTCTTCTGCTTTTTCCGCTCTAAGTAAGGCCTCATTTACAATACGATTAGCATTTCTTTTGGCATCTTCTAAAATTGCTTCACTTTCTCTTTGCGTAGATACTCTAACTTGCTCTGATGTTTTTTGAGCCATCATAATTGTTTTATTAAGCGTAGCTTCCATACGTTCATACTGCGCTATTTTTTCTTTTAATTTATGATTTTCTTCACTCATTTTTTCAAGTTCAGCAATCCTAGCATCTTTTTCTTTGATTTGAGAAACCATACCTTCTACTTGACCGATTACTTTATCTAAGAAACTATTAACTTCATCAGGATCATAGCCACGAAGTGTTCGATTAAATTTTTCCATTGTATCACCTCTGGCGCTACTTATTGTAGCACACTAATTTTATTTGTCAATATTACCATTCAATATTTATATCATCATTATCGTGGATATCTTTTCCATCAGTTTCTTCGGTTATTTTACCCTGTACATTAATGTTGTTTGGAGTACACAAGAAAATACCCCCACCAATTTTTTGTAAATCTCCACCAATCGCATAAATAGTTCCAGCTAAAAAGTCTATAATTCTTTTTGCTTGATCTGATGTTACCCTTTTTAAATTTACAACAACTGTATTTCTCATTTTTAAATGATCAGCAATTTGTTGTGATTCAGAATACGCTCTTGGCTCTAGCAATATCATCTTTGTACTTCCATCATTTTCTGCTAAAGCTTCCTCAGGCTTTAAATCATAATATTCATCACCAGAAATATTATTTGAAAATACATCTTCATCATTTGAAAGCCATTTTTTTAATATTCCCACTTTTATTCCTCCTTCGAGTATCCTCATACTACCAATAATTTTATCATATCTTTTTTAAAAAGAAAATAGCTTTTTTTAATTTATTAACAAAAAAAGCTACATTGTAGCTTATTTGTTAGAATTATCTTTTAATTCATTATTTCTATTTGCACGTTCTTGTTTTCTTTTTTCGCGGCAATCCTTACAGCTCTTTGGTTCAGTCCAACCATTAGCGCTATAAAATTCTTGATCACGAACAGTGAAATCAAATTCACGACCACAATCTCTACAAACAATCTTTTTTGCTTCCATAGTTACCTCCTCTTTTATTTGATTTAATTTATTAGATTCCAAATAAGATAAGAGGAAAGTAAATAATTTTAAACCAACTTAAGTATACCATAAGATATGCGAAAGAACAAGTTTTAGAACTTAATTCTATCAGCAATAAATGATTCTACTTCTGAAAGTTTTATAGATACTTGTTCCATAGTATCCCTAAATCTAACTGTTACAATATCTTCATTTAAAGTATTATCATCAACAGTAACAACAAATGGCGTACCCATTATATCTTGTCTACGATAACGTTTACCAATATTACCAGCTTCATCATATGAAGTCATAAATGTTTTACTTAACATTTTATAAACTTCCATTGCTTTATTACTATGATACTTTTTAAGAAGTGGTAAAACAGCAACTTTATATGGAGCTAAGAATGGATGAAAATGCATAACCTCACGAGTTGTTCCATCTTCTAGTTCTTCTTCTTCATAACTATCACATAAAACTGTTAAAACAAGTCTTTCTACACCAACACTTGGCTCGATTACATATGGAATATATTTTTCGTTTGTTTCAGGATCTAAATATTCCATAGATACACCAGATGTCTTTTCGTGTTGAGTTAAATCATAATCTGTACGACTAGCAATTCCCCATAATTCACCAAATCCAAATGGAAATTTATATTCTATATCAGTAGTAGCATTACTATAGAAACATAATTCTTCTTTTGAATGATCTCTAAAACGAAGATTTTCTTCTTTAAGATTTAAATCAAGTAAGAACTTTTTACATGCATCTTTATAATATTGATGCCATTCTAATTCAGTACCTGGTTTGCAAAAGAATTCTAATTCCATTTGCTCAAATTCACGAACACGGAAAATAAAATTTCCAGGTGTTATTTCATTTCTAAAGCTCTTTCCTACTTGACCAATACCAAATGGTACTTTAAGACGCATACTTCTTTGAACATTTAAAAAGTCAACAAATATTCCTTGCGCTGTTTCAGGTCGTAAATAAATTGTACTTTTAGAATCTTCTGTTACACCTTGAAAAGTCTTAAACATTAAATTAAATTCACGAATATCAGTATAATCTAGCTTACCGCAATTTGGACAAACAATATTGTGTTCTTTAATGTAATTCATTAGTTCTTCATGACTCATACCACCAGCATCAACTACACCATCTGCCTCTACAAGTTTATCAGCACGATGTCTAGTCTTACATGCTCTACAATCAATTAAAGGATCTGAAAACGTTTTAATATGTCCACTTGCTTCCCATGTTTTAGGATTCATTAAAATTGCACTATCAATACTTACATTATTAATATCTTCTTGAATAAATCTTTTCATCCAAGCTTTTTTTATATTATTTTTTAATTCTGATCCAATAGGTCCAAAATCCCATGTATTAGCAAGGCCACCATAAATTTCACTACCTTGATATATAAAACCATGTTGTTTACAAATATTTACTAATTTATCCATTGTTAATTTTTCCATAATATTCCTCCAATTTTTTCTTAAACTGATTTGTATCAGTAACAACATCAATATAATTTAATATACTATCATTATTAAAGCCTTCATTTATTAACTTACGCATATGTTCTAAAATTAAATCAAAAAAGTGATTTTCATTTACGACAATAATAGGCTTTAAAACCTGTGTTCTAGCTTCTTCTATGAATGAGAATAACTCAGATAAGCTCCCACTTCCACCAGGAAATACACATATAATGTCAGAATCTTCATATAATTTTTTTGTTCTATCAAAAGTTGTATCAAGTAAAACAGTATCAGGACAAATTTCTTCTTCATTATAACAAGCAAGAGTGTAGCATTTTACTTTCTTTTTATTATAAGCAAAAACTTCATATGCTCTCTTCATCATTGAACTAGAAACACCACCACATATAAGTGTTACATCCATATCAATTATCTGTGAAATATATCTATCCGTTAATTCTATATATTTTTCATCTTTCACACTCGAAGATGATGTAATACACATGTTCATGTTACTCACCTCACAAAAAAACTCCTAGGTTTGTAAGGACGAGATTACCCGCGGTTCCACCTTACTTATTCTAGAAGAATCAACTCATAATATATTGCTACGGGATTCCACCCCATCATCGCATTTCATATTCACATTAACACAATAATATCCCAAAATCTATAATTCGTCAACCTTTTTTTCTAATATTATAGTATTCATAAAATATATCATCTGGCTTCATATTAAATATTTCAGAAATTCTAACCGCCATGTCATATGTAAGACGTCTATTTTGATTTTCAAGTTGTGAATAAAAAGGCTTGCTTATATGTAATTTATTAGCCATATCTTGTGTTGTTAAATTATATTGTTTACGCAATTCTTTTAATTTTCTTAACATATTCCCCCTCCATATATATTATACCATATGGTTCACTATTAGTGTACTGTGTTTTATCAATGTTTATGAGAAAATTATATTAATAATGAAGTGGGGTGTATGCTTTGAAAAATAAAGAATTAATCACTGAATATAATATATTTTGTAAAAATGTTAAATATTATCGAAATTTAAAGAAAATGACTCAAGAGGCACTTGCTGAAGAAGCTGATTTAAGTATTTCATATATAAAACAAATAGAATCTGGAATTGAATTTAAAAATGTATCTCTAACAACCATGCTAAAACTTTCTAAGGCATTAGATATACATGTGCGT
>ERZ1034882.1093-NODE-1093-length-10447-cov-7.563510_pt1 | contig 10447 bp, 10 predicted proteins | sample MGYA00520606_ERZ1034882 | MGnify/ENA primary metagenome ERZ1034882 (study PRJEB33766, sample SAMN09781726) | gut metagenome | biome: gut microbiome | host: Homo sapiens | place: Madagascar | study: EMG produced TPA metagenomics assembly of the PRJNA485056 data...
CAGACCGTTGGGGCCGCTTAATTTGATTTTTGTCTAACTTTTGGGGTTCATTTCAAAAATGCTGTTTACTGCTTCATGGACAAAAAGCGTTCCGAGGGAAAGCATTATTACGTTTATACCGTCGCAGGAAGTGCCAAGTTCCTATGGGTCTATTGCACTCGTGTTACTGAATTTCTGCATCCTCAGCCATCTTCTGATGCCGGTTGATGATTTCTGATGGACTATTACGATGATTTTCATCTGACAAGCGGTGCTGTCGGCTTATTAAAGTTGCCGGATGCTTAACTGCACCCGGCAATATTTTTTTTGTTCAGCCTATTGACACTCGTTAGCAGGTTTGCCAAATAAGTATGAACTCATATTTCGCCTGCTCATCCTTTGACCAGGAAAGATGCGAAAAAGCTTAATTTTATGTCGATTTATGACATTTGCCATCTTGATATTATTCCGGTTGTGGGATATGATATAAATGAATAGTTGTATCCTGTTATACCGTGGTTTTGACGGAGGATGTTTAGATGAAATATGTCTCCACAACAGAGATTGGTAAAAAATGGACTATCTCGGCTAGGAGAATAGGAACACTTTGTGCTGAGGGGCGTATCCCAAATGTTCAACGAGCCGGAAATATGTGGTTGATACCTGAAGATGCGAAAAAGCCGGTTGACGCTCGAATAAAGAGTAGAAAACAACCCAATGATTAAGAATTGAGCTAAAGATAAAGAGGTCTATGAAATGAGAGTTGCTGACTTTTTCTGTGGCGGCGGTGGCTTTTCAGAGGGATTCCGTCAAGCCGGATTTGAAATAGTATTTGCTGTCGATAAATGGGAACCTGCCGTAAAAACATACAAAGGCAATAAGCCCGGTGTCAATGTAATACAAGACGATGTTATTCGGATATCTGAACTTCCAGATGACGAATTTGAAGCGTTAGTGCCTGATAGTGAGGTTATTATCGGATCGCCACCGTGTCAGTCATTTTCCCATTCCAATAAGTCTGGAAATGCTGACAAATCAATTGGTATTCAGCTAATTGAAGCCTATTTAAGAATAATCGCCCGTAAAAAATTCAAACAAGAATCAGTCTTAAAATATTGGATACTGGAAAATGTGCCAGCGGTAAAGCAGTATATTAAGGAAGAGTATTCTGCTGCTGACTTAGGACTTGAAGGCGATTTCGTTTTAAGACCTCATGATGGTGCATCGGGAAAATATAATGCAAAATATTTTGGAGCTCCTACAAATAGGGAACGCTACCTCTGTGGAGAATTTCCAGAGCCTATTAGAGTAAAAAACGATAACAATGTGACAACCTTGAAACAAGTTCTTGATTCGCTTGGAAACCCATTGAGAACAGATAACAATCTGATTACAGATATCAATTATCCAGACCTTAAGCTGGAAGCACAGCAAGTAACAGATCAGCATTATATCTATGAACTTGCTGAGTTTGAGTGTAAAACAGCCAAACGGTTAAAACAAGATAAAGGGTATATGGGAAAAATGTCTTTCCCTGAAAACCTAAATAAACCCGCAAGGACTGTTATGGCAACTATGACCGCCAGCGCACGGGAAGCAATGATACTTGGATATGGGAAAAACAGTTATCGCTTGCCAACAGTAAGAGAAGCAGCTTGCATGATGAGTTTTCCCATTGACTATTGGTTTTATGGCGAATCAAAAGGAATCAAGCATACTCTTGTTGGTAATGCGGTACCACCTAAAATGTCCTATGCACTTGCAAAAGCTATAGCTAAAGCAGAGCAAATATCTATGCCAAATCATTACCCTCAGATTAAGCATGATAAGGATATTAGATTTGTCGATTTGAATGGTAGAAAATTTGCTGTCCGAGCTGAAAAACCGCGGCGCGATGTTGCAAAATTCAAGTATCATATTCCGTATTTGATAATAGATGCATACCGTGTGGAATTAACAAATTATCATTCTGACTTTACTCAGAAGATTTTTAAGTGGGATGCTGAAATACACTATAGTCAAGGGAAAGAGAAAGCTAAAAAATACACCCCGGCTCTGAAAATAAAAGAAATTCCAGAGAAGTACCATGAGAGCCTTCGGGATTATTTGTCAAGAATAAAACCGACCGTCACTGACATGGATTCATTCCAAAAAGTGTATTGTATGACATCCGAGCAGAGAAAAGCTACTCCCTGGGAAGGCCCATACGAACTTTTAGATAGTATTAGAGAATATATTGATATGCTACTTACGCCAAAAGAACAAACGGAAGTGGTCGTCATTGGAGAAGAACCTTTTTCTTTACCACTTGCTATTGTAATTGGCTACTACATTCTAACAGCCATGGTTGATTTTATGGGAGGGTCGAAATAATGGATGCTGCTACAAGAAAAGCAAAATTGGAAGAAATAAAGACCAGTCAGTTGAATCAAGCTATGACAGGAATACCCCTGCGCTATAAAGGAACTACGAGGACAGAAATCGTATGGAGAATTCCTTTAGATTATCTCATTTATAACAAGTACAACGGCAGAATCGGCTCCGATGTTCTTTCGTATGAGAAACAGAATGGTGAATTGAATGCGGAATTAGATTCCGATCGAGAAATCATTGAAACCTTCTTGTACGAATCAAAGGTCGATCGCAATAAAACTACAATGGAAAGCTTATTGAAAATTGGCCAGCAGAGGTACGGTATTGTGACATCGGACGGTATTATTGTCGATGGCAACCGTCGAGCCATGCTTTTGAATCGGTTGTTCCATAAGCACGAAGAATACGGCTATTCTTATGCTGAAGTTGAAAAATGCCAATATTTCCTTGCGATTATTCTCCCGGATGATGCAGAAGAAAAAGACATTCAACAGCTTGAGACTATCTATCAAATGGGAGAGGATGATAAGTTGGATTATAATCCGATAGAAAAGTATTTAAAGTGCAAAGAACTGAAGCACCTTGGGTTTACAGAAAAGCAGATTGCAGAATTTATGAGCGAAAAAGAAAGTCAGATAAAACAATGGCTTGAAATTCTAACGCTTATGGAAGAGTATCTACAAGAATATGATTATGATGGGATTTATACGCGTCTTGAAAAAACAGAAGGCCCATTCGTCGACTTGGAAAACTATTTGGATTCCTATTCTAAACGTGGAACTAATGTTCGCAATGTGGATTGGAATTATACAGATTCCGATATATCAGACCTTAAGTTGGTTTGTTTTGATTACATAAGAGCACGCTACGAAGGAAAGGAATTCCGTGATATTGCAAAGACAGGAAAAGAAGGAAGCATATTCTTCTTTAAAGATCTTTGGAGTGACTTCTTAAAACAGCATCAAGAGAATACACCAACTGACGAGGAAACAGTTGATGAATTACGGCAACGTTGCCCCGGTGAAGATTTGAGCCTCTTGCTCAAGCAAAGAGATAACGAATGGGTTAATCAGGCTAAAGGGCATCTAAAAGGCAATCTGAACCGTTTCTCACGGCGTTTAGAAGATAAACGTGACGCAAACAAACCAGCTGATCTTATTGAACGAGCGCTTAGTGCTCTTAGAGCTGTAGACTGTAATCAGGATAGTTTTACAGACGATCCTCACATCGAAGAGATGGTGAAAGAAATCAATAAAATCACTTGGGAGATGAAGAAAAAACTGGAGCGGAGATGAGCATCATGGCGAATATCTCTATCGATTTCGACCCTTCAAAAAATGAAATATATCTTCTTGGAGATATAAAGGCATTACAAAAGCATCGCTTTGCTTGGAGATATGCGCGGGATTATTTGAATCCGACCGTGGAGGCTGAACGGATAGTCATTCCCGTTGGAGACAACGAACCATACGCGGTGATGTCAAATATCAGTTCCATGTTAGCTAAATATGGATTCATCGAAGACCAGAGCAAGAGCACCGAACAAGTAGTTATAGATTATTATGAAGAGGAGCGTCGCTTTAAAGAATTCTCCGAAAAGGCTCTGAATATTCGAAATAACAAGTGTGATACAGAGGAATTTGCGGAGTTCACAAAATCTGTTGCTGAGAACTTACCTTCGCGGTCTTTATATCCGTTACAGTTGCTCTCCGCATACCATATGGCTTTTTCCCAGAATGCTTGCAATTTTTCGGTCCCTGGAGCGGGAAAGACAAGCATTGTATATGGAGCTTATGCTTATTTACACAACTTGCCCGAAGATAATCCGAAGCATGTTAATCAGCTCCTTATTGTTGGGCCATTAAGTTCATTTGGCCCATGGGAAACAGAATTTGAAGAATGCTTTGGAAGAGCTCCACACTCAAAACGACTGGTTGGCGGTGTAGATAAGGCTGATAAGCAAGATTATTTGATTTCGAAACACCCCTTTGAATTAACCTTGATTTCCTATGCTTCATTGATTTCTCTTCAGAAAGAAATTGGATTTTTCTTGAGAACAAATCGGGTCATGGTTGTTTTGGATGAGGCTCATAAAGCCAAAAATTCATCAGGAGGCATCATTGCTCAGGCAGTATTGGAGATGTCAAAATACAGCAAATCTCGAATCGTATTGACTGGTACTCCCGCTCCAAATGGATATGAGGATATTTATAATATGTTCAAGTTCATTTGGCCTAACAAAAATGTCATGGGATTTGAAGTCAATCAGCTGCGAGACATTACTGCAACAGGAGACACGGCAAGGGTGGCTCGCCTAATCGACAATATTTCGCCTTTCTTTATTCGCATTCGGAAAAGTGATTTGAATATCCCTCCGGCTACTATTCATCCCCCGGTATCTGTTCCAATGGGGCCATTACAGCAGCGCATATATGATTTCATTGAAAAAAAGTATATGGATGAGTTTATGGCTGACGGTGCGATGGATACGACATCTCGTTTCAAAGCAGCATTAGCTCAAGCGCGTACTATCCGATTGATGCAAGCCGCTTCAGATCCTGCAATGCTTCGTGCACCTTTACGGGACTTCTTTGAAAATGAAGACCTTCCGGCAGAGGCATATCAGTCAATTGATGATTCTGATGTGCTAAAATCAATCCTTGATTATGAGGATAGTGAAACACCGGCAAAATATATAGCTGTTAAAAAAATCGTTGATAGTATACTTGCAGAAAACGGGAAAGTAGTTATTTGGGCATCATTTATTCATACAATACACAGGCTGAAACGCTTCCTTGAAAATGAGGGGATATTATGTCAGGAATTGTACGGAGCAACTCCTGTTGAGCGTGACGGAATTGATGAAGACGAATTCATTCTCACGAGGGAGAAAATAGTAAAAGCATTCCAAGAGCCTGATTGTCCATTCAAAGTCATTATTGCAAATCCCTTTGCTGTAGCTGAATCGATTTCCCTGCACAAAGCTTGTCATAATGCGATATACATTGAGAGGTCGTTTAATGCGGCACACTTTGTTCAGTCAAAGGATCGAATTCACCGATATGGCTTAATGGCTGGAACGGTTACCAACTACTACTATGTTTTATCCCAAGATACGATAGATGAAACTATTGATGCCAGATTAACAGAAAAAGAAATGAGAATGACAGAAATTATGGAGAGTATGCCAATTCCGCTCTTTAACAATATTTCTGAAGATTTGGGTGAGGAAGATATAAAGGCGTTGATAAGAGATTATGTTAGACGAACTAAAAAATCTTAACTATCACGGTGGCAAGGATGGGGTGCTGTTCTTTCTGTGTGATGTAATTGGCAATAGTCAAATTAAGATTCATGACGCAGAAGTAATATGCGCCCATGCCCCAGGAAAACGTTATCTGTCTGTCAGGGATTTGATCGAATATTGTCTCGCTTTTGGGTGGATTCATTTGGAGGAGGATGCCATTTCCGTTGTACCCTCCATAGGGGAAATGTTACACGATAAAGACGTATTGAACACGAAATTGGTTATGTCTTCGGTTGATTTACTCTTTTCTGAAGGCGTTTTTAACTCAACAATGTTTTCCTATGATTCGCTCCAATGCAGTTTTTCTTTCAAAAACGAACTGTTTCCTCTTTCACTGTCAAGCGTTCGGAATGTCTTGATAAGCCAGCATTTTCTTCTTCCACTAAGGGATGCGCGAGGTTTTCGGTTTTATATTTCCTCAGATTATGAATTTTTGATTGCCAAACACTGTAAAGCAAAACGGAAGCTAATGTCGTTAGAAAAACTAAAAGAACAGCTTGAAAACAATGAGCGTGCTGGAGAAATAGCTGAGTTGTTTGTTGTAGAATATGAGAAGAGAAGGCTTGGAATCGCCGATGGTACAAAGGTAAAGCGGATATCTGATATTGATGTATCCGCCGGATATGATATTGTGTCAGTCAACACCCCTGAGGCAGTGGTATCCAATCGTTTTATCGAGGTCAAAGCTATATCTACAACAGGATTTTTCTGGTCTAAAAACGAATATGCGGTAGCGAAATTGTTGGGAACCAATTACTATTTATACTTGGTTGATTTGACGAAAATCTCTGATAATGGCTACTCCCCAGAGATTGTAAACAATCCTGCACAGGAAATCATGAAGAATTGCCAATGGCTTATTGAACCACAGTCATATCATATTCAAAAAGTTGACTGTTGACGGGGAGTATACTCCAGGAAAGATAGTGTCTGAAAGGAGCTTGTGTTGCATAAGCAAGTAAAGGCTTTCTACGATATGGCTTTCGAATACCATATTGCTGCAGTAACTCTATGGATGCAAATCGTGAGTGCACCATATTTATACAATCCGATTTCTTATTTATTACGCCATACCATAGAACTTCAGCTGAAAGGGCTTATCGTTTGCGAGTTGAGAAAAGATAATAGCTTTCTTAAAATCAGCGAGATTAAAACGCCAGTTGGGAAAATGAATACTGTCCATTCCGTAAAAGCTCTTTGGAAATACTATCAACAGTTATGCCAAGAACATAAACTTCAGATGGATGATTCTGACCGTCAGCTCTGTATGCGAGTTCTCTCAAAGATTGACAAAAAAGACTTTTCATCCACCCACTATAGATATCCTTTTTCAAAAAAGGATTCGACTATCACTCTTGAACCGATCAAAATCAGTTTTGATGATAAAGCTCCGGATTTGAGTTCTGGGATTCCAAGTTTGGTGATTGGTGCAACAAAAGAAATTGGAGTAATTAGCAAAGGCATGAGGCTTATAAGGGACACAGAGGACATCTTTGATGTTGTTGAGGTCTTATTTGAACGTTATGAGTGATATTTAACCAAAATCTGAGTCGCCACTTTGTGTATTAGGCAAGCAGATAAGATTTACGCCAATTCCTAAAGACATACCTGTTGAATTGCCAACTTAGCGGTTTTTAGCGGGAGATTGTTTTTTGACACATTGACGGGGCTCGTGTATTATTAAAATACAAACGTAAGACACAAGACACCAAAACCGCAAAGCGGTGTAATGGAAAGGGCGAAGCTGGAAGCAATTCCGACCTCGCCCTGTTCTTTTTAGTTCTCAAATGGTTTACATACTATAACGGCCTTCAGATATGTTTCCAGATTGCCATTCAGAATCAAGTCCGCATAAGCGAGCGGGGCATTGTAGATTAGATAATCAAGCTCAAAACGCTCATACATATTGTTGGCTGTAAGGTTTTCTACGGCGGTACAGTCAATAGCGATTTCCGTACCGTCAACGAATTTGAGCTCTATACAGCCGCTGTCCATGTTATACTCACAGGATACCATTCCATTCATGTCAAATACCTCCTAAAATCATCCCAATACTGCTGGTGGTATAATTTGTCGACTGCGGAATTTTGTTTTCCAAAACGGTAGTCACTCCTATTTTGAACCGCAGAACGCGAAATAGAAGGACGGATGACTATAAGACGATATCTTCGATGAACAAAAGAAAACCGAACCCTTGACCGATTGGTCGAAGGTTCGGATAATCTTTTAATGGTGGGCCAGGCAGGACTTGAACCCGCGATAGCCCCGTTATGAGCGGGGAGTTCTAACCGACTGAACTACTGGCCCCAATAATTGGGAATAACGCTATGGGATAATGGCTAAACGCCTCTTTAACGCCAAAAAATAGATCGTTAAAAAGTGATTTTTGGAAAAATGCGATAACTCGATAACTTTTGAACGCAAGATGGTAAGACCAAGCGGTTATGAGCCGCCAGCTCTGACCAACTGAGCTACTAGCCCCCATTGCCCGGTTTGCCGGGCGCACAAGTAAGTATAACAAAAAACGCGCGAAATGAAAAGCGTTTCGGGCAAAATTATTTTGTGCGGTGGGCTTCCAGCTTCTGCTGCATGAACTTGTCCAGCATTTCCTGCGGAAAAAGCGGCTCCTTGTAGCCAAAGGCCTCCCGGATGAAGATCAGGGTAGCGATGGTCTGCCGCCCGGGGTCAAGCCGGAGGGTATACAGGGTGTCCAGCGGCTGCTGGGTTGGCTGGTGCAGGGTCAGATGGAGCAGGAAACCGCCATCGTTCTCACGGCGGCACTCGTAGGCGAACTCGTCGTCCGGGCTGTGCTGGTCCAGCCGGTCAAAGCAGTCGTCCAGCGGCAGGTCGGTGCGGAACTCGGAAAGGCCGCTGGGGCCATACTGGCTGCGGCGGGCGTTTTCCCGCCGGGTGAGCAGAAAAACGATGCAGCCCAGGGCGGCCGCCAGCAGGATGAGTGAGAATACAACGTTCATGGGTCCCTCCGCAGATTTTGAATCATGTTTTCCTTATTGTAACACAACCTGCGGAAAATTGTGTTATAATATTTGAAACAATCCAAATTTTTGCTGGAGGACTTCCCCTATGAAGCTCAAATTCACCCATAAGACCTGGTATTTCTTCCTGCTGTGCGCGGCAGCGGCATCCATGCTCAACGGCTTTGCCGTGCTGGGCGGCATGGATTTTTCTTTTCTGGAGATGGTCGCGTTCTGCATCACCGGCATCACCATCCTGTTTCTGGCCGCTGAAAAGGGCTCTGACCCCAAGGACAAGCGCAGCTATTTCCTGATCTTTGTCCTGCTCATGCTCAGCTATGTGCTGAGCGGCTGGGCAGCCTACTTATTCTCCGCACTGGTCTGGCCCGCCCTGCTGGCGCTGGAGTACCAGAAGGGCAGGCCCATCCAGCGCCAGCTGCAGCTGGTGGGTGCCGCTGAGGCGTTCCACCTGCTCTTTGTCCTGCTCACGGTCTACGGCGGCATGGCAGGCCTGAGCTTCTGGGCCAATCTGCTCTGGGTACTGCTGGCCTGCGCCCGGGGCTGGGCGGCACTGAGCCTGTACAAGATGCAGGAGGAAGACGCATGACCCAGCGGCGGCGGAACCGGCACCGCAAGCGCCGGGTTGGCCGCCGCGCCTTCCTGATCGGACTGGGCGGGTCTGTATCTGCCGCCCTGACGTATTATCTGCTGCGTTCTATCCCGGCAGGAAACAACGCGGAGCCTGCGCCATCGCCACAGGCTGCCCCCAACCCCGCCCTGCGGGGAGTGGCGGGCGGTGTGGGTGAGCTATCTCGAATTTGCAGAGATGGATTTTTCCTCAGAAAGCGCGTTCCGGGCCGATGCCGCCGCGCTGATGGACAACTGCCTGTCCCTTGGGCTGAACACCGTCATTGCACAGGTGCGGCCCTTCGGGGATGCGCTTTACCGGAGCAGCCTCTTCCCATGGAGCCACCTGTGCACCGGCGTGCAGGGGCAGGACCCGGGCTTTGACCCGCTGGACGTGCTGCTGACCGAGGCCCACGCCCGGGGGCTTTCGCTGGAGGCCTGGGTCAACCCCTACCGGCTCAGGAGCTCGGCCTCCATGCCCCCCGTCCTTGCAGAGAACAGCCTGCTGAACACCCACCCGGAGTGGGTCTGCACCGTGAACGAGGGGGCCTACCTGAACCCCGCCATTCCGGAGGCTGCCGACTATGTGGTGCAGGGCGTGGCAGAGCTGGTGCAGAACTACGCCGTGGACGGCATCCACTTTGACGACTACTTCTACCCCACCACCGATCCTTCCATTGACGCGGCGCAGTTTGCAGCCAGCGGAGAAACCGACCTGACTGCATGGCGGCGGGCCAACGTGACCCGGCTGGTCAAAGCTGTCCACGATGCCGTCAAGGCCGCCGACCCGACCCTGCGGTTCGGGGTCAGTCCCCAGGGCAACCCGGACAACGACCGGAACGAGCAGTACACCGATCTCTCCGTCTGGCTGACGGCCTCCGGTGCGGATGCCGTTGTGGATTACCTCTGCCCCCAGATCTACTGGGGCTACGGCTATACCCTCTCCTCCGGCAGCACCCGCTTTGCCTTTGAGAATATCACCGCCGAGTGGCTGGCCCTGCCCCGGGCAGAGAGCACGGCCCTCTATTTCGGGCTGGGCGCTTACCGGGTCGGTGTGGGAGACGGTGGAGCCAACGCCGACAGCGTCAGCCAGTGGTGCACCGGCAGCGCGCTGGCCCGGCAGGTGACCGACCTGCGCAGCGCCGGTGCCGGGGGCTGGGCGCTCTACCGCTATGGCTCCCTGTTC
>ERZ1034882.1099-NODE-1099-length-10410-cov-6.658909_pt1 | contig 10410 bp, 7 predicted proteins | sample MGYA00520606_ERZ1034882 | MGnify/ENA primary metagenome ERZ1034882 (study PRJEB33766, sample SAMN09781726) | gut metagenome | biome: gut microbiome | host: Homo sapiens | place: Madagascar | study: EMG produced TPA metagenomics assembly of the PRJNA485056 data...
ACGATGGTCAGCACGGCAAACAGCCCCGCAAAGCCCAGCGTGATGACAAACATCGTCGTTGTCCAGCCCGCCACGGGGTGTCCGGTGGCAAACACTGCCAGCGTGTACAGCAGCTCCGCCACGGCGACCAGCATCATACACAGGGTGATGCCAATGCTCACCTTGAACCCGGCGTCGGTGTACAGCGCCAGGCTGTCCAACGCCAGATTGAACCGCCCCAGGGTCTTGTCGGTCAGCTTGCCGTCAAATTCCAGGTCCACCATCTTCAGCCCGCTGGCGGCATAGGCGGCTTTTCGGTAAGGCAGGTGTGCGCTGGAGGCGTGAACGCGGTTGATGGCGCGGCGGTTCACCAGCCGGAAGGCATCGGTGCGCAGCTGGTATTTGCTGTGGGAGTAGGCGTTGAACACCTTATAAAACAGCCCGCTGCCGTTGCGGCTGCTGCGCGGGCAGACCGACACAATGTCGCTGCCCTGCATCGCCGTGCGGTACGCTTCAAAAATCAGCGTCTGGGGGTAGCAAAGCTCGGTGGTGTCAAACTCGTAGACGTAATCGCCGATGGCGGCATCCAGCCCGGCGTTCATTGCGTTTTCGCGCCCGTGGAACAGGCTCATATGCAAGATGGTCAGCGGGGCGCTTTGCTGCTTGCCCCAAGTGCGCAGCAGCTCGGCGGTGTTGTCGGTGCAGGCGTCATCGACCGCCACCAGCTCGTAGTGGTCAAAATGGGCGTCCAGCTCGGTCGCCAGTATCCGGCAGAACTCCGCCGCACGCGCGCCGTCATTGTGCAGGTACACCACGGCGGACACAAAGTTTTTTTCTTTCGTTGTCATACTTCCAGCACCTCGTCAAGGTCGTAAACGGTGTTGATCTTGCCGGACAAAACGCTGACCAGCCGCGGCTCGTCGCACAGTACGCGCACCACGGTGGGGCGGGAATCGTCCAGCTCGCTCGCTTTCAGGATGGGCTTCATACTGAACAGGCTGCTGTGGTAGGCAAAGCCGAATTCCTCTTTTAAGTATTTGCGCGCCAGCTGGCTCATATAGGGCCACGCCGAGGCGGGCTTGGCGGGACATTCGTTGCAGTTGTACAGGCTGCCCGGGGCGCAGCGCCCGCCGCTTTCCTCTTGGCAGGGGAATGTGGCGACGCTGTCGTAGCTGGTTTCGTGCGGGGTAAAGGTGACGCTGGTCAGGCTGTGCAGCCCGGTCTGCCCAAATGGCATCAGGCTGAAAAACGGTCCGTCCATCACGGTGATGCCGGTGTTTTTCAGCTTTTCGTCCACGGTACACAGGATGATCTCGCACTTTTCGTACTTGATGCCAAAGGGCGGCAGCCCCAGCAGCGCGTGGACATCGTTGACCCCGGCGTAGGTGGCGTTGAGCAGATACGGTGCCTCGGCGGTGATATCCCCCGCCGTGACCCGCCACGCGCCGCCCCGCTTTTCGATGCGGTCGGGCTTGCGGCTGCAGACGATCTCCACATTGGGCAGCTTTGCCAGCTGCTCCAAAAACCAGCGCTTCAGCACTTGGGCGTCGTAGGTGTACTCGGTGGTCAAAAACGCGCCGTCGCACAGACCGGGGTTGAAGTACCGCTCGGGCGCGACATCGTCGCAGCGGATGTCCGCCGCTTGGCAAAAGCGCCGGAACTCGGCGGCGTTCGTCCAGCTGAAATGCGCGCTGGTGGCGTACACCTGGTCAAACTGCGTGTGCAGGCAAAAGGAATAATCCTCGCAGAATCGTTTAAAATAGTGGGCGCTCTTGATGGCGGTGGAGTAGCTGCGCGGGTAGTGGTAGCCCATATGCACCCGCGCTTGGTTGATGTAGGTCGCCCGCATAAACGGCGCGGCGTCGCGCTCCAGCACCAGCACCCGCTGCCCGGCTGCGCCGCATTTCTGCGCCGCGTACAGCCCGTACAGCCCTGCGCCCAGTATGATTTTGTCGTAGGTCATTGCGGTTTCTCCTTCCGGGTGGCGCAGCGCTTGCGGCAGGCGTCGGCAACGGTCTGCAGCAGCATTGCGCCCATCATATACAGCCCGGGCAGAACGCCCAGCATCGTGCGCATATATTCGTCACAGGTGGCAAAATAGGTGGTCACCACCATCGAGCAGGTGGTCGAGAAAAACGCCGCCCACAGCCACGGGATCTTGCGCCGGCGCACCCACTGCACCGCCATCACGATGCCCGATGCCGCCGATGCCACAAAGGCATAAAACACATAGACACGGTCAAAAACAGCGCGCAGAATCGGGTTCAGCGCCCGGGCGGGGGCGCTTTCCACCGGCAGGGCGTAGCCTTCAAACACGTTGCAGGAATCCTCTTTCATAACGTGCAGCGTGTCCAGCAGGTAGCGCGCGCGGTGCTGGCGGATGTAGCTGCCGGTTGCCGCCTTCACCCGCACGTCGCCGAACTCCATGCCCCGGTCCACCACCGCCCAGATGCCCTTGTCCACGGCCTCCTCGATCAAAACATCGCGCAGCTCCTCGTCCTCAAATTCCACATAGTAGCCGCGCCGCACGCAGGTGTAGAGGTCCTGCTTGATCTTGGCATCCGACATGGTAAACACACCGTTCAGCCGCTGGTACTGGGCGCAGTACGCCAGCACCGCAACGCCCACCAGCGCCAGCGCTGCCAGTGCTTGCAGCAGCCCGCGCCGCTCGGCGATATCGTCCGGAAAGGCGTACCGCAGCAGGCAGAAAACGACCAGAATCGCCCAGAAAATCAGATACTGCGGGCGCATAAACACCAGCAAAAAGATCAGCCCAACGCACAAAAGCAGGTCGCGGCGGCGGTGTGTCTGCAAATAGGCGGTCATCAGCCAAAAAAAGCACACCGCGCCGGTCAGCGTCAGCGACTCGGTCTGCACCACGGTATCCCAACCGGCAGTCGCCGTCGTGGAAGCGTACAAAAACACGCACAGCTGCGCCCACGGGCTGCCCACGCCGATGCGCTGCAGCACCTGCGCCAGCAGCACCAGGGAAAGTGCCGACAGCACCACCTGCAGCAGCACCAGCGGCAGGAAGTTCCCCTCCCCGAAAACCGCCTCAAAGCCGTCGATCAGCAGCGGGTAGACCGGCACGCGGTTGTTTTCGCGGTAGCCCTGCAAAAAGCGTAAAAAGTTGTACCCGCGGTACGCGCCGGTATCGGGGAAAATCGCGCACCACTCAATGCCGGCGTACACAAGACCGCGCACCAGCACCACGGCAGCGGCGGTGATCCGCCACAGCCGCTTATCATTCAGCGCTGCTGCGTTGGTTTTTTCTGTCACTTCCATAAACGTCCTCTGTCCTTCGCACCTATAATAGATTGACCCCAGTTTGATATTTTATTTAAGGCAATACCGCATAATTCTAAGTGCCGATATGGCGAGCGAGGTGCGGCAGATGCTAAGACAAAAGCGCAGATAATACTTTGTGTATTATCGAGCATTTTGGCAACGCAGATGCCGTGCCGCAGCCGCCGGAGCGGTGCTTAAGCCGTTAGGCGGGAATTGTGCGGTGCTGCCTTAAAAGCCAAGAAAGGTTTTACATCGAATTTCCTCATATATATCACTAATATTCTTGCAAACAAGCGCCAAGCATACAGGTAAAAAAGGGATACACCAAAGTATATAATCCACGTGTTCATGGAAAACTGCGTGTCCATACCCGATATAATACCACGAAATTGCAGGTATCGTAGATATTAGCAGCAGATACAATTGCAGAAGGAACGCTTTTTTCGTACCCTTGCAGACAATTTTACGAATTACTATGATGAGGATTGCTATAAAAAGAAGCTTTTTAAAGTCAAATGCTCCCCATATCTTTACGTCTGAGAGCAAGTATTTTTTCAAGACCGACCAACCGCTTGCATTTTGGACTGTTTCAATTGTAGCCAGATCGCCTGTATAACTTGCGATGTTCTCTGCTGATGAAAAGCTGCCTGTTCTGAATTTTGCTGCACCTATTACAGTCCCCATTGCTTGTATGAACCCGGTATTGCTATACTGCATATTCTGAATTCCCAAAATACAAAAGGACAGTGCGAACGCTACCAGCTCTAACACACCAATCTCGAATGCAATCGCAAACAATTTTTTTCTTTTTTCCAGGTCGTTCTCTTCAATAAAATAATATACTATTGGTATTTCGCTTGCAAGCATAATTGTTGTAGTGAATTCATACCCGCAAAGAAAACGAATAAAAATTGCTAAGAAAAGCAATTTCTCCGCTTTCCATCCTCTTATGAACACTTCTGTTTTTATGCATCTTCCCCAATAGGCCGTTATAACCATTGGTATCATCATAGTCCACAGTACCCAATAGGTATTTGCAAGACCTTGCTGCATCCAAGGTGCCAAAAATAGGCATGATAATACACCTATATAGGTTATTGTCTTACCCCCCATTTCAAGTGCTAACCACTTGGCAAACAGAAGCATTACATATATCATAAGACTGGTCGTAACAAACCACAGCACATTTTGTGCAAAGTCAGCGCTGCCTCCCAGCTTTCGGATCAAAATTACAGAAATTGCACAAACAGTTCCTTGCAAACCGCTTTGTTGGCGATATACGCCGAACTCACCCTTATCTGCGTCATTGACTAGTTCTTCTATAGGAAAATTCCCCAACTCTTGTTTATCAAATGCCCCCAGAAGTCCTGCATCTGAGCCAATTCCATGGTTGACCGCGTTTACGGCACGTCCCCACACCAGTGCTTCCGAGTTCCATTGCCACTGAAACTGTTTCTGCACACTAAACAAATTTGTACAGTATGCAACTGCGAGGGATATCAACCACAAGAACCCCAATTTCTTGATTATGTTTGCACGTATCCTTATCATCCCCTTTTTTCTATTTTACGGGTTGTACTTGCCTGCCAGCGCCTTCAGCAGCACCTGCATCAGGTCGCTGTTGCCCTTGAACCCGCTGATCTTGGTCGGCGTTTTGCCGGTGGCGGGGTAGGCGCGGGTCACAGGCACCTCGCACGCCTTCATGCCCAGTTGGGTGCAGCGGATGCTCAGATATGCCAGCAGCTCGTACCCCATAAAGACATCGCGCAGCGGGCGCACCTCGGGGTGGGTCAGGTATTCGCGGCTGTACGCGCGGTAGGCGTTGGTGGTGTCGGTAAACCACTGCTGTGCGCCCAAGCTGACCAGCGGCGCGTGGATCAGCCGCACGGCGGCATAGCGCACCGGCGGCGTGTTGATGGCGTGTCCGCCCTTGATAAACCGGCTGCCCTGCACAAGGTCGTAGCCCTGCTGCAGCTTTTCGATAAATTCCGGCACATCCTCAATGGAGTCCTTGTTGTTGCCGTCGATGGTCAAAACGCCCTTATAGCCGCGCTGCAGCGCAAAATACAAGCCCATGCGCAGCTGTGCGCCCTGCTTGCCGGGACCGGTCTTGACCAGCAGCGTGTTGACGCCGTAGGTGGGCAGGATGTCGTTGCTCATGCTGCCGTCCGTCGAGCCGCCGTCGCACACCACAATGTCGCACAGGCGGTCAATGCCTGCCTTGCGGGCGCGCCCCAGCTCGGTCAAAATGCGCGCACCTTCGTTGATAACCGGGATCAACAGGCAGTAATCGCTTGATTTATCGCCGTATTCGGCGGCGCGGAAATCCGGCACACCCGCAAGGTCGGTGCAGCTGTAATGCTTCATTGAAATACCTCCGCAATATAAGCCATGGTTCGTTTTACGGTATCCGCATCGGTGCGTGCCATCTCCACCGAAACCGCGCCCCGGTAGCCCACCGCGCCCAGCAGCAGCGCCAATTCGCGGTGAACAGGGCGGGGCTGAATGGGTGCCAAGCCCGGCTCGCTGATGTGGATGTGGCTGACGTAGCTCAAATCCATCAGGAAATCCTGCAGATTTTCGCCCTGCGCCAGCATGGTGGAAAGATCCAGATTCACCGCCAGGCCGGGATTGTCCAGCCGCTTGACCAGCGCAAACGCCTCGGCGGTGCCGTTTAAGTAGTTGGTGTAGATGGGCGGGTTTGCCTCAATGGCAAGGCGCACGCCGTAGCGGGACGCAAGGTTGCCCGCCTGCATAAAGAACGCCTCGGCGGCGGCATCGTCGGCGCCCAGGGGACGCATCCGGTTTTTGGGGCAGCCGAACACCAGCGACGGGCAGTTGACCGTGTGCGCAAACTGGAACGCCTGCGCGGTGTAGTCCAGCAGACGCTCGGTGTCGGCGGGGTCAAAAATGTTGCCCTCCAGCCCGTACCAGATGCTTTGCAAGCTCGGCACATGAAACCCCCAGCGGTTGCGCAGATACCCGCCGAACAACGCCGCGCCGGTCAGGTTTTCATACGGCTCGGACGGAAAAATGCGCGTAGGTGCGATTTCCAGCCCGGTAAAGCCGCAGTGCTGCATGGCGGTGTAAATTTCCTCGTCGTCGCTTTGCTGCCACGCGATGTTGGATATGGCAAGCTGATATTCCCGCACGGGTCAGTCCCTCCAATTTTGCATAAATTGCATAATATCGTAAATTTCTTCTTCTTGGGTACACAGGTAATCGCCCGCGCCGCCCAAAACGGCAGCGTGGCGGCTGCGCAGGTCGTAGTCAAACGGAACGCCCGGCAGCGTGTTTGCCCAGTCGGTGCGCCCGGTCAGCGCGGTGTAGACCGCCCCGGCAGTCACCGGCGGGGTACACAGGTGCAGCAGGCGCAGGTCGGCGGCAAGCGCGGCGGAAATATCCCGCCACAGCCGCGCCAGCGGGTAGAACTGGTAGCGGCTGCGCGCGTCGGTAAACGCCAGCGCGTTAAAGTCGTTGGCGGCGAAAAACGCCTTCAGCGCCGCGCGGTCGCACCCCGGCACCAGCTTGTAAAAGCCGTTGTCGGCGGGGGCATAGCTGCCGCGCACCAGCGCCGATTTTGCCGCCAGTTCGTCATATTTGGCGGGCTTCAGCATCGCGGGGGTGATGGTGTGCAAATCGAACAAAAAGTTCTTTTTCAGCCCCTGCCCGTACAGCGCGGGCAGCCGCACGATCAGCGCATCGGGGTGATCGCGGCGCACCCACTGCTCCAGCTGCAAGCGGTTTTTGCCGTAGGCAGAAAGATTTTCTACGTCGGGCAGGTCGTCCTCGTACTTGGCGCGGCAATCGGCATACACGGCGGTGGTCGAAATCAACACCAGCTTTTTCGGCGCGATGTGCTGCAAATTCTGCCGCGCCGCCCGCATGACCGCGAGGTCCGCCTCGGGATCGGCATTCGCCAGAAACATCGCCGCCGGCACCCCCGCATACACGCACAAATCCGGCTGCGTGCCAAAGCAGGTTTCTATGTCGGTGCTGTGGCACGCCATACCAAACGTGTGCGCCGCCGCGAGGTTGCCCCCCACAAAACCGGTACGCCCAACCAGCAGATCCTTTGCCAAGGCATCCGCCCCCTTTTCACACAAATATACAGGATATATTATAGCCCATTATCGCCAAAATTGCAATAACTCGATTGCTCTGCGCAGTAGGGGCGGCATATATGCCGCCCGTTGCAGCCGCCCGGATATTACGAACTACCGGGTAAACGCCACGGAACGGTCAAGACCGTTCCCTACAACCTGCCGGAAATAGGTGCTTTGCCTATGACTGCTTACCTCCCGGTTGTTTGTAGGGAGGGGTCTTGACCCCTCCTTGCTGTTTTGCGCCAACGCCTAACTTATGGTTTGCTTTCTCCCCGCCCACACCAAAAAGGAAGCAGGCAAATTGCCTGCTTCCTCCGTATCGTTCCGGCTGCGTCAACGCAGGATTTCGCATTGGTTTCCCTTCAACAGCAGGTCATAAAACGCTTCCGTTGTCATATCGGTGTCCAGCGTAACAACGCCCGATTCTTCCGCCTGCACCTCCGCAACCGGGAAGGCAACGCCGTTCAGCCGGATTTTCTTTGCATCCTTCAGCCGATAGGGGTTTCTGTTGTCCCATTCCAGCGCGACCTGCAAACCATTATCTACACGGGACACCCAATCCACGGCGGCAAAATCAAAGTTTGCGGTATAAATTTTGCTGCATTCGACGTCATTCAACCGTATGCGGGTCAATTGCTCCGGCAGGCTTTTCAGGGTAACCTCACCGTAGCCGTTCAAAATTGTAACCGGGATAAACTCCTCGCTTGCCGGGCGCAGGTAGTTGGATTCCATTTCACTGTCTACAAACACGTTGGTGCTGCGTTCCGCGTAAACCATCTTCTGGAAAACCAGCAGCGACTTGGCAACATCCTCCGTTTCATAGCTCACATACACATCCGCCAGACCGTTCACACTCTCATCGGCGGTCACGCAGATGCGCACGCCGCCGTTTCCATCCTCGGCGGTTTCCACGCTGATTCCCTCCGTGACAATATGCGGCGTGTCGGTTTTTTGCCAAAACAACTCGTAGCCACTGGCATACACCGGGGCATACCCGTCCAGAAGTTCCCGGTAAAAGAACCAGTTGGCGTTGCGGATCCACGCCTCGTATTCACTAAAGGTGTCCTTGATGGTCGCCGCATACGCAAACCCGCCCTGCCGAAATGCGGCAAGGTAGTTGTCCCGGGCGCGATCTCCCAGCACATGGATAATGTAGTCCACACCGGAGGGCTGGTACTGGTCGGTCATGACCTCCAGCGCGGAGGCATAGGTTGAAAACACCTTCTCATCGCCCAAAAACCGCGCTGCTTCGTTCAGGCGATAGCCGTCCTGGGTCGAATTTCCTCCCAGCTCCTCCACATAGGTGCCTGTGCTTTTCGCCGTGCGGGTCAAATACAGCTCGTCCGCTGCTGTGGATACCACCAGCGCACAGGCAGCCACAGCGCACGCCGCCACCATTTTCTTTTGCAGGTGCAGATTTTTTCTGCCGGACAGCAGCGCCGCCGTCAATTCGCTGAGAATCGTCACAAACAAAATTGAGTATGCGACCTCCACCAAATCACCGCCGGACAAAAGTCGGTACTCCTCAATGGCACCAAGTCCCGCCAAATTGAACAGCGCAGGGATTCCGTAACGTCTGCATGACGCAGCCGAGCCCTGGTTTTTAAAAATCAGAAGCGCATAGGCAAGAACCAAAAAACCTTGACAAATCGTTACATAGGCAACATTGATTTGATACAGAAAAAACGACTTGTCCGAATTATAGTACCATCCTTGGTAGTTTCCCGTGCCGAAGGTGCAGTTGTACCACGCACCAAAATGACCAAAGGTCAGCACCTCTACCGCGAGAAAAGCAGCCCCTGCCGAGCTAACGACCATAAGCGCGGTGTTTTTTAACAGCTCCGGCAGCCTGCAGCGCCGGCAGATGTTGACCCAGATGTACAACAGGATGGACGCCAGCCAGACACAGACGCCATAATCGTTGCTCCACAAAAAAATCAAGCCGGACGCCGCGCCCATCGCAACCGGCTCCAGCAGCGCCCTTACCTTGTCGCCGACCGGTATTGTATTGCGTATCCTCGTAAAAAGCAAGCAGAAGAACACAAACATGGTCGGTGCTGCCCCGCGCAAAAAACGCGCCGAGTTGCCGGTTTCCAGCGCAGCCGCCAAGGCTGTGGTGATTTCCCCTCTTCCGGTCAAAAAATATTCGTAAAAGCTGGGGCGCACAAGCACCATGCACAGCACCACCGTGGTCAGAATCGCTGCCTTTTTTCGGTCACCCAGAATCACCGTACCCAGCACCAGCACGATGAGTGCCAGTGAAAAAATCGCCAAGAACGAAAACGCACGCATGCTGGCCAGATAGTTTCCGCCGAAAACCGCAGTAAACACACTGCCGGCAAACAGATGCCCCATGCCGAGATAATCAACAAAATCCCGATAAGGCACCTGTCCTGCCAACAGCCGCCGAACCGGATTAAAATTCTGAAACGTCCCGTTGATTGGATAAAAGTTCGCATAATGCCCCGCCGAAAGCGCGTGCAAAAAGCAGATCAGCGCTGTCAGAAAAAGCCAAAACATTGTTTGTCTTTGCTTTGTATCCGTTTTTTTGAGGAGGTTTTTTATTTTCATTTTTTCCAATCTCCTGTTATATTTTGCGCAGCATAGTGCAGTTCCTCATGATGTACGCACCCGCGTCTTAACTGCCATTTCAGATTGCAACATTTCCGATTTTATTCTATCATCTATTCGGAACTCTGTCCACAACAAAATGCGCGCAGCCTTGCGCCAACGCCAACCTGCCGGGTACACCGCCCATATGGCTTTCCCCTTGGGGGGAAGCTGTCACCGCAGGTGACTGATGAGGGGCTACTTTGCGGCAATTGCAATATGACGGGTACTCCGTAGGGGCGGCATATATGCCGCCCGTTGCAGCCGCCCGGATATTACGAACTACCGGGTAAACGCCACGGAACGGTCAAGACCGTCCCCTACAAACCTGCCGTAAACGGGTGCTTTGCCTATAACTGCTTATCTTCCGGTTATTTGTAGGGAGGGGTCTTGACCCCTCCTTGCTGTTTTGCGCCAACGCCAACCT
>ERZ1034882.1101-NODE-1101-length-10394-cov-20.407003_pt1 | contig 10394 bp, 17 predicted proteins | sample MGYA00520606_ERZ1034882 | MGnify/ENA primary metagenome ERZ1034882 (study PRJEB33766, sample SAMN09781726) | gut metagenome | biome: gut microbiome | host: Homo sapiens | place: Madagascar | study: EMG produced TPA metagenomics assembly of the PRJNA485056 data...
CATATAATATATGACTGTGACAGTGTTTCAATATGCTGAGTCAAAGCCCCGACGAAGCATTGAAATAAAGTATTCAACCGTTTTGGGAAGAAGTAAAATGTAGCCGGACATCTGCAGATTACTATCAGACCGGAACACTGAAAAAGTCGATCAGGAATCGGCGAAAGTAATATGGAGGGAACATAATGAAAACATTTATGGCTAGTCCAGCTACAATCGATAGAAAATGGTATGTAGTAGACGCTACTGACATGACCTTAGGCCGTCTGGCATCTGAGGTTGCTAAAGTGCTGAGAGGCAAGAATAAGCCTATCTTCACTCCTCACATCGACTGCGGTGACAACGTTATCGTTATCAATGCTGAGAAGATCAAAGTAACCGGTAAGAAGATGGATCAGAAGGTATATTATCATCATTCCGATTACGTTGGTGGCTTAAAAGAAGCTACCCTGAGAGAAAAATTAGAAAAGAAGCCTGAGCAGGTAATCGAGCTTGCAGTTAAGGGCATGCTTCCCAAGGGACCTTTAGGAAGACAGATGTTCACCAAACTTCACGTATATGCAGGACCTGAGCACAAGCATGAAGCTCAGAAGCCTGAAGTACTGACATTCTAAAGGACTGAGAGGAGGAAAATAAATCATGGCTAAAACAGAAAGATACTACGGAACCGGTAGAAGAAAGAAATCCATCGCCAGAGTATATTTAGTACCCGGTAATGGTAATATTACAATCAATAAGAGAAGCATTGATGAGTACTTCGGTCTGGAGACTCTGAAGGTTATCGTTCGTCAGCCTCTGGCAGCTACTGAGACTGCTGAAAAGTTCGACGTTCTGGTTAACGTTCGCGGTGGTGGATACACCGGCCAGGCTGGTGCGATCAGACACGGTATTGCAAGAGCACTGCTTCAGGTAGACGGTGATTTCAGACCCGTTCTGAAGAAGGCTGGATTCCTTACCAGAGACCCTCGTATGAAGGAAAGAAAGAAGTACGGTCTGAAGGCTGCTCGTCGCGCACCTCAGTTCTCCAAGAGATAATCTACAGCTTAATAATGCTAAAAAAGCCCGGAAATACGCCATTTTCCGGGCTTTTTCCATACCCAAAATTCTGCATGGACTGTTCGGTTTTGATGGAATTTGAACGGAAATTTATGGGTTTATAGTGGTCAAATTACTGGTGGACAATAGGAGCAAATGAAGTCCAATTTTGCCATCGACGGACGAACACATACTTGACTGATTTACATAGAGCCTTGGCTCATTCTTTGAAAACGAGAATGGGTCGAGGCTCTATTTTTTTCGCCCGAAATCCGGCGAGACAAATTTGAGTAGGAGGTAACAGGTATGACGGATTTCAATTAGAAGACCCATGACACCGATGTGGGCAGTCATGGCGGACAGTCGAGGCAGATGATGGAGGTGTTTGAGAACCAGGAGTTTGGTTCGATCCGTTTGTTACAGGAGGCAGGCAAGACCTTCTTCTGTGCAAGTGACGTGGCGAAAGCGTTGGGATATGTGAATCCCTGCGTCATCCCTTTGGCTTCTCTCTTGCACTTGATCTCCAGCCCTATGTCGTGAAAATCAAACTTGCGTTCATCGCGTTCAAACTTCATTTCATCACCCTACCTCATTCTATATTTCAGGTGATAGTATTTGAACGACTTACAATTTCATGTAATAGGATGTTTTGTTTCGTATCACGTGCTTGAGTATTCCCTCGCATTGTATTAGAATGAAAAAAGGATTTTTCGCCAATGAAAGCACTTATTCTATGATTCATAGGGTGCATTCTCAATGACAATGCGTTAAGATTTATCCATCAGGAGGAAGACATATGGACGCAAAAACAACAGGCCGCTTTATTGCAGAACTCCGAAAGCAAAAGGGGTACACACAAAAGGAACTGGCTGAAAAAATCATGGTAACAGATAAGGCAATATCTCGCTGGGAAACAGGAAAGGGATTGCCGGACACCTCATTGCTAAAACCGCTTGGAGATATTTTAGGTGTGTCGGTTGGTGAGTTGCTGTCGGGCAAAATAATCGAGGAGGCGGAAATGAAAGACCAAACCGATAGGATTATTTTAGATTCATTGAAGTACTCAAGTCGGATGCTTGCGAATATGGTAAATCTTGTTCTTTTCCTTATTGGATTGGCATTGGTGATCTCTCCTGTTTTCTTAACAAGTAGAAAATACTATTGGATAGGTGGCATTGTTTTCGTTGGAATTGCTGTACTTCGCACCTACTTAAAGAAAGAGGGTAAAACCGTGAAATTAACAGACAGGGCTTTCTATGCAGTTGGCATCGCATTTCATGCTATTTCGCTGATTTTGGAACTATTGCCTCTTGGAGCTGTTTTGATTTTCGCACCCAGCCCGACGGAAAGAGTGATACATACTTATTCGTATTTCGATTTGAACTTAGTGGGATATGCAAACTTTTCTCCAATGCTCACGGGTATATTGACGGTTGCTGTTGTCATACTTGGAATTACCATTTTATGCAGATACGAAAAAGCGAAAAAACGCAAAAAAGCTGTTTTTGTATGTAGTGTAATTGCCTTCGTGCTTTCTTTTGTTCCGTTATTCATGTTTGGTAGCGACGGTATGACAATGATAAGCTACGTCATTTCTGCGGCAATGGCAGTATCTATTTGTTTTCAAGCCGTTGCAAATCGGAGAGAACTCTCCGCTGCTTGAAAACTTCCCGTATCGACTCTGCTGTTTGGATAATATAATAAATTATCTGCCGCACGACGGCAAAAGAAAAAAACCGTCGTGCAGCAGATAATTTTACACGCGCACATAATGAAGAGGCGGTTTTGAGAAATCAGAGCCGCCGTTTCTGTTTTTGCTTTTCACAGTACCCATGATCTGCACCAGTTAAAAAAAGCGTAGCTCCCCCTCCGGGTTATTCCGGCCTTGGATGCGAAATATGGCAGTACAATAATAATCCGAACGGGTATATTTTGGTCGCACGAGAGTTTGTGAAAGGGGGATTATTAAGACCGATGATAGAAGAAAAGTCTCTATGTCACAGGTGCTGGCAGATATAAAGCCTTACATAACGAAAAAGTTCATGGCGGCACCGTGTATTAAGGAGCAAGACAGTCAGGCTATCTGTCAACTCCTTCTGCCCAGATACAAGCATGTGCAGCTCATTGCAAAGGGTGTGTTTGTCCCTATCAGTAGTTTACCGCAGAGAGAGCCGATGAAAGGAGTACAAACAGCATGAATATCACTTACACACGGAACGGCGATTATCTTATCCCGAACATCATTATCCGCAAGACCAAGCCCATCGGACACTACGGCAGACTTCGCAAGGCGTATTTAGAAATGCACCGCCCGATACTGTTCAATGAACTGGTGCTATCCGACAAGCTCTTTGAACATTGCGCCGAGATTTAAGAAGCGGCACGAAACCGCATGGAGCTGATCGTGCCGAAGCTGGCAAAGCAGTACGGCGTGACCGAGCAACTGAAAGCTGAAAATCAAATGGAATGGGTGCGTCAGATGAACGCTTGCAAGGCACAGGCAGACGAGATTGTGAAAGCGGAATTGATTTATGATTGAGCGAGAAAGTCCGGGCAGAAAACTGTTCGGACTTTTCTCATATGTTCCAAAATGACGGTAGAATTGTTCACAAGTTTTATGGTATAATTTGAATACGAAAAGTGAGCAACAAATCGGGATTTGTGAGGGTAATTATGATAAAGTTTTTGAATGATATCAGGAATGCAGAAAAACCAATATCTAATAATAGAAAAATTATAAATACTATAGCTGTATTGTTCCTTGGAATAGCTTTGGGGACTTTTTCAAAATTTTTGGATTTTCGTCAAGCTGAACTTCCCAGTGTGCTTATGGCAATAGATGGAGCATTAGATGTTCATAATTTCCTTGGACGTTTTGCAATCTGGGTATTGATTGCACTGTGTATTTCTATTTATAGCAATTCTGCAATAAGAGCAAGCATCAATGTTTTTGTATTCTTTGTTGGTATGGTTGCAAGCTACTATTTGTATTCAAACTATATTGCAGGATTTTTCCCAAGAAGTTATGCGATGATTTGGTTTGGATTTACAGCTGTTTCTCCATTATTGGCTTTTGTCTGTTGGTATGCAAAGGGGAAAAGCAAACTGGCATTTATACTATCAGCGCTGATTTTGGCAGTATTGTTCAATATGTGCTTTGTATATGGATGCTGGTATTTTAATGCAAAATCTGTTTTGGAAGTGATAGTCTTTATTATTGGACTTATTGTTTTGAGGAGAGACACATTGAGGAGTTCTGCGCTAATGGGAACGATTAGTATAGTTCTTGCAGTTTTACTTGATATGGTTATTCCATTTCATTTTGGATAAACAACTTCAAGTTTGGAGAATTGAGAAAATCGGAATTTAAAGAGGTGTTGAGTATGAAAAGGTGGTTATCTATTTTAGCAGTATTGGGCTGTATAGTAGCGTTGTCTGGATGTAAAAATGAAAATGAAGCAGGACAAGCATATTTTAATGCAAAAGTTTTGGAAGTAAATAAAGAATATGTTGATGTTAGGTGTATAGAAGCATTTAATAGTGGGATTTCTGTTGATGAGGAATTTTCTGTTACAAAAGATGTAGTATCAGCAGGAGGAGCACCAGAATTGAATGTAGATGATAATATCCGTGTTGTATTTAATGGTGATGTAATGGAAAGTGATCCATTGCAGATAGGAACGGTTTATGCAATCTATCTTTTAGATGAAAATGGAGAAGTGATTCCAAACAACTAACAACTTCCAGTTTGGCGAACTGATAAAATCCCTTTAGGAACTAAAGGGCGCACTTCTATACTCTCTGTCGAGAGTAGTGCGTCCTGCGGAGCTTCATTCCCGGTCAGCAGAAGAAAACTGCTCGACCGAGCATGTTTCGTCACTTCGTTCCGTCAAGGTGGCTACACCCCCTTGCGCCGCTAATGCGGCTATCCCCTGTGGACTTGCCGTCCGCAAACAGCATGAAATGCTGTTCGCCGCCAGCAAGGTTTATAAATTGCATCAATATCTATCAGCCAAATGGTGAGCAAGAAAGGGTGATTTACATGAAAAAAATGTTTATACTGGTTATGGCAGTTATGCTCTGTTTCACACTAACTGCTTGCAATGAAGAAGAAAATATCGACTTTCCTTTTGAATTGTCCAGTATCGAAAATGTGGAAATGTTCTGCTTCACTATTCCTGCGGATGCGGAGAAAAAAGTGATTACCAAATCAGAAGATATTGAAGAAATTTATCAGACTTTTGAAAGTGTTTCTCTGAAAGATAAAACAACTGAACCTACTGCTGGTGGCTCAGTGACCAGTTTCCGATTTAATCTTTCTGATGGTACATCTTATGAGGTTATCTATTCGGAGGTCGCTGTAAAAGCTGGAAGAGTCATCACAACAGGAATGGAACAGGATTTCTTCACTTCAGCCGATATAGGAGCATTCTGGGGGAGTTACGACTACGAAGTAACAACTGCATCGGAAGATGAATTGCCAGCATTATATGAGTAAAAAATGAACAGGTATTAACTAAATTTCTATCATAAGTGATACAATTTAATACTGAAAATCAGACCGTTGACTGGTCGCACAATGCGAAAAGTTGACGGTCTTTTTTTATCTCCATTTTCAAAAAAAGGAGGTCAAACAGAATGAAAAAAGCGAAAACCCTTGAACAGCTTCGAGCCGAAAAGGAACGAGCCGAGACGCAGCTTGCACAGGAACAGCACAAGCTGGAGCGTCTGGAGAACAGAAAGAAGTATCTGGAGAAAGGCGAACGCACCAAGTGCCCCACCGCCTTTGCAATCTGGGCGGAACGATTGAGAGCCTTGCCCCAGAGGTCAAAGATCTCACACGCACCGAAATGACAGAGCTGATGGAACACATCTTTTCCCTGTCCGAAGTCCAGCGAGCCGTTCGTCACATGGCGATTACCCACATCAGCCAAGCAAACAGAGAAAAGGAGTTGAAAGCCGATGGCACTATTTCATCTGAGCGTCACGCAGACTAAGTGACCCAGGGAAGGCGTGAACTGACAGAAGATGATGAAAAACAGATTAGTGTTCTGTGTAAGAAATATGTGGATCGTTTGAAGGAGGAGCTGATGAAATGATGATTGCGCAAAAAAAATTGAAACTACTATTGATGATTGCCGTTGCGCCAATTGTTGTTGCATTGACACTCTTTGTCTGGATATGTCTTGGCCTGGTTTATGTATCCGGTCTGGTTCTGGGGCTTATCAGCATGATTCTTGCTTTGTTAGGTGTTGCAGTGTTGATTACATATTCTCCGCAGAACGGGTTTATTTTGTTGTTGATGGCATTTTTGATTAGTCCGATGGGGCTGCCGCTGGCTGCGATCTGGCTGTTGGGTAAGGTACAGGATTAAAAATATGCAATTCAGGATTGGATGTATGGTACGAATTTTTCGGTGGGTTACCGGCTATTTCAGAGAGGTCAATCAATTGTTGCTTTGAGAGCAAAGAATAACCATAGAGGAACTGCAAGCCTATCTATGTGCGTTTTCATATGCTTTTCGGATTCCGTCCGGCAAGTGGTCGGGAATCAGTGACTTTAGTCTGTCCTCACTGCCGTCTTTGATTGCCTGCTCATAGTACCAGCATTTGAATTTCAGCATATCCAGAGTGCGGTTCATCTGCTCAAGCTCTGCCTCCATGTGCGACCGTTGCTCCTCAAACAGTGCCTTGCGTTGCGGGTAGGTGGACGGCCCTTCTACACACCAATCCATGAATTGCCGGATGTCCTTGATCTCCATGCCAGCCTTTTTCAGACATTCAATGACCCGAAGTGCTTCAATCTCCGTGCCACCGAATTTGCGGATGCCGGACACCCGTTCCATGTTCGGAAAAAGTCCCTGCTTGTCATAATAGCGCAGCGTGGAGATAGGCAATCCGAACATTTCCGCCACCTGTCCAATTGAATACATAAATCTCCCTCCAAAAATTTTCAAAAAATATCTTGACCTAAAGTCAGGTTTAGGTGATACCATGAGAATACCACAGAGAATATCAAAACGCAAGGAGTGTTCTACGATGAATAAAAAGGTACTGATCATTTCCTCAAGTCCCCGTAAGGGCGGCAACTCTGAAACGCTGGCGGCAGCATTTGCCGAGGGCGCACGGGAGGCAGGCAATCAGGTAGAAACCGTATATCTGCGGGAAAAGCAGGTTGGCTTCTGCAAGGGCTGTCTTGCCTGCCTGAAGTTGGGGCACTGCGTCATTCAGGACGATGCTGTGAAAATTGCCGCCAAAATGCACGATGCAAATGTGCTGGTGTTCGCAACGCCCGTCTACTATTACTGCGTCAGCGGTCAGCTCAAGACTATGCTGGATCGTGCCAACCCATTGTTCGATACGGACTATGCCTTTACGAAAGCCTATCTGCTTGCAACAGCGGCAGAGGATGCACAGGAGACTTTTGCGGGCACAGAGAAGGCCGTGCAGGGCTGGGTAGACTGCTTCCCCCGCTGTGCGCTGGCTGGCACAGTGTTTGCAGGAGGTGTGAACGGCGCGGGTGAGATCGCCGGACATCCTGCGCTGGAGCAAGCCTATCAGATGGGCAAGGAGGTGTGAGCCATGGCAATCAAACAAACGGCAGGCAGAGATGCTTTGGGGGAATTTGCTCCCAAATTTGCGGAATTGAATGATGATGTACTGTTCGGGCAGGTGTGGAGCAGGGAAGACAAGCTTTCCCTGCGAGACCGCAGCATTGTAACAGTGGTGGCGCTGATGGCGCAAGGGCTGACGGATTCGTCCTTTCAGTACCATCTGACAACTGCAAAGAACAATGGTGTGACCAAAACGGAAATTGCGGAGATCCTGACCCATGCGGCATTTTATGCAGGCTGGCCCAAGGCATGGGCGGCTTTCCGTATGGCAAAGGAGGTATGGGCGGAGGATGACGCAGCCGATGCAAAAGCCAAGCACCAGAATGAAATGGTCTTTCCCATCGGCGCACCCAATGACGCCTTTGCAAAATATTTTATCGGACAAAGCTATCTCGCACCTCTTTCTACGCAGCAGGTCGGTATTTACAATGTGACCTTTGAACCCGGCTGCCGCAACAACTGGCACATTCATCACGCCAAAAGCGGCGGAGGACAGATCCTCGTCTGTGTGGCTGGCCGAGGTTACTATCAGGAATGGGGCAAACCGGCACAGGAGCTGCACCCCGGCGATGTGGTAAATATTCCTGTTGGCGTAAAGCACTGGCACGGTGCAGCACCGGACAGCTGGTTCTCTCATCTTGCGGTAGAGGTTCCGGGGGACGAAACCTCCAATGAATGGTTGGAAGCCGTGGACAACACAGCATATTTTAAGGCAACAGGCAAGGAGGTCTGAATATGGAAAAACTGAATCTGACACAGGAATGGGACAAGGTGTTCCCGAAAAGCGACAAGGTGGACCACAAGAAAGTGACCTTTCACAACCGCTACGGCATCACACTGGCGGCGGATATGTACACGCCAAAGAGTGTGGTGGGCAAGCTGCCCGCCATTGCCGTCAGCGGTCCGTTTGGTGCGGTAAAGGAGCAGTCCTCCGGTCTGTATGCACAGAAAATGGCAGAGCTTGGCTTCTTGACGATTGCCTTCGACCCATCCTACACCGGCGAGAGCGGCGGTATGCCCCGCTATGTCGCTTCGCCCACCATGGCGACCTTTCCGGGTTCCTTCAGAGAACAGATAACGCTTTCCTTTCCATCCGGGAGAACACCGGCGAAACATCTGACTTAATCCGTACTACTAACCATAAAGGCTCCGGATAATGGCATTCTCTTCAATCATAGTTCTGCGTTGGAAAATTACAAAATAGAATACTATACCATTGCAAATCAGAAGCAAGCACGGTATAATATAGACAAAAAGACAAAGGCTACCGCAACGGTGCAAAAAATAGATTTTGGCTGTTTCCACAAGGAGCAGATTGAGAATCGTTATCCTCAGTGGCTGAAAACGCTGGTGTGCAGTGCATGGAGGAAGTTATTTAATAAGGCGAAAGGCCGCAGAAATGCGGCTTTTCTTAAACACACGAGTTAACCGAACCTAACTTGCAGATTTGCGCGTGCTGGTTAGAGTGGTCTAACTATAAAAGGGAGACGGCAATGCGAGATCACAAGAATTTCTGGGACAGAAATGCAGGTCTGTATGACTGCTTTATGCGAAAAGACAGGGCAGCATACGAAAAAATATATGAGCTGATCCGTCCGGTCGTGAAAGACAAAACAGTGCTGGAGTTGGCTACAGGAACGGGACTGATCGCCAAGCATATCGTAAAAGTAGCGGCATGCATTGAGGCGACGGATGCCTCTCCAGAAATGATTGCAGAAGCCAAGCGGGGAAATTGCTCTGCGAAGCTGCATTTTTCCGTGCAGGATATGTTTTCTTTGCCATACGCAGACAATTCATTTGATGTGGTAATCGTATCCAACGCATTGCACATCGTGCCGCAGCCAGAGAAATCACTGCGAGAGATCAAACGGGTGCTGAAGGACGATGGTGTGTTGATCGCGCCAACCTTTACTCACGCGGAAAATTCACTTAGAGGAAGGATCAAAGCCTATTTTATGAGATTGGCAGGATTCCCTCTGCATAGCAGGTGGACGAGTGAGGAGTATCTGAGTTTTCTGCGGCAGAACGGGTGGAGGGTGCGAAAAAGTGCTGTGCTGAAAGCGTCCTTCCCGCTGACCTATGCCGAATGTATGAAATCGGAGGTGTGATATGTCATTCTTTGAAAACACCCGAAAGCCCGTAGGACTTGGCGGGAAGATCATGGTTGCCATGATGAACTTAGGACACAGCGCAATGGCAGCGTGGGGACTTCATTTTTTGCAGCCTGCCCCGGATGCCATGGTGCTGGACTGCGGCTGCGGCGGTGGAGCGAACATTAAAACGCTGTTGAAACTGTGCCCCAACGGCAAGGTGCAGGGCATCGACTACTCAGCCGTCAGCGTGGAAAAAGCGCGAAAAGTCAATGCCAGAGCCATTGCGGCAGGACGGTGCAACGTGCAGCAGGCAAGCGTGACAGAGCTGCCGTTTGAAGCGGAGCAGTTTGATGTGGCGACCGCCTTTGAAACGGTCTACTTCTGGCCGGAGCTTGCACAGAATTTCAGAGAGGTCTATCGGGTGCTGAAGCCCGGCGGGATCTTTTTCATCTGCAATGAAGCAAACGGCGAAACAGCAAAAGATGACAAATGGACACAAATTATCAATGGTATGACCATCTACACGGACACTGCACTGAAAGCATATCTGGAGCAAGCAGGATTTTGTAAGATCCAGAGCCACAAAAACAAAAAGGGGTGGCTGTGCGTTACAGCGCGGAAATGAGAGGAGAAAAAAGCCATGAGCATTTTTG
>ERZ1034882.1108-NODE-1108-length-10366-cov-6.526719_pt1 | contig 10366 bp, 11 predicted proteins | sample MGYA00520606_ERZ1034882 | MGnify/ENA primary metagenome ERZ1034882 (study PRJEB33766, sample SAMN09781726) | gut metagenome | biome: gut microbiome | host: Homo sapiens | place: Madagascar | study: EMG produced TPA metagenomics assembly of the PRJNA485056 data...
AGGAAGGAGAAATAATAAAAACCACCCCTTTCGAGATGGTTTTTATTATACGTGAAGTACGAAAACAAAACCAAGCACGCCGGAAGGCGTATCAGGCTGACCTACATGGTAATAGAAGCACCTATGGTTGAAGTAATCAAGTAAAGCGCGACGCTTGCAACGGTCGCGACGGTGTTTTGAGGGGTACTCTCAGCACCGTTGCGACCGTCGCCACCGTTGCGGAAAAGAAAATGTGAGGTGGTGTTTTGCCACCCCATTATTCAAGAAGGCGCCCCATTTTGGGCGCCCTAAAAGCACCATAGTGTGTCGCGATTCACGACACACTATGCCCCAAAACAAGGCACAGGGTACGGAGTAAAAGAGAACGATGGGTAGGCATTTCGCCTACGCATCTATCGAGGGCTACTGTGTTTCGCGGCAGCCATCAGGCGTAAGGGTGGAACGATTTGTTCTATGGCATCTTAAAGGGAACGGTGCTTTGGCGTACCCTTTCAAAGCGTTCACAGAACGCGCCGCCACAGAATGAAATTCTGTGTTCAAAGGGGGCTTGGGGGCGTTGCCCTCAACAAGCAGACGGCAGGAAAGGTGAGTGTGTATTAACACACGCATTGCTTGCCTGTATCTAAAACAACCGAAACAGCCCTTGTGCCGCTACGGAAAATCAACTGAAATTCAAGTATTGGGAGGTAACAAGTATGAGAAAGATTTTGTCCTGTGAGTTCAACCCGGACACTGCCTGCGTGGAGTTGTGCATGGAAGATGGAACCCTGTTGTCCATCGACTGCACCGCCGTGGAGAACGAGGTAGCGAACAGTATGTACCAGCGGTCAGAACTGGACTGGCTGATCTATAATGATCCGCTGTCCTATGCCGAACTGATTTTGAATGGGGACCCTGAATTGTATCTAAAAGCAGTAACAAAGAAAACTCCGTTAGATTGATGGCAAAGAAAATCCGCCAGAAGCAACACTCTAAAGGGTGCGCCTCTGACGGATTTTTTACATCTTATCAATCAAAGCAAATACAATAGATTGCTGTTCTTCGCTCAATCTTGACCAGCGTTCTAGAAGGTTTTTCTGCGCCTCAGTCAAGGAAACAGGTGCATCTTCTTCAGCAAATAGTTGAGATAGCGTAATGTCAAAGGCTGTGCAGATTTTCTCCAGGGATGGAATGGTCGGAACCATGTTCTTGCGATACCATGAGGAGATCGTGGATTGCGGCAAACCGGAGCGTTCTGCAAGCTGATACTCTGTCCAGCCCCGCTCCTCTCGATACGCGGTTATAATCGAGAGAATATCCTTCACCTGCATCACTCCTTTGCTTGTATTCTTCGTAAATTATACTTTGATAAATCGTTGTGATTTAATCATTTATATCGTATAATTTTAACGATAAACGCAACTGCGAAGGAGGGAGAAATTTGGGCGGAAAAAGCTGTTTCTTTATCGGACACCGAGAGACATCAGAAGAGATTTACCCGTCATTGTATGCAGCTGTTGAGCAGCACATTTTGGAATATGGCGTCATAGAAATCATCGTCGGTTACTATGGTGGATTTGACCGCCTTGCACCATCGGCAGTGAAAGAAGCAAAGCGTTTTTATCCGGAAGTGAAGCTCACTTTGCTGCTGCCATACCATCCGGAGGAGCGGCCCATCCCAACTCCAGATGGATTTGACAGCACCTTTTATCCACCAGGGATGGAAAGTGTTCCGCGCAAGGTTGCAATCGTGAGAGCAAACCGTTATGTTGTGGATCATGTAGACTACCTCATCTCCTATGCTTGGCACCCCGCCAGCAACGCGCGGGAGCTGGTGGAGTTATGCAAAAAGGCGAGAAAAGAAAGGCTCTCTTTTCATAACATTGATAATGTCCGCTGATTAGACATAAAGTTGAGTTTTTCACGAAAATGTGATAAAATAAATCCAAGCATTTCTTGCTTTGGAGGGACTAATATGGCGATTTGTTATGACCGCTTATTCCATCTGATGATTGACAAAAAGATAGGCAACGCACAGCTAAAAGAGAAGGCCTGTTTTAGTGCCAATATTATCACCTGTCTAAAGCGCAATGAGTATGTTTCTATCGAAAGCATCGAGAAGATTTGCCGCGTGATGGGGTGCGGTGTGGATGATATTCTGGAGTTTGTCCCGGAAGAAAAATAAGTAAGACTTTCGACAAAGTGGTCTGAAATTTGAAGGCCACTTTCTGGATACAAGGCTCTAACAGGCTGAAAAGCTGTGAAAGAACGGATAGGAGTGTGGCTGTGATGGCGGCAGCAAACAAAACGGTTTGGGGAATCCATACGATGGACGATCCTCTTTTTTTGAATCAGAATCTAATTGCAATCGGCTGGGAAGAGATGGGCGACTTGTCGGTCATATGTAAAGGATGGCAACAAGAACCGCCTGCGGGAACAGGATATTCACAAAATCGTGACTACCTTCCTTACAATAGATGAATCTGACCCCAAGTATGCCCGGTTTGTCCCGAACGAGGAGATCAAAGTCACCAACGAGTACAACCTGAATATCCCGCGCTATATTGACAGCAGTGAGCCGGAAGATTTACAGGACATCAATGCCCACCTGAACGGCGGTATTCCGGAAACCGATGTGGACAGCATGGCGGAATATTGGGCGGTATATCCATCTTTGAAGGAAATTCTGTTTCAGCCGTTGCGTCCGAGGTATCTGCGTCCGGCGGTGGGCAAGGACGAAGTGGTTTCCACGGTTACCTCCCACCCGGAGTTTATCCACCATGCTGACCAGGTGGACGATGCCTATGCCCGATGGAAGGAGACCGTTACCCGCGATTTGATGCAACTCGGTCGGGATATTCACCCCAAAGAGTTGATTGCCAAAATTTCCGAGCAGCTTCTGAATGATTTTTCCCAAGTGGCTCTTCTCGACAAATACGATGTCTATGAAGTGCTGATGGAGTACTGGGCGGAGACCATGCAGGACGATGTGTATGCGGTCTGCTACGATGGCTATGAGACCGGGCGAGAAATTGCCTATGAATATGTGACCAAGAAGAAAAAAGAAAACGGCCAGACCACCGAGGTCAAGACCGATAAGATCAAAGGCTTTGAAGGTATGTGACCCTGTCGCAGAATCTCCCGGCCATGGAGGAGTTTTGGAAACTGTGTGAGAATAGGCATACGCAAGATATTCGAAAGTTTATGGAAGTATTCAAATCATCAATGGAAGATGAAACCTTTGATAAGTATTTCGAAAAATATATCCGAATGAACCAACTGTAAGGGGGGGACCTTTATGGGTGTCGGCCAACGGGAAAAAGCCACGCAGAAGCGTGTCATAAAGCTATTTGCCCAGGAACTTGGTTATACCTATCTGGGTGATTTCACTGAGCGGAAAAACTCCAATATTGAAACCGAGCTGCTGACGAAGTTCCTGGCCCGCAAGGGTTATTCGTCGGTGCTTATCAGCCGCGCTCTGAAGGAACTGCAAGATGCCGCCGGAGATCAGTCGGTAAACCTCTACGACCTGAACGAGCAGACCTATAAAAAGCTGCGCTATGGGGTCAAGGTCAGCGAGTCTGTCGGCCAACATAAGATTACAGTCCAGTTTGTGGACTGGGAGCATCCACTGGAAAATGATTTTTACATCGCCGAGGAAGTCACCATCAAGCACAAGCGCCCTGATTTGGTGCTGTACATCAACGGCATCGCTTTTGCTGTCATCGAACTGAAACGCAGCACAGTTTCCATGTCGGAGGGCATCCGCCAGAACCTGACCAACCAGCGCCCGGATATGATCATGCAGTTCTTTGCCACCATTGGGCTGATCCTGGCGGGCAATGATTCAGAGGGGGCTCGTTACGGTACTACCGGCACACCAGAAAAGTATTATCTTTCCTGGAAAGAAGATCCCAATGCCAAAGATGAGGTTTCCGTAGCGGTACGCACTCAAATCGAAAAATATCCGCTGCGTCTGGACAAAAACCTGATTTCTCTGTGCCGGAAAGAGCGGCTTGTAGAGCTGCTGCACAATTTTATCGTATTTGACAGCGGAGTGAAAAAGACCTGTCGGCCCAACCAGTTCTTCGGCAATATGGCTGCACGGGATTTTGTAAGGCGGCATGAAGGCGGCATCATCTGGCACACCCAAGGCTCCGGAAAATCCTTGACCATGGTGTGGCTCAGCAAGTGGATTAAGGAAAATATTTCTGACAGCCGTATTCTGATTATCACCGACCGGGACGAGCTGGATGCACAGATCGAGCAGGTGTTTGCCGGGGTCAATGAGAGCATTGTCCGTATTCGCCGGGGAAGCGAATTGATTCAGAAGATCAACGATACCTCGCCTGTCATGATGTGCTCCCTGATTCACAAGTTTGGCAAGAAAAACAGAGGCAAAAGCGGCGAGTCCGATTATACTGGATTTATTGAGGAGCTGAAACGCTCGCTGCCGGAAAACTTTTCTCCCAAGGGCGATTTCTATGTCTTTGTGGATGAATGTCACCGTACCCAATCCGGCAAGCTCCACAAAGCGATGGAAACCATTTTGCCGAATGCCACCTTTATCGGTTTCACCGGTACTCCATTGATGAAAAAGGATAAGGAGACCAGTCTGGAGGTATTCGGCCCTTATATTCATCGCTACAAGTTTGATGAAGCGGTGCGGGATAAGGTAGTTCTGGATTTGCGTTATGAGGCCCGAGAGGTGGAGCAGAATGTTGTCCAGCAGGATCGGATCGACGCCTGGTTTGAGGCAAAAACGCGCGGGCTGACCGGTGTGGCAAAAGCTAAGCTGAAACAGCGTTGGGGCAATCTGCAAAAGATGTTCAGTTCCAAGGCCCGATTGGGGCAGATTGTAGCGGATATTGTTTTCGATATGGAGACAAAACCACGCCTGCACGATGGGCGGGGGAATGCCATGTTGGTGGCGGGCAGTATTTACCAGGCGTGCAAATTCTATGAATTGTTCCAGGAAACCGAGCTGAAGGGGAAGTGCGCCATCGTGACTTCTTACGAACCAGCGGTGGGCGATATTCGTACTGAAACCGTAGGTGATGATGGTGAGACCGAGGCTGTGGAGCAATACGAGATCTACATGAAGATGCTGGATGGAAAAGACCCAAAGGCATTTGAAAAGGAGGTCAAGGAAAAGTTTATCAAGCAGCCGGAACAGATGAAACTGCTGATTGTGGTGGACAAGCTGTTGACAGGCTTTGATGCTCCGCCTGCCACTTATCTGTATATTGATAAGTCTATGCGAGATCATGGCTTGTTCCAGGCAATCTGCCGCGTCAATCGTCTGGATGGCGAAGATAAGGAATTTGGGTATATTATTGACTACAAAGACCTGTTTCGCTCCTTGGAAAATGCGGTTGCAGACTATACCTCCGAAGCGTTTGACTGTTACGATAAGGAAGATGTATCCGGTCTGCTGACAGATCGTTTGGACAAGGCTAAGGAACAGCTGGAGGATTCGCTGGAAGCTCTGCGTGCACTGTGCGAACCTGTGGCTCCACCCAAAGATATGGTGGACTACTACCATTATTTCTGCGGTGCCAACACCGAAGCCTTTGACTTGGATGAATTGGAAGAGAATATGCCCAAGCGGGAACAGCTTTACAATCTGTCAGCGACAGCTCTTCGCGCTTTTGGTGAAGTATCGGGCGAATTACAGGAAAAGTACCACTATACCGTGGAACAGATTAAGGCATTGGAGAGAGAAGTTACCTACTACATCAAGGTGCGTGACGAGGTGCGTCTGGCCAGTGGTGACTATGTGGATTTGAAGAAATATGATCCGGACATGCGCCATTTAATTGATACCTATTTGTCGGCTGATCCCAGTCGTGTGTTGACCTCCTTTGGAGAAGCAACACTGGTCGAGCTACTAGTAGACAATGGGATTTCCGCACTGAAGGATATGCCTGCCTCTACACCCAAAGAGCAGGAAGCAGTTGCAGAGACTATTGAAAACAATATTGGCAAGGAAATTGTTGAAAGAACCCAAAGTAACCCCAAATACTACGAGAAGATGTCTGCACTTCTTCGTGAATTGATTGAAAAGCGCAAAAATGACGTGATCAACTACGAGGAGTATCTGCGTCAGATTGTGGAACTGGCAAGGAAGGTACATAAGCCGGAAAGTGGCACAGAATATCCTCCGGAAATCCGGGAGAGTGCTGCCAAGCGAGCCTTTTATGACCATCTTAATGGGGATACGGCTGTTGCCAATCAGATATATGACGCAGTCATGTCAAGCAAACAGGACAATTTCCGGGGAAGCAAAATCAAAGAGCGTAAAATCTGGCGAGCTATTCGTGCTGTCGTAAAAGATGATCAGGAAGCCGATCAGTTGCTTGTATTGGTAAAGGAGCAGAGTGAATTCTAGTGGGTGAACTGCAAATCGGCAACATGAGTATTGCCGTTACAAAAAAGAACATCAAGAATATGTACATTCGCGTTCTGCCGCCCGATGGGAAAGTCCAAATTACTGCACCGCACTCTGCTGGGGATGACGCGATCCGAATGTTTGCAGTATCCCGAATTTCTTGGATAAAAAAGCAGCGTGCAAACTTTGAAGCACAAGCACGACAAACGAAGCGACAGTATGTGACCGGAGAAACCTATTATGTTTGGGGGCGGCGTTATCGTTTGGATGTGCAATACTCAAATGTTAGGAATGAGGTGTCCCTTACAGGCGGGCATCTGATTTTGCAAGTGCGGCCTGAAAGCACCCCGGAGCAGCGCGAGCGTGTTTTGAATGACTGGTATCGGGAGCAACTAAAAAGCAAGCTGCCGGAAGTGATTCAAAAATGTGAACAGGTTGTAGGTGTCCATGCATCTGAGTGGAAGGTCAAAAACATGCGTACCAAGTGGGGAACCTGCAATATAGACCGGAAAAGAATTTGGATTAACCTCCAGCTTGCAAAGAAAACTCCAGAGTGTCTCGCTTATGTTGTGACCCATGAATTGGTACACCTGCTGGAGCGAAATCACAACGAGCAATTCCAGAAGTATATGGATACCTTTTTTCCGGAGTGGCGAGTAGTAAAGGAAACACTGAATCAGCAAATGCTGGATTATATGAGCGAGTAAGCCTATATATCATTTGAAGCCGGATATCGTAGCCGTCAACATAAAGTATTGCGAAATTTCATTGCTTCTTTGGTCTCATGCTAAACCACATTTATTTTAAGTATGCGAAAGTTCATACCGGACAACTAAAAAGCCAGATATTTATATCTTTTTTAGCTTGGAGGGAGAAATATGGAACTTGAAGAAAAGCTTAAAGCAGCAAAAGTGCCGATGATAGTCGTACATTTTGACGAGAACTTTGAGACAACGTATACTGAAGAATATAACTTGGAGAATTTTGAACTCTCAGAATGGCAGATTGAGAGCTTTGCTAGAATTTTATTGCCTTCAATTCGTGAGTATTATAAAGATTCCAAACATGTGCAAGAGGCTAATGAATGGACAAAACAGCAAAACAAGCAATCGATAGATACTTGAAGTGGATAGTAGAAAGTATTCAAGATTAGCGTAGTAATAAATTTGATGAGCTATGGTATAATGATTCTTGCATAGAGTTTAGCAGCTATACTGCTGGCAACATCATGGCAACAAAAAATCAGATAGTCTCTACTATCTGAATAATGAAAAGAATACCAATAACCTGAACTAAATCCTATAAGCAAATCTGTTTAGAAAACTTCTGACAGGAGCGAGTTTGAATAACTAAACAAGCCCGGATAGGGAACGAATTGCCGTTCTCTATCCGGGCTTATATGTTTTTTGCACGAGCTGTCCCTGCAAAATGCTATATCAATTCCTCCAAAATGGCGTTTTGCACCACAAGACCCTCCGGGGTCAGGGCGAAGGTGTCGTCCTGCCAGACAGCGTAGCCGTGGGCGACGCATTGGCGCATAAAGGCGCACTGGGCGGCGGTAAGCTGCCCGCCGCGGGCGGCGTACTGCGGCAGGTTCAGCCCCGTGCGCAGGCGCAGCTGCATCAAAAGAAAATCCTCTGCCGTGCAGTCGCCCTCTGGCTGGGGCTGCGCCGTGCCTGCGATAAACCCCTGCACATCGCCGGGCCAGTAGCTGCGCAGGGCGTCCAAGCAGCTGTGCGCGGCAGGTCCCAGCCCCAGGTAATCGCAGCAGTTCCAGTACAGCAGGTTGTGGCGTCCCTCGTGTCCAGGGCGGGCGAAGTTGCTGATTTCATACTGGCGGTAGCCCTCCTGTTCCAGGCGGCGCACCGCATACAGGTAAAAATCGGCGGCTTCGTCCGGGGTGGGCAAGCCGTCGGGCGGGTATTTGGCGAACGCCGTACCCGGCTCAATTTTTAACAGATACGCAGAAATATGCGTGCAGCCACCATTTTTCAAAAGCGCCAGCGTGGCGTCAAACTCTGCGTTGCTGTAATGGGGCAGCGCCAGCATAATGTCGCCGCAAATTTCCGCAAAGCCTGCCTTTTGCGCCATCGCCAAGGCGGCGGATGCCCCGGCTGCCGTGTGGGTGCGCCCCAAGCGGCGCAGCTGGGTGTCGTCGGCGCTCTGCACGCCAAAGCTGATGCGGGTCACCCCCGCCGCGCGAAAGCCGTTCAGCGTCTCCTGCGTGACCACATCGGGGTTTGCCTCCAGCGTGATTTCCGCGCCGGGCAGCGGGTCACAGGCGCGCAGCAGCATTTCCACCTGCGCGGGGGAGAGCAGTGCCGGGGTGCCGCCGCCGAAATACACCGTGTCGGGGCGTCGGGTGTTCTTTGCCAGTTCCCGCAGCAGCGCATCGACGTATGCCTGCGGCACGCCGCGCGCACCGGGTGCGGAGTAAAAATCGCAATACCGGCACTTCGCCTTGCAGTAGGGAACGTGCAGATACAGCCCAAATAATTTTTTGTTTGACATTTTGCCCTTTCTGTACCATACTTGTTTACAGGTACTTCATAGTTTTGTGATACATTGCACATCTTTTACGCCTATAATACAACATAGAGAAAGGGGAATGCAACTATGAATCCAAACTATTACAATATTTCCTACACCGAAAGTCCCTTCGGCACCCTGAACGAATATATGACCAAAACCTTTGGCTGGATGTTTGCCGGTCTGCTGGTCACCTTTGCCGTGGCGCTTGCCACAGTCACCACCGGGCTGTTTGTACCGTTGTACAGCAGCGGTCTGATTTGGATGACCGCCATCGGCGAGCTGGTGCTGGTTATGATTTTGTCCACCCGGGTGATGAGCCTGCAGCCCTCCACCGCCACGGGGCTGTTCTTCGGGTATGCGGTGCTAAACGGCTTGAACCTGTCCACCCTGTTTGTGGCGTACCGCTTTGGCACGCTGGTGCTGGCGTTTCTGGTGGGCGCTGTCTATTTTGGCGTTATGGCGGTGTACGGCGCCACCACCCACAAGGATCTGTCCGGCTGGGGTCCCAAGCTGTTCGGCGGTTTGGTCGCGTTGATCGTCTGCTCCTTGGTGGGCGGTCTGTTCAACCTGCTGGGCTTTGGCTTCGCCTTTGGCGATTTGCTGCTGTGCGCCGTCGGGCTGCTGCTGTTTATGGGCATCACCGCCTATGACACCCAGATGCTCCGGCATCATTACGCCTACTTTGGCGGCGATGCGGCAATGCTGCAAAAGTCGTCCATCATCGGCGCACTGAACCTGTATCTGGACTTCATCAACATCTTCCTGTATGTGGTGCGCCTGCTGGGTCGCCGCGACAACTAACCCATAAGAAAACTGCCGATGCGGAAAATCCGCATCGGCTTTTGTTTGCCAAAAAAGCAATTTTTCGGGTAAAAATGCAGGGCGCAAGGTCTCCCGGTAGGTTGATTTGCCGGCACGGCTGCGGCGGAAAAGCCTTCCCCCTTTGGGGGAAGGTGGCGCGGAACGCGCCGGATGAGGGGGAAATGTCCGGCAGATGCCCCCTCATCAGTCACCTGCGGTGACAGCTTCCCCCAAAGGGGGAAGCCATACGCGCGGTTTGCCCGTTAGGTTAGCGTTGCCGCAAGGCGGCAAGGAGGGGTCAAGACCCCTCCCTACATTGCTACCCATAAAAAGGAATTTTTGACAAACAAGAACTGCCGATGCAGAGGTTTTTCTGCATCGGCAGTTCTTATTTTTTATCAAAGGCTTCGCGGCGCTGGGTCGAAAGGCGGAACATCTCCTGCAGCCCCTCGCGGTCATCGTCCACAAGCTTTTGCCGCATATCCTGCAGCGCGCTTGAGAACATATCGATCTCGCTGATTAAATTATCCTTGTTCCACAAGAACAGCTCCGCCCACATTTTGTCGTTGATGCGTGCAATTCTTGTCAAATCCCGGAAGGAATCGCCCGTGTAGCGTGCAAGCTCCGTATTGTCGGAGGCGCACATCAGGCTGACGGCAATGG
>ERZ1034882.1114-NODE-1114-length-10337-cov-17.529372_pt1 | contig 10337 bp, 8 predicted proteins | sample MGYA00520606_ERZ1034882 | MGnify/ENA primary metagenome ERZ1034882 (study PRJEB33766, sample SAMN09781726) | gut metagenome | biome: gut microbiome | host: Homo sapiens | place: Madagascar | study: EMG produced TPA metagenomics assembly of the PRJNA485056 data...
TTTTCCATAGCTGTATATTCAGGTTTCTCTCATAATTGCCCACAGCCAGTTCCACACGACTGTCCCTTGTTATATTCCCGGCGAAATGCCCTCTTGTCGCCCCTTCATTACCACTGCCCACACAGATCACGGTTTTGCCGATCTCGGAAGCATTGTCTAAAAAACGCTCCAGCAGAGAGCTTCCGTCATGAGATCCATAGCTGTTGCCAAAGCTTAGATTGATGACAAGTGGCATATTTAACTGCCTGGCTTTCCGCAGTGCATAGGTCACTCCACGCAGGATTTCGGTTGTCCGGGGGAATCCTTCCTCCACGCCCCCGCTATTTCCCGGCAATCCCAGCTTCACCACGATCAGTTCCGCCTCGGGAGCTGCTCCGGTATAGAGACCATCCGCACTTTTCCCGGCAGCGATCCCTGCCACAGCAGTTCCATGTCCGGACAGGTCTCTGCTGGGGATCCGGCGGTAACGATCCAATGCGTGCATCTGCAATGCCGCATTTATTTCCTCCGCGGTATATTCCGTCCCGAGGGAAAAACCATCCGGCATTTTCCCGTATCTCATACTGGCTGTTTCCTCCGACACTGTCTGATCCCATAGATACCGTATCCTCGTACTGCCATCTGCCTTCCGGAACACCTCCAGATCCCAGGTGATCCCAGAATCCAGTACAGCCAAAAGAACGCCCCTTCCATTCAGAAAAGGCGTTCTCATAGTGACCGGTGGAAAGCAGGAAGTCCCCGCAGGAAACGTCTGTCCATAATAAAACCGCTTGGGTTTTTCCACATACTCGATCTCCGGGGTATCCGATACCATATCCACCAGTGCCTCCGGCACCGTAAGAATCGCATATCCGGCGATCAGTTCCTCCACCACAATATTCTGTTCCCGCAGTCTGTCCAGACTGCCGTGATATTTTACGATCAGCTCCCAGCTTCGGGTCTCCGCGCTGTAACCGACATTCAGACTCTCCGTCTGTTCCCGTTCTTCCTCCGGGGTTTCTAATGCAAGATTCAGAATGTTCTCCAGCTTCTGGTCCATCAGATTTTCCGTCCTTGGTCCTGTATTTCCTACATGGTATGCAGGCGATACAAAACTATTCACGAAAGTCCGGAGTAATCTTCCTCTCTTCTACGATTCCTTCGGGATCTGTCCGTCCACATGCAGGATATGGTTGATCAGCCAGTCCGTCAGGTAATTCAGAATATCCATGATCTGTTCATCCTGTTCCGCCTGATCTCCTTCATCCTTCTCATGCTGATCTATAAATTCATCCAGTTTCTTGATAAATTCCTGATGCTGGATCTTCTGGGTAAAAATCTTTTTGTACTGGATGGATTCCATATACGCTTCTTCATCTGTAAAATGTTTTACGGTATAATCACGCAGTTTTTCCAGAATTGCATCGATCTTGTCATACTTATCCGGTGTAAACTCCTCCTGCAGCAGCTCGTAAGCCTCATTGGCATAGTCAAACAGCTGCTTATGCTCCTGATCGATCATATCAATTCCAATATAGTATTCCGGTTTCATTTCAAACATAACTTCAACCTTCTTTCGTATTTTTTTCGGATCCTTTTTGGATCATTTCTTGATTCTTTCTTTGAATCTTTTTTTCATTCTAACTATGCACTTTTCGGCCAAAGCTTTCAATGCTTTTTATACTTTTTTAATGATTTTCCGGGATAATTCATCATTCGCCCCAGAATTCCTTCAGCGCCCGCACTGCATATTCTGTATCCATCATGCCCGCAGTCTCCACCGCGGAATGCATGGCTAACTGCGGCAGTCCGATGTCCACGCTGGACACCGATACATGTGCCGTGGAAATATTACCGAGGGTGGATCCTCCTGCGATATCCGAACGGTTGGCATAGGTCTGGTAAGGCACCTTTGCCCGTTCACAGTAATCCTTCATTTTTGCGGCAGAAATGCCGTCCGTAGTATATTTCTGGCTTCCGTGGAATTTAATGACAATTCCACCGTTTAAGTACGGACGATTCGTGGGATCTGCTTTCTCCGGATGGTTGGGGTGTACCGCATGGGCATTGTCCGCAGAGATCAGGAAGCTATCCCCGATCCAGCGCAGATACATGCTGTGATCCGCGCCTAGGCCCTCCGTAATTCTATCTAACACATCCGCAAGGAACGTGGAATCCGCACCCTGTCTGGTACCGCTTCCCACCTCTTCATTATCAAATACTGCACAAATATTGATATATTCTGCAGGTGTACTCTCCGTAAAGGCTTTGGTCAGAGCAAATGCACTCTGCAGATCATCCAGTCTCGGAGACAGGACAAATTCGCCCTCTGCTCCTAAGAATCTTCCTTCCTGCCTGGTATACAGGAACAGGTCCTCCCCGAGAATTGCTTCCACATCCACGCCGGAAGCCTCTGCTATAAGTCCAAGCAGCGTAGGCTTCTCCTGCGATCCGTCTGCCGTCTCAGGTTCCACTGCGGCATCGGTATCAAATGCTGCATCCGCAAACAACGGGAGCATATCTATCTGAGGATTGTACTCCACGCCTTTGTTCATCTCCCGGTTCATATGGATCGCCACATTTGGGATCACGCAGAGATCCCGGTCAATATTGACCAGTCTGCTACGGATACCATCCGTTCCGCGCACCGCCAGTCTGCCTGCTACGGAAAGCGGTCTGTCCAGCCAGGTGGAAAGGATCATACCACCGTATTTCTCGGTATTCAGACGCATATAGTGATCTTCTACCGTAAGCTCCGGTTTTTCCTTCACCTTAAAGCAGGGGGAATCGCTATGTGCCGCTGCCATATGGAACCCTTTCACAGTTCCCGCAGGAACAGCAAAAGCGATCACGGAAGAATCATTGCGCTTGGTGTAATATTTTCCACCCTTTTTAAGCTTCCATTCCTCGTTTTCCCGCAACCTGACATATCCTGCCTCTTCCAGCATCGCTCCGATATTCGCCACCGCGTGAAAACAGGTGGGGCTTTTTTCTATAAAATCCAGCATTTCTTTTGCTGTCTTGTGAAAATCATTCATGATAATTTCCATTCCTTCCACTGCCCGCTACCGGCAGACACCTTTCCCTATCGTTCCGCACGCATGGGATTATTGAGGAAATCCTCATAGGTCAGGCGGATACCGTCTTCCAGCTCCGTCGTATAATGATAGCCGAGACTCTCTAACTTGCTGACATCCAACAGCTTTCTGGGAGTTCCGTCCGGCTTGCTGGGATCCCATTTGATCTCTCCGGTATAGCCTACGACCTTAGCCACCAGCTCCGTCAGTTCCCGGATGGTCAGTTCCTTGCCGGTGCCCAGATTCACGGTCTCATTGCCGCTGTAAGTATTCATCAGATAAACGCAGGCATCCGCAAGGTCATCCACATAGAGGAACTCCCGCAGAGGTGTTCCGGTTCCCCAGCAGACCACTTCCTTCGCGCCGGATTCCTTCGCCTCATGGAAACGGCGGATCAGTGCCGGAAGCACATGGCTATGAGTCGGATGGTAGTTGTCGTTCGGTCCGTACAGGTTCGTAGGCATAACGCTGATATAGTCGGTTCCGTACTGTCTGTTCAAGAACTCACAGTATTTCAATCCGGAAATCTTCGCCAGTGCATAAGCCTCGTTGGTTTTCTCCAGTTCAGAAGTCAGCAGACAGCTCTCCTTCATAGGCTGCGGTGCCATACGGGGATAAATGCAGCTACTGCCCAGAAACATCAGCTTTTTACAGCCGTTCTGCCATGCGGCATGGATCACATTCATCTCCAGGATCATGTTTTCATACATGAAATCCGCCAATGCTTCGCTGTTTGCCATGATGCCGCCTACTTTCGCTGCTGCCAGGAATACATAATCCGGCTTTTCCTTTGCGAAAAATTCCTCTACCGCATCCTGTCTGCACAGATCCAGTTCCTTATGGGTGCGGGTGATGATGTTCTTATATCCGTTTCTCTCCAGTGCTCTGCAGATGGCACTTCCTACCATTCCTCTGTGTCCTGCTACGTATATTTTAGCGTCTTTTTCCATAATATTCAATCCGCTTCCTTTCGTTAGATTTCTTTCATCAGCGCTGCTTCCGTTTTGGCTAACTTCAGGTCATGCTCCGCCATCAGACGGCACAGTTCCTCATAGCTTGTCTTCTGGGGATTCCATCCCAGCACCGTACGTGCCTTCTGCGGATCTCCCCACAGATCTACCACATCAGTAGGACGATAGAACGCCTCGCTGACTTCTACCACGACCTTACCGTCCGCCTTGTTGATTCCTTTTTCATGAATACCGCTGCCCTGCCATTCCAGTTCGATTCCGGCATAATGGAATGCCAGTGTGGTAAACTCTCTTACCGTATGCTGTACTCCTGTGGCAATGACGAAATCCTCCGGCTTGTCATGCTGCAGCATCAGCCACATACATTCCACGTAGTCCTTCGCATACCCCCAGTCTCTCTTGGAGTCCAGGTTCCCAAGATACAGCTTATCCTGAATACCACAGGCGATCCTGCCGGCTGCCAGTGTGATCTTACGGGTCACAAAGTTCTCTCCGCGGCGCTCAGATTCATGGTTAAACAGGATTCCGTTCACTGCGAACATGTTGTATGCGTCCCGGTATTCCTTCACGATCCAGAAACCATACTGTTTTGCCACTGCATAGGGACTATATGGATGGAACGGTGTATTCTCGTTCTGCGGCACCTCTTCCACTCTTCCGTACAGCTCGGAAGTGGATGCCTGATAGATGCGGCAGGTCTCGGTCAGTCCTACGATACGTACTGCCTCTAAGATACGCAGCACGCCCAGCGCATCTACATCACCCGCATATTCCGGTGCTTCGAAGCTCACCTGCACATGGCTCTGTGCTCCCAGATTATAGATCTCATCCGGACGTACCTCTCCGATGATCCGCACCAGACTGGAGGAATCCGACAGATCCCCTCCGTGAAGAACAATTTTATTCTCCCGGATCAGATGATCGATACGTCCTGTATTGCTGATGGAGGATCTGCGGATCAGTCCGTGCACCTCATATCCTTTTTCCAAAAGGAACTCTGCCAGATAGGAACCGTCCTGTCCGGTAATTCCTGTAATTAACGCTTTTTTCATTCTCTGTCCTTTCTCACGCTTTTTTTACGGCTGATATACAATGCCGTGTGCGCAGGCGTCTGCCTTATTCTGTCCGCAGAACACGCCTGCGATTGCCAGTCCAAAAGGAATGGAAGTTCCCATGCCTCTGGAAGTGATCACATTGCCGTCTACTTCTACCGGTCCCGCAGTCACTGCCGCACCTTCCAGATGGTCTTCGAAGCAGGGATAGGAGCAGGCTCTTTTTCCCCGTAAGATGCCTCTGTGCCCAAAAATACTGGGTGCCGCACAGATTGCCGCGATGTATTTTCCCGTTTTGTAAAAAGCATCGACCTGCTGCATCAGTACTTCGCATGCCTCCAGATTCTTCGTACCCTGTCCGCCGCCGGGAAGCACCAGACAATCATATTCGTCAAAATCCACCTGAGACAGTGTCATGTCCGCCGTCACCGGGATCTTATGGGAGCCCATCACTTGTCTGTCCTCAGTAATGGACACCATATCAATGGTCAGCCCGCATCTGCGGCAGATGTCCACCACCGTCAGGCCTTCTATTTCTTCAAAACCGTCTGCCAGAAAAATTGCTATCTTACTCATGGTTTTACCTCACTTTCCATTTCGTTTCCTGCCTCATCTGCAAGTCACATTCTTTGACTTCGCACAATTATAATTAGTATACACAATTTGAGATCGTAATTCAATTCCCACAGTCAGATATTTGCGTAAAAGGGGCAAACTGTTACAAATACATTGTATTTTCGAGAAGTATCATGCTATACTAAAGAAGGCAGTATTTTTAAGTCCCAAATACAGAAACGAGGCATTTGCATCATGGAAATCGAGCGTAAATTTACCCTGAAATCCCTACCTGACAATCTGGAAAGTTATCCCTCTCATCACATCGAGCAGGTCTATCTGAATTATAACCCCGTCATCCGCGCCAGAAAACAGGATGATGAGTATTATCTTACCTACAAAGGCAGCGGTATGATGGCAAGAGATGAGAGCAATCTTCCACTGAACGAAGAATCTTATTATCATCTGCGGGAAAAAGCCGACGGCACCGTGATCTCCAAGAGGCGCTACCTGATCCCGCTAGAGCATCCCGGATTCAAGGAAGGCTTCCCCACACCGCCTGCGGACTATTCCCTGACTATCGAGCTGGATGTTTTTGACGCCCCCTTCGCTCCTCTGATCATGGCAGAAGTGGAGTTCGGAAGTAAAGAAGCAGCAGAGGCATTTGTCCCTCCCGCATGGTTTGACAAAGATGTGACTTACTGTAAGGAATACCACAATTCCTATCTGGCGCTGGAGCTGCATCACGCACCAGAAGCATAGCATCTTAAAAAAGCAATACGGAAGGCTTAACGCCTTCCGTATTTTTATAATCGTGCATACAATTTTGCCATTTTATAGATCTTCTTCGCAAGCTTCGGATCCAGTGCATCCTTATCCATGCGCCATTTCCAGTTGCATCCTAACGTGGAGGGAATATTGATCCTGGCACTGCCGTCCAGCTCCAGATAATCCTGCATAGGAATGATGGCCGTATCCGCACAGCTGGACAATGCCGCCCGGACGATCTCAAAGCACAGCTTTTTGTCATTCTTATGTCCCAGATACTTTTTCGCGAACTTCCGATCCTTCTCCGGCATGTTCTGTATAAATCCTACCGTAGTATCGTTGTCATGGGTTCCGGTATAGACCACGCAGTTTTTATCATAGTTATGGGGCAGATATTCACTGTCATTTCCCGCATCAAAAGCAAACTGTAAGATCTTCATTCCCGGGTAGCCTGTCTTCTTCACCAGTCGGATCACACTGGGGGTCAGGAATCCAAGATCTTCAGCGATGACCTTCTTTTTGCCCAGTTTCTTCTTCATCACAGCAAACAGTTCATAGCCTGGTCCCTTCTCCCAGTGACCGTTCTGTGCCGTAGGGTCTCCGTAAGGCACGAACCAGTACTCGTCAAATCCACGGAAATGGTCAATACGGAGCACATCGTATAACTGATAGCAATATGCAATACGCTGCATCCACCACTCGTAACCGGTCTTCTTATGATATTTCCAATCATAGAGCGGATTGCCCCACAATTGTCCGGTCTCCGAGAAGCAGTCCGGCGGGCAGCCTGCCACACCGATGGGACGTCCTTCCTTATCTAACTGGAACAGCTTGGGATTCGCCCAGGTATCGGCACTGTCAAAAGCTACATAGATAGGAATATCTCCTACGATCTCGATGCCCTTTTTATTCGCATAAGCCTTCAGTTCCTTCCACTGCTTGGCGAACAGGTACTGCTGGAAACAGTAAAATGCGATCTCATCTGAGAGCTTTTTGCGGTATTTGCGAAGCGCTGCCGCTTTCCTGAGACGGATGTCCTCATCCCATTCCATAAAGCAGACGCCGCCGAAAGCATTTTTCACTGCCATATACAGAGCATAATCATCCAGCCAGTAAGCATTGTCCGTGATGAACTTCTGATATTCCGGCGCTTCCATAAGTCCCTGTTTTTTTGCATTCTCAAATGCGATCTTCAGGACTTTGAACCGGGACAGATAGATTTTCTCATAGTCCACATAATGTTCATTGTCTCCGAAGTCATAGCTGTCGCAGATCTCTTTCGTCAAAAGCTCTTCTTCGATCAAAAGCTCCAGATCGATATAGTAAGGGTTCCCCGCAAAAGTGGAAAACGACTGATAGGGCGAGTCTCCGTACCCGGTAGGGCCTAACGGCAGGATCTGCCACAGTCTGTTGCCGGACTTCTCCAGAAAGTCCACAAAACGATAACTTTCTTTGCCGAAGGTTCCGATCCCGTACGTAGAAGGGATACTGGATATCGGCAGTAAAATTCCCTGTTTTCTTACGTTTTCTTTCATTGCTTTTGTATTCCTTTGATTTGATTAAAAAAATAACTATCCAGTACTTTGCCGTCGCTCTGAATAGTTACTAAAAATGGAAGCAAGGGGGCTCGAACCCCTGACCTTTCGCGTGTGAGGCGAACGCTCATCCCGGCTGAGCTATGCTTCCGGGTACCGCAGTATTCTTCTGCCATCCTTATTATAGCACCGGCATTCGGAATTGCAAGTACTAACAAATGCGGTTAGTGGGATTTGAACCCACACGGGTAACCACTGGCACCTAAAACCAGCGCGTCTGCCAATTCCGCCATAACCGCTTACGTGTCCACAAAAGAACACGCCTAATTATACTCTGCCACCCTTAAGCTTGTCAAGCATCCTGAACGGCTGTCTCTCCGATGTGACAGATGACTTTCCGATAGATTCTCACCAAGAAATACGATGTTAACAACACACTGGCAAGCTCCGCAATGGGAAATGCCCACCAGATCAGCGTCACATCACCGCTTAAGGATAAAAGCTTCGCCACGGGAAGCAGCACGCACATCTGTCTTGCCACAGATACGATCATACTGTATACACCATTCCCCAATGCCTGAAACACACTTCCCACCACAATACAGAAGCCGGCAAACACAAAGCTTAAGGAAATCGTCTCTAACGCCGGAACGCCGATGGCAATCAGGCTTTCCTCCGCGTCAAACATACGCATAAGCTGTGCCGGGAAAATATGCATTGCAAGTAATCCTACGAACATAATACCCACACCATATGCCACGCTGTGCTTAATCGTCTTAATGACACGGTCTCTGTGTCCGGCACCGTAATTGTAAGCGATGATGGGCACCATGCCGTTGTTCAGACCGAATACCGGCATGAACACAAAACTCTGCAGCTTGAAATAGATACCAAATACTGTCTGGGCAGAACCAAACGCCGCCAGGATCAGGTTCATTCCGTAAGTCATAAGGGAACCGATCGCCTGTACCACAATAGAGGGCGCACCTACCTTGTAGATCTGTCCGATGAGATGCGCATTCGGACGGAAGCCTTTCATGGAAAGATTCAGTTCCTTATTGAATTTCAGATTAAACACAAGTGCCATGGATGCCGCAATGATCTGTCCGATAACCGTAGCCACCGCTGCTCCGGCGATTCCCATCCGGGGCAGCCCGAAATATCCGAAGATCAGGATCGGATCCAGGATGATATTGATGATCGCACCGATTCCCTGCGTGATCATGGTATAGATCGTCTTGCCGGTAGCCTGTAACAGTCTTTCAAATGTTGTCTGCAGGAAAATCCCCATCCCCGCCACACAACAGATGGTCAGATATGTCACTCCATACTCCCGTACTTCTAAGACATCCGTCTGGCTGGCAAAAAACGGTCTGCTAACTACTGCGCCGATCACTGCAAAAGCCACGTAACTTACAATAGCAATGAAAATACCGTTTTTGGCAATAATGTTTGCTTTCTCAAAATTTTTCTCTCCCAGTGTTTTGGACAAAAAGGCGTTGATACCTACTGCCGTTCCCACTGCCACGGCGATCATCAGGCTCTGGACCGGGAAAGCCAGGGATACCGCACGCAGGGCATATTCGTTGATTCTGGAGACGAAGATGCTGTCTACGATATTGTACAGCGCCTGCACCAGCATGGAGATCATCATAGGCAGGGACATGGAGATCAGTAATTTATCAATGGGCATAACTCCCATTTTGTTTTCTTTGGTCTGCATAAAAGTGCTCCTTTCGCATAAAAAAAAGCCCCAAGCGGGGTTTTAAAGGATGTGGAAATGATGTATGTTATCAGGATGTCACAACACTTAGTGAGGCATGGGGGATTCGAACCCCCGACAACTTGATTAAAAGTCAAGTGCTCTACCGACTGAGCTAATACCCCATAATGAAACAGGGCTAGCTGGATTCGAACCAGCGAATGCAGCAGTCAAAGTGCTGTGCCTTACCGCTTGGCGATAGCCCTATAAATATGACACCAAGCGTGCCATTACGACACTTCACTAATGAAAAAAGGTGGATAAAGGGATTCGAACCCTTGGCCTCCAGAGCCACAATCTGGCGCGCTAACCAACTGCGCTATACCCACCATGCGAGACAGTGATGACCAAAAGTCTTCCTTATCTCAAATGTGCTCGAAGGGATTCGAACCCCCGACCCACGGCTTAGAAGGCCGTTGCTCTATCCAGCTGAGCTACGAACACATATCTGTCGTTAACTGCATTAGCAAACCGACGAAGCATATTGTAACTTATCCGACATCATTTGTCAACAGTTTTGTACTAATTTTTTGAAAAATAAACACAAAACCTAAGTTACGCATCGGGGTGACAGGATTCGAACCTGCGACCCCCTGGTCCCAAACCAGGTGCTCTAGCCAAGCTGAGCCACACCCCGA
>ERZ1034882.1115-NODE-1115-length-10313-cov-4.888087_pt1 | contig 10313 bp, 12 predicted proteins | sample MGYA00520606_ERZ1034882 | MGnify/ENA primary metagenome ERZ1034882 (study PRJEB33766, sample SAMN09781726) | gut metagenome | biome: gut microbiome | host: Homo sapiens | place: Madagascar | study: EMG produced TPA metagenomics assembly of the PRJNA485056 data...
GTCTGAGCAGGTTGCTGAGCGTCTTGCGCAGCTGAAGAAGTAATTATGAGGTCCCGACAGACGGAATTGGCTTTTCGCCTGCCGGGATTTTTAACCTTTAACATTATAAGCAAGTAAGTCTGGAGGATTGGAATTGGCGTCACGAAAGAGAAGAAATAAAAGCCGGTATGGCGGAGGTGTAGTTATAGCCATAGCCGCCCTGCTGTGTACAGCAGCTTGCGTTATGGCGGTATACATGTACATGAAGACAACACTGGGAACAGGACAATCTGATGAAGCAGCCGGTAAGGCGGCGACCGGTAAGGCGGCTGACGGTGAAGATACAGATAGCGGTATGAATAGTTCTGAAAACAAAACTACGGATGAGAGCACTGCAACTACGGATGAGAGCACTGCAACTACGGATGAGGTCACTGAGGCACCAGATCCTGAGGTCATACTAGAAGAAAAGCTTACGGACATGGTTGATGCCATGAGTCTTGAGGAGAAGACTGGACAGATGTTCTTCGTTCGGGGAGATCCAGGATACGACCAGGCCATATTTGACACTTATCATCCCGGTGGCATACTGCTGTTCGGAAGTGATGTGGAGGATAAGACCTATACGGAGGTACAGGATTATATAGGAAATTTTCAGCAGATGAGCAGTGTACCGTTGTTCATCGGCATAGATGAGGAGGGAGGAACTGTGTCACGCGTCAGCCATAATCCCAATCTGGTGGATACACCATTCCAGTCTCCGAGACAGCTGTATGCCGAAGGCGGAATGGATGCTGTTATAGAGGACTCGCACAGGAAGAGTGCGCTGCTTCTGGATCTGGGGATAAATGTAAATTTGGCTCCGGTTGTAGACTATTCTGTGGATAGCTGGGATTTTATGTATGACAGAGCGTTTGGTGACAATATAGATGAGACCTGTGACTTTGCAGGGCGGATCGTATCCGCTATGAAGGATGACGGAATGGGTTCGGTCCTCAAGCATTTTCCGGGGTATGGAAGCAATGGAGACACTCATACGAATATGATCACGGATGACAGGGACTATAATACATTTGTCAGTCAGGACTTCCTGCCATTTGAAGCCGGGATAGAAGCTGGGGCAGAGTGCGTGCTGGTGTGCCATAATATAGTAACATGTATGGATGCTGACTGGCCGGCATCATTGTCGGAGAGGGTGCACAGAGAGCTCCGGGATACACTGGGATTTGATGGGGTCATTATCACAGATGATCTTGCCATGGACGGTGTGACAGATTTCTGCGGAGCAGACACAGCGGCAGTTCAGGCCATCAAGGCAGGAAATGACATGATGATAGTGTCAGATTTCTATACACAGTATGATGCGGTCATACAGGCGGTGAAGGACGGCACCATCAGCGAGGACAGGCTGGACGAGTCGGTGGTGAGGATACTCAGGTGGAAGTATGATCTGGGAGTGATCCATATTCCATAGGCAAAATTTTGTGGCGGCGGGACATCTGCTTCATATCATATAACAGAAGAGTTTTTCTGTAGGTATGAAGGAGGTGGAGACATGAGATTTACCAGCATTCCCATCCGTAACATTATACGGGAAGCTGTTGCAAGGGGCGGAATAATCGTGGATGTGAGGAGCCGTGAGGAATTCCTTGAAGGACATATTCCCATGGCGGTCAATATCCCATTTGAGCAGATTGAAGACAGGGAGTATACCCTGCCAAGGAGCAAATATCTGCTGGTGTATTGTGCGCATGGCGTGAGAAGTATGAAGGCGGCACTTATCATGAGCGAGGATGGCTACAGAGTTATCAATACCATCGGGGGCTTGGCACAGTACAGGGGACCGCTCACCAGACAACGTTAGAGGTATTAATAAGCCAAATGTTGAAAAGTATGTTAATATGATAAGGTGGTGGATCGTGTATCCGCCACCGTTACAGAAAAATTTGAGATAAACCCATAGAAAGGGCAGAAGATGAGTAGAGTAGAGCTTATAGCTCCATGTCATTTTGGACTGGAGTCGGTACTGAAGAAGGAAATATTGGAGCTTGGATACGAGATCGTGTCTGTGGAGGACGGGCGTATTACATTTGCAGGAGATGTGGAAGCAATAGCCCGGGCAAATGTATTCATAAGGACCGCAGAGAGGATCATGCTTAAGTGTGGAAGCTTCAAGGCAACCACATTTGACGAGCTCTTTGAGGGGACGAAGGCGATACCTTGGGAGAATATACTTACCAGGGACGCGAAGTTCTGGGTTTCAAAGGCAACCTCCAACAAGAGTGCATTGTTTTCACCGTCAGATATCCAGTCCATTGTGAAGAAAGCAATGGTTGAGAGGATGAAGCAGACCTACCATGTGAACTGGTTCACAGAGGAGGGGGCGTCATATCCTGTCCGCGTATTTATCTTCAAGGACATAGTTACCCTGGCAATCGACACCTCGGGAATATCTCTTCACAAGAGAGGCTACAGAAGGCTGGTAGGTAAGGCACCGATCTCAGAGACTCTGGCGGCTGCTCTTATTATGCTGACACCGTGGCACAAGGACAGAGTGCTGGTGGATCCTTTCTGCGGAAGCGGAACATTTCCAATAGAGGCTGCCATGATCGGGGCAAATATCGCACCGGGAATGGACAGGGACTTCACCGCAGCGGAGTGGGTGAAGATTGGAAATAAAAAGATGTGGTATGAGACCATAGACGAGGCTCATGACATGATAGATAATGACGTGAAGATGAATATCCAGGGCTACGATCTGGACAGCGACATAGTGAAGTGTGCCATGGAGAATGCCAGATGTGCAGGCGTGGACAAGCATATTCATTTTCAGCAGAGGGATGTTAAGGATCTCAGCAATCCTAAGAAGTATGGCTTTGTAATGACCAATCCACCTTACGGTGAGAGACTTGAGGAGAAGGAAGCCCTTCCGGAGTTGTACAGAACCATTGGTGAAGCCTACAGAAATCTGGATAGCTGGTCCATGTTCCTGATCACCTCTTACAAGGACGCTGAGAAATATATAGGCAGAAAAGCCGACAAGAACAGGAAGATATACAACGGAATGATAAAGTCCTATTTCTATCAGTTTATGGGACCGAAGCCACCGAGAAGATCATGACGTGAAGAGACTTTGGCAATGGCTATATAGGTGAAGACGACATGTCATAAATTGACATTGCAGACAGCACCTGTGATGGGTGTGAAAAATGGCGTTGCAGGTGACATTTATGAGAATGTGTGATAGGTGTAAAAATGGCGTTGCAGCCGGAATTTATGATATCGTGTGATGAATCACATAATGGATGAGATTTGTGTTGGCGTAAGAAGGAGAAGCGTATGAAGAAGCTAATATTTGCAACAGGGAATGAAAATAAGATGAAAGAGATCCGCATGATCCTTGCGGACTGTGGCTATGAGATACAGTCCATGAAGGAAGCGGGAATAGACATAGATATAGTTGAGGATGGAAAGACATTTGAAGAGAATGCCATAATCAAGGCTGAGGCTATCAGAAATGTGGCAAATTGCCTTGTACTGGCAGACGATTCCGGCCTTGAGGTTGACTATCTGGACAAGGCACCGGGAATATATTCAGCAAGATTTATGGGGGAGGACACATCCTACAGAATTAAGAACAAGGCTATCATAGACAAGCTTGAGGGAGTTCCTGACAGCGAGAGGACAGCCAGGTTCGTATGTGCCATTGCGGCAGCATTCCCGGATGGCAGGACAATAACAAGACGCGGAACCATAGAGGGAATAATAGGATATGAAGAGCGTGGCGAGAATGGATTTGGATATGATCCTATCTTCTTCCTGCCGGACAGAGGTGTGTCAACAGCAGAGCTGTCACCTGAGGAGAAGAACGAGATAAGCCACAGAGGAAATGCACTTAGATTGATAAAGGAAGTAATCGATGAAAATTCTGATAATTAGTGATACTCATGGAAGACGAAGCAGCATTGTAAAGGTTGCTGAGAAGGTGGGTGAGGTGGACATGGTGATCCATCTTGGAGACATTGCCGGAGATCTTGATTATGTGGAGGAAATGTTCGATTGCGAGATCCACATGATCGCAGGAAATAATGATTTTATGTGTGGACTTCCACGGGAGGAAGAGCTTGAGATCGAGGGAAAGAAGGTATTCATAACCCACGGACATTTGCATAAGGTGGGCTTTGGAACTGACGATCTCTATGAGCTTGCGGTGAGGAACGGCTATGACATCGTACTGTACGGACATACCCATGTGCAGAAGGTGGAGAACCGCAATGGAATATACATTGCAAATCCCGGCTCGCTGGCACTTCCGCGGGACGGTGCAGAGGGGAAATTCATCCTTCTGGAATTCGATCAGAACGGAACACCATTCTTCGCAGAAAATTCATTAAAGAGAGAGTACAGATCCTACACTGATTGGTTCTTTTAAAGAGAGAGTACAGATCCTACACCGATGGATTCTCTTAAGGAGAGACTATTTAGTGGAAAGTAAGGGGCAGCCCAGTAAGCTGCCCCTTTGTTGGAGATAGATACAGGTTGTGACTTGGATTATGACTTAAATTAGTGTAATGGGAATATGAGTCGGGATTACAGTATATGGAGGATACAGGATTGAAGAAGCGTGACATAATAACAGGAACTATTGCGGAATATGATTTCCCAAACAAGGGAAGCTTCATGTGTGGTGATAGAAAGGTTACAATAAAAGGGGCACTTCCCGGACAGGAGGTAAGTGCACAGGTAATAAAATTAAAAAGCGGCCGGGCAGAAGCAAGAACCTTGGAAGTCCTCAAGCCGTCACCGCTTGAAGATAGTAAACCGGTGTGCTCACATTTCGGTCAGTGTGGAGGCTGCAGCTATCAGACCATGAGCTATGAGAACCAGTTGAAGTTGAAAGCCGATATGGTGAAGAAGCTTTTAGATGGGGTGATAAATACAGAAGAAAATCCATACAAATGGGAAGGGATAATTGGTTCTCCTGTTACATCCGGCTATAGAAATAAGATGGAATATTCATTTGGAGATGAATATAAGGATGGCCCCCTTGCCCTTGGACTTCATAAGAAGAATAGCATGTACGATATCGTCCAGATGGAAGACTGTGATATTGTAAGTGCTGATTACAACATGATCGTTGGTTATACAGTGAAGTTCTGCAAAGAAAATAATTTGCCATATTATAAGAAAATACAGCACACAGGACTGCTCAGGCACCTAGTCATCAGGCAGTCATACACCTCGAAGGAATTGCTTATCAATCTTGTGACCAGTTCACAGAATATTGATGACATGGATCTAAACGGGTATGTTTCGGGACTCCTTGAGCTTGAAACATCAGGAAAGCTTACAGGAAAAATTGCCGGGATACTCCATACCACAAATGACTCAATGGCAGATGCGGTTATTTGCCAGAATATGGATGTGCTTTACGGTACGGAATTTATTTATGAGGAATTGCTGGGACTCAAGTTCAAGATATCACCATTTTCATTCTTCCAAACAAATACCGCCAGTGCGGAACGACTCTACAGCAAAGCAAGGGAGTATGTGGGGGACACCAGAGACAAGGTGATATTTGACCTCTACAGCGGAACCGGAACCATCGCCCAGATGTTGTCTGCTGTAGCAAGGAAGGTTGTGGGCGTTGAAATAGTCTCTGAGGCAGTGGACGCAGCCAGGGTAAATGCCGAGTTGAACGGTCTTGATAACTGCGAGTTTATAGCCGGGGATGTGCTTAAGGTCATAGATTCCATAACCGATAAGCCGGATATAATTGTCCTTGATCCACCTCGTGACGGAATAAATCCAAAGGCACTGGAGAAGATCATTGCCTACGGCGTTGACGAGCTTGTGTATATAAGCTGCAAGCCAACCTCCCTTGCAAGAGACCTTGTGACCCTGCAGGAGAGAGGATATAGGGTAGTAAAGGCATGTGCTGTGGATCAGTTTGTGAATACGGTGCATGTGGAGACGGTCTGTTTGATGTCAAGGGTCGAAGGGAAATAGGCGCGAAAGCCCAGTAATACAGCGGTTTTCGGACAATCGAGCAAATTTGGCATCGGGCAGGACGAACGCTTCTCGGTAACTTATCCAAGAGCAAATCCGATCAAAAAGTGTGAGAGTTGAGTTGTCAAGATAGATGTCACTATGTTGAGTTGCCGAGTTAGATGTTTCATAGTTGTGGCTGTGAGATAGATGTCAAAAATAAGGCTCCCACTTTGCCATCATCGGCGGTTGGGAGCGGCACAAGGAGATGAAAGATTGGACGAAGCGAAACTCTACAAGGAACTTGGGGTATTGACCAAGGAAAAAGAAAAATGGGAAGAAAGCATTCCTTATGTCTCATCTCTCCTTAATTATGAATCCGTAAAGATACAGGCAAAGGTGCTTTGGCTGCTCGGCGAAATGGGTCTTCTTTATCCTCAGTCCGTGCAGGATACAGTTCCAACCATCGTTTCCTTCCTTGACAGCCCGGAGCTGCTTCTGCGGGAGCGGGCAGTGAACGCCCTCGGCAGGATCGGGCGGGGCGACTATAGCATAATCGAATCGTACTGGGCGAGCCTGTTCCGTTTCGCCTCCGATGAGGAGCCAAAAGTCCGACTGGCGTTCATCTGGGCATCAGAAAATATCGCCACAAATACGCCTGACATTTACGAAAACTATATGTCGGTATTTGAAAAGCTCCTGCACGACGTAGATGACAAGGTACGGAAGGAAGCACCTGAGATCTTCCGCGTTCTCGGAAAGCGCAGGCCGGAATTCGTCAGGCCGTATGTGGAGCAGCTGCGACATCTATCGGGAATCGACGAGAATCGTGTAGTAAGAATCCACTGTCTGGGCGCAATCAGGGCGACAGGAGTGAAATAGAAAGGGCTCCCACACTGCCATCATTGGCGGCTGGGAGCGCACTTTACCAGACTCAACCAGCGGTAGATAAGATGGATGAGATCAGCGTTGCCGAAGCCAAGGAGGCTGTTGTCAAATCTAACGAGAAAATATGTGCCAGTTAATAATTATTCAATGTACTTGTACGGACAGACCAAGGCTCCCACACTGCCATCAACGGCAACGGGGAGCGCATTTTACCGGACTCAACCAGCGGTAGAGTTGCAGGAAATCAACTTACGGTTCGTGTAATAATACGATGATACCGGCTATGCTTGAGCCATGAAAGGAGGTGCCCGATATGGATCAAATTAAAATTGGAAAATTCATAGCATCCTGCAGAAAGGAACAGGGCATGACTCAGGCAGTCCTTGCCGAGATGCTCGGAATCAGTGACCGGGCGATATCAAAATGGGAGACCGGAAAGTCTATGCCGGATTCCGGGATTATGCTGGATCTTTGTGAACTTCTGAAAATAAATGTCAATGAACTCCTGTCGGGCGAAAGAATTATGGCAGAAGCATATGACAAACGGGCAGAAGAAAACCTGCTGGCGATGAGGCGAGAGGTCGAAGAAAAGAACCGGCAAATGCTCAGGACGGAATACCTGATATCATTCCCGGCAGTTATCGCAGGACTCTTCATGTGCTTTGTGGCTGCTTACGTGGAGTTGCCTGTATGGGTACGGGCCACGCTGATTGCGGTTGCTGTTGTGATGATTTTGACAGTTGCGTTTATCGCGGTCGGGATTGAACAGAAGGCAGGATACTATGAATGTCAGAAATGCCACGACAGACACATTCCAACCTACTGGCAGACAAATCTTGCGATGCATATAGGCAGAACACGATACATGAAGTGCCCGGAATGTGGAAAGTGGAGTTGGCAGAAGAAATTCCTCAGCAAGGAAGATGAGGAGGTGTAGGGATATGATAGAGAACGCGCATGTCGAAACTGCATCTTTCATTTGGCTGATTGTAGGCGCTGTGCTTTGGATTGCAGTTCCTGTGGCTATAGCAATTATCTGGAAATTAAAGAAAAAAGAGCCTATTACGTCCATTTTGGTCGGGGCAGCCACCTTCTTGCTTTTCGCTCTGATCCTTGAAAAGCCTATTCAGAATGTGCTGGCTTTTCCGACAGCAATGGGTCTTCCGGAACATACCGTCAGTCGATTTCTGAATGCAAACCCGGTGTTACTGGCGCTTGTTGCAGGGCTTTTCCCCGGAGTATTTGAAGAAACCGGGCGGCTGATCGCCTTTAAGACGGTTCTGAGGAAACGCAAGAACAAAGAGACTTCCATTTCATACGGCATCGGACACGGTGGGTTTGAAGTGATTCTGATATTAGGACTGACATATATCCAGTACATTGCTTATGCAGTTATGCTAAACACCGGAACCTTTGGAACCGTAGTAGATCAGGTTGTATCACAGGCTCCGGAGCAGCTCGGCAGTATCGAGTCCGTTGTAAGTTTGCTCACAGGATTCTCATTTGCAGATTTGAGTATTGCTTTTGTCGAGCGGATATTTGCAGTCTTGTTCCATATAGGTGCATCAATTTTTGTTTTTTACGCCTGCAAGGATAAAAAGCGATTCTGGCTGTATCCTTTTGCAATAATTCTTCATACCGGAATGGATTTTATCGGAGCTTTGAGCATCTTCAACGTGATAAACCTTTCTGCGTGGACACTGGAGGGAATAGTCGCAGTATTCGGATTGCTTACATTCTTCGGTGCATACTTGCTATTGTATAGGAAGGATGTTTGAAAAGAATACTGGCAAAAGCATAGCATGAACAAGCCCTATTATTATAAGCAATGTTCTTGCAGAACAGTGGTAGAAGCTGTTGAACGAATTAAGCAGCACGATGAATATGAATTGAAGAGACGTGAGGTTTCGGTTCTCCAAAAGTTTGATACATCAGACAGACGATTAAAAGTCTATAAGAGTAATGATAAAGATAATAATTCAGGAAGGCTAATTATAGTTGTATGCTAGAAACGAGGTGAGTAATAAATTATTATATGATTGTAACAAATGAAATAGATTATGAATGGGATGTGGACAATCAGTTTGTATGCGCAGGATTTACAGACAGAAATAAAAAGTCTGTTAAAGCTATGGAAACAAGTGATAAGATAATTTACTATGTTACAAAGCACTCAAAATTTATGGCTAGTGTAGAAGTGTAAGGTGTTTATTTTTATTCAGAAGAACCGGTATGGGATGACTTGGAATTCATCAAAAATAAAACAAAGTGGGGATCACAAGTACAAGGCAGTTTTAGAAAATTAAGTGAGCATGATTACAATGTTATTGCTAATGAAATAAGAAAAAGAATCGAAAATGAATAAACTTATTAAAGTAGAAGAGGCTGTGAAATAACAGTCATCTACGCAAAAAGAGGACTTTTCGTTCATTTTAAAAGAAAAGTCCTTTTTAAAATTTCATATTCAAATCTTAAGACACATTCTTATAATTCCTAAAATCAGCAAATGTACTGGATAAAAAAGATAATTAAACCACTTATTCTGTTTTCCACGTTCTCCATTATAAGTAAGTGTCAGGCCAAATCCAAGCAAAGCCCATGGTTCTTTGAACATGGAAAGATAGGAAAATGGAATCGCAAGTGCCTGTCGGTCATGAAAAATATAACAGAAATATCCAATCAGCACCGCATGGTGTTCATAATCTAATCCCAGATTCATTGCAGCAAAGCACAATACTGCCACAATGAGAAATGATACGAAATACCATAAAGCTTTCGGCAATGCTGCCATCTTTTCCTTGAGTACATCAATCAGCCAGATCATGGCAAGCACCAAGGCTAACGTAAACATAATATTGTTCCAGTTGGCTTCAAAAAATGTAGCTGTTGTACACATATCAAAAGGAATTTCTGATATTACTCCAAATACAAGAAGTGTAATTAAATACTTCCATTTATTTTTTGTGTGGAAATAGCCTTCCACGAGAAGGAAGATGAATATTGGAAATGCGATTCTTCCTAAAATATCAAAAAAGTCACTCAACCGATTCAATGCTCCTCCATCCAAATTCGGATAGATTAACGCTTTGTTTGTGTGATCGATAAGCATAGATAGAAAAGCAATGTATTTAAGCTGCGCCCCTGAAAATATTTTTATTCTTTCTTTTATATTGTTCATAAAAAATAGTCCTTTTTTTAATTTCTTCAATTACATTCACTTATTGGGTCATCTTTACCCACCCCACTGGATATGGCGAAAAGGAACCGTTGAATAGTAGGAAGCTAAGATTGTGATAACTCTATATTACTATAGTTGTTTTGAAAAAACCATATAAAAGAAGAGTTTATTCGAAATGTGCTGATGAGATGGAAGAATTAAGACAAAAAAAGCAACTGCTATTGGTGGAGCATGCGGAGTCTTTGAGGAAGCTTGTCAGACTTTTAGAATATGAGAACAG
>ERZ1034882.1121-NODE-1121-length-10262-cov-13.424023_pt1 | contig 10262 bp, 9 predicted proteins | sample MGYA00520606_ERZ1034882 | MGnify/ENA primary metagenome ERZ1034882 (study PRJEB33766, sample SAMN09781726) | gut metagenome | biome: gut microbiome | host: Homo sapiens | place: Madagascar | study: EMG produced TPA metagenomics assembly of the PRJNA485056 data...
GAAATATATATATTCGCCGGTTGACCTTAAAAAGTTGAGAAAAGCAAAGCTTATAGTAGTTGGAAAAAATATTATGATACCGGTCATACTTGGACAGCTTTCAGCAATTCTTATGAGAGGGGTATCTTATGGATGGCATGTAAAAAGCTGGCTAGATTTGGGACTGTATACACCGGTTATGGTGGGAATTGGTTTTTTGATTTTTAAGGAATCTGAGCATAGATGGCTGTGCTTTAAGGCAGTAAGAAATTAAGCCTGCAAATAAAAAGAGTTTTTATTGGCTTTATTTAGTAACTAGTGTATACTATTTGCATATAACAGCTTCGTTAAGCAGATATAAATACACATAAAAGAAAGGTATAATCATGGACATCGTATTAGGAAATTACAAAGGATTAAAGGCAAACATCCCTTATATTGCATATACAGAGGAGGATGTTAATTCACAAATAGCGACACTTCTTTCAGGAAATCCTGTCAGAGAGCAGAAAACAGGCCCGTTAGCGATGGGCGACACGGCAGTAATCGACTACGAGGGCTTTAAGGACGGAGTTGCGTTTGAGGGCGGAAAGGCTGAGAAATACCCTTTGGGAATCGGTTCAGGCTCTTTTATTCCGGGCTTTGAGGAGCAGCTTGTAGGCATGGAAATCGGTGAGGACAGAGACATCAATCTCTCATTCCCTGAGCAGTATCATGCGCCGGAGCTTGCAGGCAAAGCGGTTGTTTTCAAGGTTAAGCTGCACGAGATTTACAATGAGAAGGAAGCAGAGCTGAACGATGAGTTTGCAGCATCTCTCAATTTCCCTGAGGTACAGTCAGTGGAGGATTTAAAGAAATATATCAACGAGTATCTTGAGTACCAGGTAGAGGCAAGAAAGGCTGATGCGGCAAGAGAAAAGCTCTATGACCAGATTCTTGAAAGCAGCTCATGCCTTGTTTCTCCACAGGCAGTAGAGACAGCGGTAAATATGCAGCTTCAGCAGATGGCGGCATCATTTGCACAGCAGGGTGTGGCTATGGAGCAGTATCTTCAGATGACAGGCAAGACTATGGACAGCTTAAAGGATGAGCTCAAGCCGGTTGCACAGAAGCAGGCAAAGCTTGAGGCTGTTCTCGATGAAATCATCAGAGTAGAAAATATCACTGTATCTGACGAGGAGATGGATGAGCAGTATGAGCTTATTTCACAGAAGTATGGTCAGCCTGTTGACGTTGTAAAGCAGGTGATTCCAAAGGCACAGCTCAAGCCGGATTTACTCCGTATGAAGGCATCACAGCTCATCATCGATGCGGCTGAGATTATCATGGAAGAAAGCGGAAAATAATGTATAGAATATTTTTGGTTGAGGATGACGAGACCATAGCAAAGCTTGTCAGAAGACATTTGGAAAAATGGGATTATGATGTGCATGTGGTGCAGAAATTTGATGCTGTAATGTCAGAATTTGCATCATTTGATCCGCAGCTTGTGCTTATGGATATCGGTCTGCCGTTTTACAATGGGTATCACTGGTGTACGGAAATCAGAAGGGTATCAAAGGTTCCTGTGGTTTTCCTGTCATCCGCTGCTGATAATATGAATATAGTGATGGCAGTCAGTATGGGGGCTGATGACTTTATAGCAAAGCCGTTTGACCTCGATGTGCTGACTGTAAAGATACAGGCTATCATCAGGCGCTGCTATGATTTTGGCGCAAACAACAGTGTTTTGGAGCATAATGGCGCCATGCTCAATATATCTGATGCCACCATAACCTATGACGACAAAAGGCTCGAGCTTACAAAGAATGAGCTCAAAATATTGCAGACACTTTTTGACAACAAAGAAAGGATTGTATCACGCAGCCTTCTAATGGAAAAGCTGTGGGAGAGTGATGCGTATGTGGACGAGAATACACTTTCGGTGAATGTCAACAGGCTGCGTAAAAAGCTGGATTCTATAGGGCTTGAGAGCTTTATTGTCACAAAAAAGGGGCTTGGGTACAGGCTGGGGTGAGAGGTCATGGCAAAAATACAAAACAAACCGCATCTGACAAATTTTATAAAACAAAACTATATATGGATTCTGATGATAGTCACAATGTCATGTATCCATTTGCTTTACATGTACCTGATTGGTGCGCGCAAACAGGATGTGGTGTATGCAGCAGTGCTTGATGCAATACTTCTTCTGATAACAGTTTTGGTTGGATTTTTCAGATATAGCAGTAAGGTAAAAGCTCTAAGCAATGCTTTAAAACGTCCGGTTGAGGAACAGGCACAGCTTCCGGAAGCAACAGATGATGTGGAGATACTTTATCATCGGCTGCTGGAAAATCAAAGTATTGCAAGAAGTGAGTCAGAAAGCAGTGCTGCAATCAGACAATCCCGTATGAGAGACTATTATTCTATGTGGGTGCACCAGATAAAGACCCCGATATCGGCTATGAAATTACTGCTTGAGGCAGAGCGGGAGGAGCTTGGGCTTCTTATATGTGAGGAGGAACAGCAGGCTTCACTTAAAGAATTGTCAGATAATGTGGCTTCATTTGAAGACGAATTGTTCCGCATAGAGGAATATGTCAGTATGGCTTTGCAGTATCAGCGTGTGAGCAGCACCGAAAATGATTTTGTGCTTGAAAAAGTCAGTGTGGATGGTGTCATACGTGATACCATTAAAAAATATGCAAAAATTATGATACGAAGGCATATTGGGATAAATTATTCTGGAACCGGGCAGGAGGTATATACTGACGGAAAATGGCTTGAATTTATACTGGAGCTGATACTTTCAAATGCCATAAAATATACACCGCAGGGGGTTGTTACAATAGAAACTGCAGAGGAAAAGGACCGGTTTTTTATTACAATAAAGGATACCGGAATAGGAATCAAAGCCGAGGATCTGCCACGCGTTTTTGAAAAGGGCTACACAGGCTACAATGGTCATGCCGATAAGAAGGCTACAGGAATTGGGCTTTATCTGTGCAGGCAGATGGCAGACAAGCTGGGGCATACAATCCGCATGGAGTCAGAGATTGGAAAAGGAACTAAGGTGTGGATTGGGTTTGATCTGGATTATGCAGATGTGAGAGATTAGGATATAATGATATGAGGGGCAAAAGGTAATTTGCCCCTCTTTTTGCTACTCCAGATTAAGTTTCTTTGTCATATTGTATATCGAGCCTGCGATATACACCACTGTGAGAAGCAGCGATACGGCAAGTGCACCGATGACTGCTCTGTTCATAAGACCTGCAACCTCCTGTGGGTTTAATACATTTAAAATGTAAGTGATAGATCCCTTTGATGACAGCGGAATAAAAAATGTAAAAATCATCACTATAATATTTGCGACCTGACCGATCACATAAAGTATGATGAAAGTAAGCACAGAGTTAGCATCTTTGCTTCCATTTGCCCTGTAGCCGGTAGTAAGGCTGAAAAACAATATAGAGATCGTGTAGAGCAGGGATATTACTGCAATACTGCCAAACATTACAACAGGACTCATTGTAAATCCGGCATTGGCAAACTCATCAGACATACTTCCTATAATATCTTTAATCCATTCAAAGCCATGGTTCATTATAGAAAATGTTAAAACAGCAACTATCAGATCGAGTATAAAAAGTACAAAAGCTGTCAGAAATTTTGACACATACAGCTTCCATGGCTCGACAGGCAGCGTATTCATGAGGTAGCCTTCATCTTTTAACAGATTGCGTCTGAAGTAAATAACTATGATCACTAAGCTGCAGATCAGCATGGCGATTACTGACAGGCTATGCAGTGCCCAGAAAAATACTGATACAAGATCAAATTCAAAGCTATCCAAAATTATTTCTGTCAGGGCTGACACAAACACCAGTGCATAAAGTCCGATATGCTCCCTGAATTGCTCCTTGAAATCATATTTAATTAATTTTAACAGCATGCGAACACCTCCCTGAAAAGCTCATCAACACTTTTCTTGTAATTAGTGCGGATATTGTCTACGGAATCGTTTAGGAAAATACCGCCATCTCTGATAAATACCACATCATCGAGCACTTTTTCTATATCACTTATTAGATGAGTTGTGATAAGAATTGTTGAATCTTCATTATAGTTTTCGATTATTGTGCGTAAAATATAGTCTCTTGCGGCAGGATCAACACCGCCCATAGGTTCATCGAGCAGATAAAGCTTTGCATTCCTGCTCATTACAAGCACGATCTGTACTTTTTCACGCATACCTTTAGAGAGACTTTTGATCTTTGCCTGTGGATCAACTCCGAATTTCTCAAGCATGGCATTTGCACGCTCAGGTGAGAAATCAGCATAGAAATCCTTGAAAAATGCAATGATATCACTCACCTTTTTTGACGGATTAAGATATGTCCGCTCAGGAAGATATGATACCATAGCCTTGCTCTTTACTCCGACAGGCTCACCGTCTATCAGTATCTGCCCCTTGTTTGGCTGCAATACTCCGGCAAGCATCTTTATCAGTGTGCTTTTACCGCTGCCGTTAGGGCCGAGGATGCCGATAATCTTTCCACCGGGAAAAATCACATTCATATTTTCGATAACTTTATGGCTCTTATAGTTTTTGCTTAGATTTTTGATTTCAATACGTTCTGCCATTTACATCACTCCTTTTTTAAACTTTTAAGATAATTTTCATATACCATCAGGGACTGTTCAGGTGTAAAGCCGACCTTTGACATCCCTTCACAAAATTCACTGCACAGCTTATGTGCCAGATCATTTTTTAGTGAGTCAGCCTGATTTCCCATGTCTGCGACAAATCTGCCTGAGGTACGTCTCGACTCCAGATACCCGTCACGCTCAAGCTCGGATAGAGCCTTTTGCATGGTGTTTGGATTTACACCGGCTGACAATGCCAGCTCTCTTACGGATGGCACTTTGTTACCTGGCTTTAGGCTGCCGTTTGCAATATCCATCTTGAACCGGTCTATGATCTGTAGGTATATGGGCGTTTCGTTGTTAAAATTCCATTCCATCATTTCACCTGCTTTTGTACTACTGTATTATTTGATTAATACAATAATACATGTAAGGTTATTTGTCAACTACAAATTAATTTCTTACAAAAATGTAAGATACGAGTTCGAAATGTAAGCTGATTCGATAGCATATATTCCGGCCTTTTGTTATTATAATTACATGAAGCAGCAACAATGTAAGTTGTGAAGCCGATTATGACGTCATATTTAAAATAAATGTAACAAAAATAGAAGTTTAAATAACACTTTGAAATCATCGTAAAGGAGCATTGAAATGGCAATCTTAGAAGTAAGTAACCTCAAAAAAATATATACCACCAGATTTGGCGGCAATCAGGTACAGGCATTGAAAAACATCAATTTCTCTGTAAAGGAAGGTGAGTATGTGGCAATCATGGGAGAGTCCGGCTCAGGAAAGACGACACTTTTAAATATTCTCGCGGCACTTGATAAGCCGACAGCGGGAGAGGTACTCTTAAATGGAAAGAACCTTGTCTCATTGAAGGAAAAGGAGATATCTGCCTTCAGACGTGAGCATCTGGGCTTCGTATTTCAGGATTTTAATCTGCTTGACAATTTTTCACTGAAGGACAATATCTTTTTACCGCTTGTGCTGTCAGGTGTGGACTATAGGGATATGGAAAAAAGGCTTGCACCTATAGCTTCACTGCTTGGAATTGAAAAGCTGCTTAATAAATATCCATACGAGGTGTCAGGAGGACAGAAGCAAAGGGCAGCAGTGGCACGTGCGATAATAACAAATCCTGAATTAATTTTGGCTGATGAGCCCACAGGAGCACTGGATTCAAAGGCAACAGACAGTCTGCTTAGGCTGTTCAACAGGATAAACGAGGACGGACAGACAATTCTCATGGTGACACACAGCACAAAGGCTGCAAGTCATGCCAACAGGGTGCTTTTCATAAAGGACGGTCAGGTGTTTCATCAGATTTATCGTGGCAATCTTACAAATGACGAGCTCTATGTGAAGATTCAGGATGCACTTATGCTGATTACGACAGGTGGTGAGAAGCATGAATAAAATATATAGCAGGCTGGCATTTACAAATATAAAAAATAATAAGACGCTCTATATGCCTTACATTATATCGGGAATGGTCATGATAGCCATGTTTTATGTGATGATGTTTTTAGACAACTCAAAGGGGCTTAGCAAGGTGCCGGGTGCGGATGCACTGGCGTCGATAATGGGGCTTGGATGCGGAACAATAGCGGTTTTTTCATATATATTTCTGTTTTATACAAACAGCTTTATCATCAAAAGGCGCAAGAAAGAGGTAGGAATATACAATATTCTTGGCATGGAAAAACGTCATATCGCGAGAGTTTTGATAATTGAGACACTTACCGTAGCACTCGCAGCAATAGTATCCGGAATTATAGCCGGTATTTTATTTTCTAAGCTGATGATTATGTTTCTTTATAGAATTATAAATATTAAAGCGCAAATTAATTTCACTGTATCTACTGGCGCTGTCGTAAATACAATACTTATTTTTGGAGTGCTGTATTTTCTTACTCTCATCTATAACCTGATGCAGGTGAAGCTTGCTAATCCGATAGAGCTGCTTCGCGGGGGCAATGTCGGTGAGAAAGAGCCAAAGAGCAAATGGCTTATCGCTATAATCGGACTAGGCTGTCTTGCCGGGGGATATTATATTGCGATTACCACAAAGAGCCCTCTCCAGGTGCTTTCACTGTTCTTTGTCGCAGTGCTGCTTGTCATCGTCGGAACGTATCTTTTATTTATTTCAGGAAGCATTGTAATACTTAAGGCACTCAGGAAAAACAAGAAGTTTTACTATAATAAAAAGCATTTTGCGGCGGTTTCAGGAATGATTTACAGAATGAAGCAGAATGCGGGCGGACTAGCGAGTATATGCGTTCTTTCCACAATGGTGCTGGTTGTTGTTTCCACAACCGTGAGTATGTATGCGGGCATGGAGGGAGAACTTAAGCAGAGATATCCTTCGGATATCAGTGTATATAGCTGGTATAAGGAAGTGCCGGATGATGTGAATCTGGATGATGCACTTAAAGAAGCTGCTGCAGATTCGGATAAAATAATAGCTGACTCTGCTTGTAATGTTAAAGACAGCAAAAGCTACACTTATTTTAGCTGGCCAGTGTTTAGAGAGGGGACAGAGTTTAAGCCGGTGTTAAGTTTCGATAACGATATTTCCCTGTTGTATTTTGTCACAGGAGATGAAATTGATAAGATGGAGACCGGCTTTAAAGAGAGGCTGAATAAAAAAATCCCACAGCTTGATACCGGTTCAGTGGCTGTTTATGGAACAGAAAAGTTTAATGGCGATATAATTAATCTGCTGGGCAAAGAATTTAAAGTGGCTGCGTCAGAAAAAACTGCTGTAAGTAAAGACAGCTATATGTCCTCTATGTATAGTGGTGTGTACTATGTAGTGGTAGACAGCAAGGCAACACTTACAGAGATATTTAACCTGAACAGCTCGCTGGGGGAGGATAGTGTGCCGACTATGCTCAACAATGAAATTGATTATAATCTGTATGGCAGCAGTGAGGATAAGCTTGCTGTGGCAAAGGCCCTGGATAAGCATTTTGAGGAAAATAGTGTAAAATCAGATGTGTCAGGCTTCTATGTGGAAAGCCGTGATGCAAACAGAGAACAGATTTATGTATTGTATGGTGGCCTGTTCTTTATCGGAATATTCCTTGGAACGATGTTTCTTATGGTTACTGTGATGATTATTTTCTATAAGCAGATTTCAGAGGGCTATGATGACAAAGCACGCTATGAGATTATGGAGAAGGTAGGCATGAGCAATGACGAGGTGAAGAAATCCATTACTTCACAGGTGCGTATGGTATTTTTCCTGCCGATTATCCTTGCAGCGTGTCATCTTGCAGCAGCATTTCCTCTGCTTCGCAGATTGCTTGTCATGTTCAATCTGACGGATGTTAAGCTTATTGTGATCTGTATGGTTGCTACGCTTTTTGTGTTTATGGTCATATACTATATTGTTTTCAAGATTACTTCGAGAGCATACTACAGGATTGTGGGAAACCAGATTTAGGGGTTTCATATGAATTATTAATGCGCTATAATAGGACATAGCAATGATGCGTAAGAATATAGAGCGAGAGGAACAGGCAGTATGAGTATGACAGAAACAATTAAACTATACGACAGGGATGCATATGCCACAGAGTTTGAGGCAGATATTATATCCTGCGAACCGAGCAAGGCAGATGATAAGCATTTTGATATAATATTAAATCAGACTTTATTTTTCCCGGAGGAGGGCGGACAGAGCCCGGACATGGGAATACTTGGTGGCTACAGGGTCGTTGATGTGCAGATTAAGAATGGAGTCATTACTCATACTGTGGATATTTCCGCAGGTGATTGCTGCATAAGGGGCAAAGAAGAGGCTCAGACAGAAAAGAATGCTGATGGACAGATTACAGGTATGGAGTGCGTTTCTGAGAAAGCTGAGCTTGCAGCAGGCGTCCACGTACATGGCAAAATAGACTGGCAGCATCGTTTTTACAATATGCAGCAGCACAGTGGAGAGCACATTTTTTCGGGAATTGTCCACCGTAGGTTTGGTTTTGAGAATGTGGGCTTTCATCTGAGTGATTCTGTAGTGACAATGGATTTCAGTGGAGTGATTTCACCGGAGGATATAGCAGAGGTGGAGCATGAGGTAAATGTAGCCATTTCAAAAAATATTCCGATAGAGGTGACATATCCGTCAAGGGATGAGCTTGCGCAGCTGGAATACAGAAGCAAAATCGAGATTGAAGGACAGGTCAGAATAGTGACAGTGCCGGGGTATGATGTGTGTGCATGCTGTGCGCCGCATGTGAAGCGCACCGGCGAGATTGGCATGCTTAAGGTTATGAATTATCAGAATTATAAAGGAGGCGTCAGAATCAGCATCCTTTGTGGTTTCAGGGCACTGGAGGCTTTCAGACAAAAGTGCGACATTATCTCAGAGCTCATGGGGATATTTACCACAAATCAGGAGGCTATTGTGGATAACGTCACAAAGCTTAAGGCAGTAAACCAGTCACTTAAGTCAGAGCTTGGCACTGCAAAGTCAGCTCTTTTGGATTATAAGGTAGCAGAGCTTCCTGCTGATACGGACAATGCAGTATTGTTTGAGGACGGCATTGATACGAATACAGCAAGAAATTGCGTCAATGGCCTTGTGGAGAAATATAGTGGCTTTAGTGCATTTTTTACAGGAAATGATGAGGCAGGCTATAGCTTTATTATCGGAAGCAAGAATGCAGACTGCAATACAGTTGCCGCAGCACTGAGAAATAAGCTGGGTGCCAGAGGTGGCGGTAAGCCGGTTATGGTGCAGGGCTCTGTAAAGGCGGCAAAGAGCGAGATTGAGGAAGTGCTAAAAGAGGTGCTTTAATAATAATGATGATTCGGATTTTTACACGACATCGGCACTAGAATTTAATTTCACAGACATGAAATCATGCAGGAAATGCTGGTATTTGTTGCAGAAACAGCAAGGTATACAGACAGCAGTATATAAAGCTGTATGACTACATAGAAGAATTTATACAAAAAAATAAAAACATGCGATGCCAAGTAGCACAATAGCTTGGTATCGCATGTTTTTGTATTGTCGTTCAATTATAGAATTCACAGAAAAACAAATTTTGATTCAAAACTTTATTTTATTCTATGTGGGTATTTCTGAATAGCTGCGTAATTTTTTACTTAATACTTTAGAAAATTAATAATGACAAAAAGAAACTGCTATGCTACAATCATATTAAAGCATTATATTTCTGTTGAGCGACACCACAATACACATTTTCATCGGTGCGTATCACTTTGAAGAGGGCAGAACCACTTAATATTTTTCGACAAAGACATGGAAATTTTCAATGCTTTAAGTTACCTATCAATAGCAGGGAAAATAGATATGTCGATTGAGAAACGTTATGTGAATGAAGCGGACTAGGGTTGCGGATGCTTTATATTGACAAGAGATTTTGTATCATGCGATATTCTATTCTCCCTGCTTGCACAACTAAACAGGAGGAGAATAATGTCGGGAGAGACAAAAGAAGTTTTGGACCGTAATTATGGACAAAACGATGTAATCATCAACAGATTGATTGACAAAATGACACTGTTTGATGACAATCTGATGAGTCTTGTATTCGGACAGAATATCGAGACAACGGAGCTGCTGCTTCGCGTAATAATGGAGCGTGATATTAAGGTTATAGACGTCAGGG